>Ga0302116_1000687_pt1 | contig 20487 bp, 8 predicted proteins | sample AG5_SCM_MG_FD_203124 | JGI IMG/M metagenome (GOLD analysis project Ga0302116, IMG submission 203124) | Marine microbial communities from Western Arctic Ocean, Canada - AG5_SCM | ecosystem: Environmental > Aquatic > Marine > Oceanic | place: Canada: Western Arctic Ocean | collected 2017-10-01 | reverse complement strand
TCAGCGATCGCCGCCAAGATCACGCACGAGAACGATGCCGGCGGCTTGACGATCGTGAGCAGCAACGGGTACGTGGACGTCGAGTCCATCCGCTTCACCGGCGACAAGATCGGCCTCGCCGCCGACGACGACGTCATCACGCTCAGCGCTGGAGCCGTCACGGTCGCGGGGACGCTCGACACCACCGGACTGGCCACCTTCGCGTCAGCGACCGTGACCGGCCTGTTCACCGCGTCCGGATCGTTCACCGTCGGCACCACGCTCGGGGTCGCGGGCGCCACCACGCTGACGGGGACGACGCTGATGAAAGAATCCGTCACGCTGGACAAGACCGCGGCGACGATCACGCACACGGACGCCGGCGGCACTCCCGCCGGCAGCCTGACCATCTCCAGCACCACCGGTAACGTGGTCATCTCCGCGAAGACGGGGTCCACCGTCGACGTCGAGTCCATCCGCTTCACCGACGCCAAGATCGGTCTGAGCAACGACGACGACGTCATCACGCTAACCTCGGACGGCACCACGGCAACCGTCGCGGTCGCGGAGAAGCTCACCACCGGCGGCATCGTCGCCATCGCGGGCTCACACGGAGACGTCAACAAGGCGCTCTACGTCAACGGCGACGTCCACGCCACCGGTACCGTGACATCCGCGTCCGACGCCCGGTACAAGCGAGACGTCCGCCCAATCAAATCCGCGATGACAATCGCTCGAGCCGTCAACCCCGTGACGTTCGACTTCAAGGTTGAGAAATTCCCGGAACGCCGGTTCCCCACCGCGCGACAGTCGGGTGTCATCGCGCAGGAGCTCGAGATGACGCTGCCGGACTTGGTCACCGTGGACGACGCGGGGTACAAGGGTGTCGATTACACCCGGCTCGGCGTGTACGCGCTCGCGGCGCTGAAGGAGTTGGACTCGGACGTGGACGCGGAGTTTGAGGCGCAGCGTGGGCGGATCGCGACGCAGGCTAAGACGATCGTGGCGTTGGAGAAGAGGCTCGCGGAGATGGACGAGGCGATCAGGACTCTGTCCCAGGCGGTCGTGGAGGTTGCCAAGTGATGGGAGCATCCAAAAAGAGTTGTTGACTGTTTTCGAAAGCGAAGGCGGTTGTATTGGAAGAGAGTTGTTGACGCGATGCACACTGCAAGACCGTGCACATGTAAAGGTATTCCCGCGTAATAAGTTAAATATATCCAACTGAAACACATACAACACGTGACAGTGCAAACCATGATTAGAAACTCAATCCGCTTGGCCGCAAAAATATCACGACGCGGACACCCTGGCACGTCACTTCGGTGCCGCGCCCGGAACGCGGAGCACATCCCTCGAGGGTGGCGCCCTTAGCGTCCAAGGAGCAAGTCGCGCGTCCACACGCGTCGTAGTACTCGTCCGCCGGCCTCGAACGGGTCGAGCAGCGAGACGGGGACCCCTAGGAGCCGCGTGCGCGTGAGCCGGTAGCGAGTCATCGAAGGGTGAAAACATATATAGACGAAGATGATGGTCAGTCCGCTCGGAGCTCGGTCGTCCGTTCAGTGGACGGCGCCCAATCGCTCGCAACCCAGGAGGGGTCGCGACTGCGGCGTGCGGGTGGTCGCGGCGCGCCCGCCCAAAGACTCCAGCGACGGGTCGGAGCAAAAGCCGCGGAAGATGCAGTTCGAGGTCAAGGTGGTGACGCCCCCGGAGCGCTCGCTGGGTCCGCACATGCTGCCCAAGAACACGCACTGCGGCGACACCATCGAGCTCAAGAATAACAAGTACTACGTCGTGGACAGGGTATGCACGCACTACAAACTGGAGTACGGCAAGTACAAGAGGGACGACACCAGGCTCTACGTCCAAGAGGCGAGTCGGTACATCTTAAACCGAGCGCTGGACTCGCTGTTGGAGAGCACCGAGTGATGAACAATTAGAATTACGTAATATAACCGCGATTAAAACACACCGCACGCCTACTCGGCCACCTCCACCGGCGCGGGCGGCGGCGCCTCCGCCACGATCCCGCACTTGGCCACGGTCACCTTCGCGAACGGCTTCCCAAACGCTTGCTCTGCGACAGTCGCCCTCTTATCACCTATGGATTTGGCCACCGCGAAGAACGGCGAGGATGAGTTATCCTTCACCGTGGGTAACCCCGCGATGCGTTCGACCACGTCCATCCCTTCCAGCACCGTCCCGACCACGAGGTTGGTCCTGTCCAAGATGGCCGCGGTTTCACCCGGCGTGTCCGAGTTGCCCCCCGACGTCGTGATCACGAACCCGGTTCCGTTGGGACCCGGCGGCGGCGGGTCCTTGACGGTGACGAACTTACCGTTCATGCTCACGAGCTTCTCCTTGGGCGGCGGCGGGGGTGCGCCGCGCTCCACCGTGAGCGACACGAGCCCGGCTCGGTCGTGGCTGATGGTCGCGGCGGCCAGCTCGGGCAACAGCGCATCCGCCGAGGACCCGCCCGGGAGCCCCTCCACGGGCGTGGACGACCCGGGGATCACGAACGCCCTCACCCCGTTGTCCGCGATGAACAGCGGTGTATCCGCGCCGTTCTCCTCCTCGTACTCCACCGCGCTGATCTCCGAGCGGCGGTATCCGAGGCCCTGGATCCCGGCCGCGAGCGCTTTGAAACGCGCCGCGGCGATTGGGGAGGACTCGCCGAACACGCCGACGACGACGCGCCCCGCGGGCTCCGAGTCGATCGCGAGGTCGAAGAAGACCTTGTCCGTGACCTTCGCCTCGAGCTCCGCGGCCACGGCGGGGGATGGAGCGACGACGCCCGGGAGGGAGCCGAGGATCGGCGCGGCGAGCGCGGCGACCAACGCGCTTCGCCGGTTGGTTTGGCCGAGCACCGTATCGTCGGCATCAGCGCCGGGCTCGACGGCGGACGCGCGGGTGACGGTGGCGCGACTCGCGCGGCCGACGCGTGGTCTCGAGGCGTGCGCCGGCCGCGCCTGGACGGCGGGGGAGCGTAGCGCCATCATGTCGCTCTGTGTCGAGTGGCATCGAGGGCCGATCGGATATCGATGCCAGCTGGCTGCTGGACCGGGATTTTTTCTTGGAACGCCCCGTTTATTCCCAGGGCTCCCCACGCTCCCCGCGCCAGTGTCGCGCGCGCGAGACGGGCGGTTCGCGAGTGAAAGACCCGCTCCTTCGTCGCTTCCGCGCGTTAGTATGTCCGCTGAGCCGTCCGGTGACCGCGGCTTAGACCAGGCGCTCCTTCCGCCCCGCGAAGAGGACGAGTGCAGCACGTGAGACGTGGAGGCGGGCACTTCCGAGATGCCGAGGACTTCGACGCATCGCGCGGACGCGCTCGCCGCCGGGGACAGGGTCGGCGTGTGGACATCGCTGTTCACGGTGGCACTCTCCATTCCCGCGCTCGTCGGCTCCTGATGCTGGCCTCTGCTCCTCGCGTCCTTCGCGGGGGTCGCCGCGTCCACCGCTTCCAAGCATCTCGCGCACTCCGTCTCCTTCGGCGTCACCCTCGCGGTGCTCACAAACCTGGCCCAGATGGTCCACTGGAAGTCGAAGCACCGCGGCGGAAACAGGTGGAACAAACGCGGACCGCTCACGCTGACGATGGCGTCGATACCGCTCGTCATGCTGGATCTGACGCGACACGTCCTGCAAGATGGAGACGTCTGGGTGGACTCAGCCATGTACCGACCGGGCTGCGGCCACGCCGACGTTCGATGCCTGTCCGGCATCGGCGCGACGTGCCTGCTCGCGACGTACCTCGGGTTCGCGGCGCTCATCTCCGGCGTACTGTGGAGCGCGGATATACCGCGGAAGCTCAGAGACGGGTGGAGACGAGCGCGGCGCGAGACGGACTGATGAGTGACGACTTTTTAGGACGCAAAGACCCCGCGCGCGACTGTGAATCGCGCCTCGTAAAGCCCTAACAGCGGGCCGGAGGCGCGACGATGTACGCGCGCGGGCAACCACCGCGTCCGCCCTTAAACTCGTGTAGATGTACGATGTACGATTAGAGTTTTAGAAGAATGTAGTTTTTTTTTCAGCCTTTTCAGCGTCAAACGACCCTTGATCAGAGACCGCACCCCGCGATGCGTAGAATCGCCCGCGGCGGCGTCCCCGGCAGACCCATCGCCAGCGCGGGGACCACCAAGTCCGGATCCAAACCCGACCCAGGCGCGCCGAGTCCCGCGGACGACAAAGCCGCGCGGACCTCCCCGGGCGACGGCATCCTGTGAAATCGGAGGTAACACCCGAACAGACCACCCGCGTCCTCGCCTCCACGCCGCACGTCCTCCCCGCGCAGGTAACGCGCCAGTAACCCGCCGGGTGCGGCGTACCCGAGGTCCTCGAGCGCCTTGGCCACCGTCGCGTGGAATCCCGCGGCGAGGGATCGTGACATCGTGGCGGACGAATCAGTCGACGAATCCGACCCGACTGAGTACGCCGCTAACAACCGAACGTCGCACGCGGTGAGCGAGTGTCCAATGGCGGCATCACACGTGGCATTCGACGCGTTGGAACTACCCGCCCTGGATAGCAGCGCCGCCACGGAGGCGTGCATGTCCACGTACGCGGGTAGAGCGGACGGTTCCTCGCGTGACATGCACTCGTGCAGCGCGGCTCGGCAAAATTCCGCGAGCTCCGCGGCGGCGGCGTCGGCGGCTCCGACGTGTCCGCACATCAGCCGCTTGAACCCTAGGAGCGCGGGGTCCGACGTGAACACCCCGACGGCGTCCTGTTGCAGCGCGGATGAGCCGTAGGTGGACGCGCGGACCGCGACGCCGGTCGCGTCGTCGTTGTTTTCGTCGCAGTTGAACCAGAGCTTCGGGGGTCGAAGCGACGCGGCGGCTGCGGCGTGTAGCGCCCTCGCGAGCCCGGCTCTCGCGCCGGTGGGATCCGCGGCGTACGGGAGCGCTCCCGTGAGTCGTTGCACCGGGAGCTGCCGCCTGCCGTACAGCAGCTCGAGCGACGCGGCGCGTGTCTCGAGGGCGGTGAGGTCAACCTCGACGGGCCAGTAGCGGTCGCCGACGACTTTGACCTTCACGAGCCGGTCCTCCTCAGGGAGTAGGCACGGCGCGGTGGCGTGGACAGTCTCCGTCGTCGTTTCGTCGTCATCGGACCCTCCTTTCGACGGGCAAGTGCCAGCTCGCGCTGGCGTGTCCTCGTCCATGGCGTCCACGTTCGGGTCGACGTTCTCGCGGCCGGATTCGTTCGCGGGTGCGTTTTTAACCGTTTTTTTCACCACGAGCTCCACGGGCGCGTACACGGGCCTCTGCGTGGCCGCGTCCACCGTCTGCAACAGCCTCGACCGTGTCGCGAGGGCGTAGAGGTGCCTGAACGCCTGCAGGTGGCACCGCTGATCGCCGGTGTTCTGCGGGAACCGCGGGTAGGTGGCGATGAGCAACGCGGCGACGGACCCGTTATCCGTGGCGAAGGATCGAGCGCCGCCGCCGAGGAAGAGAAAACCGGTAGCCGTGCTGATCGCCATGTGAGCGCCGTAGGAGAGCCCGGAGACGCCGCCGCTGCCGGACGTCGCATCCTGCGCCGCGGTCGCGGCGGCGCCTTGCCCACCCGCGCCGGGCGGGCCGGCGCTCGCGTCCAGCCGGAGCCGAAGCCGCCGGAGCAGCCGGAGCGTCGACAAGTCCCCGGTGCCCGCCATGACGCACGAAAGCGCCACCGCCGCGACGCCGACGCACGTCTCCAGCGTGGGCCTGTCGATGAACGCGCCGAGGGAGGTTCGGTCACCCCCGGCGCCCGCGCGTGACTTGAGCCGGACGAAACGTAATGTCATCTCACGGAGCGTCGCCGCCGCCGTCTTATCCGCGGTTCCCGCGAATCGCAGCCCTAAACTCATACACGCGCCCGCCAACGCGTGGACCCTCGCCTGGACGATCGCCTCCCTGTCCACGACGCCCCCCGCGGGTCCACCGCCGCCCCCCGCGCGTTCCTCCAACAAACGCATCGACGGTTCGAGTCGGTCAGGTTCGAGTGAGATTTGCAGAAGCGGCGGGAGGTTGGACTCCACCCACTTCATCGTGGGCCGGATTTTGTCCCACGTCACCAGCGAATGCGCGACGACTCTCAGTAGGATGAAATCGGGCCTCGCGTGTTCGAGCGCGAAGTGCGTGTCGGGAACCTTCAAGTGCGCCGCGATGGCCTCGTCGCCGGTGCGCATGAACATCAAGCCGAGCGCCAGCGTCGCGCCCGGTGCGGTGACGTCCAGGTTGACCATGTCGCCCTCCATGACCTGCCCGCCGCTCGTGCTCGTCGACGCCACGTCCTCGCCGGAAGGTACGCCCCGGTCCCGTTCGTTAACCCCACCCGCCAGCGCGGCGATGGCCTCGAGCTCCTCAGCCTCGCCGAGCTCCCAGTCCTGGACCCCGACGCGCGCGTTATCGCCGCCGGCGCCGCCGGGCTGCCGGGACATCGGCGACCGACCCGCGACGCCCTCGCCGCAACCGGGTTCGGCGCCGCCGCCCAGAAACCGCCGGAGCCGCTCGGGAATCTGCAAATCCGCCAGCCCGATCGCGCTCCTCCCGCGGCCGAGGGTGACGAGGCCGAGCGCGAGACCCGCGGCGAGGGCGTATCCCTCGCGCCCGTGCGCCGCGCCGTCGCCGCCGGGCTCCCGGCCAATCTCAGCCAACAAAATCTCCGACATGAGCCTATGCGCGCTACCCTCGTACAGCAGCCCCACCGAAAGAAGCGCCGCCGCCTGAACCGTCGGGGAGAGCTCAACCTCGGGAAACGCGCTCGGGTGCCTCGTGGGCAGGTGGAGAAAACACATCTTGCTCGCGTCCGGATTCATCGTCCCGCGACGCGCCGCGGCGACGCCGACGAGAACGCCGAGCGTCGTGGCGTCGTGTTCCTGCACCAAATACCGGTACAGGTCCGTGTTGGTCAGCGCCCTCAGGTGGCCAGTCAGCCCGAGCGCCATCAACACCCCGGCGTGCGTGTACGAGGGCTCACGCGGGCGGTTAAACACGATCCACGCGCGGGTCAGCTCGCCCTTGGTCCTCGCCGCGAGCGCCAAACCCGCGGCGGCGCCGTTGTGGAACTCGGGCCAAGCGGTGAAATCCGCACTCGCCGACGCCGCGGAGAGATCCAGCTTGACCGTCGCGCCCCTCTGCGCGGGGAGGCAACCGGCGAGCGTGAGCGTCGGTACCCTCAGCGATTCCGTCGGCCTCGCGCGGCTCGTCCCGATCGTGAACGCGCCACGGCCGACGGCGAGCGCGGAGGTTCGGGGCGCGAGCGACCACAGCCTCGCTTGCTGCGCGGTGACAGCCTCGGGGTCGTCGCCGCCCCCGCCTTGCCCGCCGCCGCCGCCGCCGCCGCCGTCAACGCCGAGCGATATCGGCGTGGGACACGCGCTCTCGAGCAGCGCGCGGACCTCGCGCACGCGGTGGTCGCGGCCGAAGAGCAACGGGCCGACGTACGCCTCCATGTGTCCCATGCCGTCGGGCTCGCGCTCGCCCCCAGCCTCCGTCTCGCGACCCTTCGAATCTTCGCGTCCGTCATCCGCCCCGTCCGCGTCCCTATCGTCGTCGCCCGCACCGGCGTCCTCCCCTAGGAAACCCCCAGGGACCGCACGCATCCTCACATCCACGGATCGTGGATCATCCGACGAATCGATACCCCGGGACTTGACACCAGCCGCGGCGCCCGCGAGGTCGTCTCGACCGATTAACGAATACGCCGCCGCCGGCCACCCGGCGGGCGGGTCCCGTTTGCACCGCTGCAGCGCATCGCGGAGTGGAACGCTCACGCCGCTGGGAACCCTCGCGAGTTCCGCGGCTCCGAAGCCCGCGCGCGTCATCGCGGCGGCGACGTCCGCGGCGGCGCTCGCCGCCGATCGGTGATCTCCGGCAGCCGCATAAGACGAGGACGACGCCGCGCCCGCGACGAAGGAGATGATGTTCGCGCACCACGAGACGCACCCGGGTTTCTTCACCCGGAGTACGTCGGTGTTCATGTTCGCCATCGTCACCGCCACGACGGGGGGTACGAGCCCCGCCCACGCGTCCTGCCGTTCCCCGCCCAGCGCGAGCTCGAGCGCGGCGGTCACGTCCGGCGCCGTCCCCGCGCCCATCGGCGAATCCCGGACGTAAGCGACGGCGCCGACGACGGCGCCCGCGTCGCGGCCGTGGTGCTCGAGGTGGCATGACGCGATCGCCGAGATGTCCGCGTTGCGCGACCCGCGAAGCGTCGCCGCTAGCGTCGCGCACATCGCGTTGAGCGGCGCGAGCGCGGGGCGGCGCAGGGAATCCAGCTTTGAGGACTCGTACGCGGCGTGCGTCGCGACCATGACGTCAAAAGCCCTCGCGGCGAGCGTCGGCGGTAACGACTCCCGTCTCGGGTCATCGTGTCCGTCGGGAGCTCCCACGTCTACACCACGCCGGCGGAGGGAAGAAGCGACGAGCGCGTTCCACGCGGCGTCGTCGTCCTCGCCGTCGTCCGCTTCCGGTGACGCCTCGGTGTCGTCCTCCCACCGTCCTCCGATGGTTCCGTCGGCGTCGCAACCGCACCACCTCGCGACGGCGGCGGATACGAACGCCCACTCCTCGTCCTTGTCCACAGCCCTCGCGCTCTCCGTCAGCACCAGCGACATGGCCTCCGCGCGATCGACGTCTCTCAGGGACACGTCGAGCGTTTCTAGTAACGCCTCGGTCGCGGGATGACGCGGCGGCTTCGGCGCCTCGAGCCGAACGCGTCGACCGTCGTTTATATCCGCGGTGCACCGGCCGCCGACGGCCGAGTGTAACGCTTCAACGGACGAAACCCCGGCGCCCGTGACGCCCAACACGCACGTCCCCGGCCACTCGAACACGCCTCTGCCGCCGCACCGCAGCGTGAGACACCCGCCGTACTCGTGCAACGCGAGGATATCAAAAAACGAGTCGCCCCGCGTGGACGCGACGGCGGCGAAGGATCGCACGTCGGCGATACGAAACGACGCGCTCGGGGGACCTGAACCGTCACCATCCGAGACATCCAGACCCCACCCGACGCACTCACGCGTCGTGCCGTCGAGCGTGGCGATCGTCGGGCGACCCGAATCGTCGTGCGCGAGCGCCGCGTGGGCGTGTCGAAGCGGCGAAGTTCCGTTTCGTTCCGTCCACACGCGAATCGCCCGCACCTTCTTGTGCTCGGCGAAGGCGTACCGCTCGAACATCGCGCGCTGTCTGTGAACCCTGTCGTCCTTGTCGTCGTCGAGTAGGCCGGACGACCGCAGGAGGTCGTCGCCGCCCTCGTCGTCGAACGGGGCGGTCGCCGCGTTGCCGTCGCCGGAAGCTTCTGAAGAATCAAATGAATCGTCGAGGCGCCAGAGCGAGTGCGACTTCGACTTGGCGCAGTGCGTCAGGACGTACGGGGAATCTGCCGCGCTCCACACGACCGCGCCCATGCCGTCCGGGTTCTTTTCGACACCGCCCGGGATCGAACCCACGCCCGCGGGGACCACGAGCTCGGCCCTGTCCAGCGGATGCGTCAGCGCCGCGAGGCCCCTTTTCGTGGGCACCAGAAGCCCGACGGAACACGGGTGAAGATCGCGAGTGTCACGTGTCAGCGGCATGGTGTGCATCGCGCCGGATGGCGTGTACGTGGTCAGCGCGCCATCGTGCCGCAGACACAGCGTCGGCTCTGGCGTGGACAGGGCTCCGTCGCCATCGTCGAAGGTGCACCAGAGCGCCTGTCGCACCGGCTCCTGGGTGGTGAATCGTACGCGGACGCAACCCCCCGCGGACCACACGACGTGCCGCCCGGACACGTACACCTCCTCGTCGTGGTCCATCGCGCCCGACACGGTACCTCCGAACAGAAGGCATCGCCTCCGTTGATGTCCAGGCGCGGTGGAGGGATCGAGCGAGACGGGCGCGTCGGCGTCGACGTCGTCGTCGTCGATGTCCTTGTCGAAGGAGATGTCCAGCTCGTTGAGGTCGCCCGATGCGCCGATCGTCGTGGTCCTGCCGAGGAGTAACCCTCGCGCCGCATCCGGCGTGTGCATCTCCGCGCTCATATCCCTCGACGCGCCCGCCCGCGAGGGCCCGGTCCCGACGCCGCGCGCCCCGCCGCCAGCGCCCAGATCCAACCGCTCCTCCGACAGGAGTCGCTCGCCGGTCGGGACGAAGTCGTGGGCGCGCAGACCGCGCGCGGCGTGCGTGTCGTCCGGCGACGCGCCGAGCGGGGTCATCGCGCGGTGGTCCTCGATGGTGAGACCCGAGAGGGCCTCGCCGACCCTCCTGGGCGGCGACGGCGAGGATATCATGCCCTTAACCCACGCCCTCGCACGTTGTGGGCGCTCAAAGTCGGCTGTCCCGAGAGAAATTTGAACTGGGCGACGATGAGTTGGCCCAGTCAGCGGGTGCCGTGTCGATCTCAATCTTTGTGGCGCGCCCCGGCTGTGAGGGGACGCGCCTGGTGAGGGAGACGGTGGGGGCGACATGAGGCACAGGAGCTCCGTGGCGGCCGTCGAGAGCGACCGCGGGGAGCTTCACCTGGTGCTGAGCCCGGCGAGGAGCATCGATACGCACGTGATACGGTACGTCACCATCTAACCCCGTCACAAGCTTGGACCCACCCAAAAACTTGCATCATCCGAGTAACGTGACACCGCGACCGCCGGGTCTGACCCACCGCCGGCGTCTACCACCGTGTCCCGTGCGACTCTACTGACCGATACCGTTCCCTCCCCGTGTATCCATCATTCAGGGTGTGCGGCACGACGGGCGCGCTCGAGTACGGCCACGCGCCGGGCCTCGACGTCTTCCCCTCCCAGTCCGCGGCTGTGGCGCATCTCAGGCGACGGGGCGTGTGCGGGACGGTGACCGAGGGGTGCGCGCTGCTGGGCTGCGCCGCGTTCGGCGATTGCGCGCTCGCGCTCATCGCCAAGAAGGTGCGCACGGCGGTGGTGCTACCGAACGGCCACGAGGTGCTCACGGTGACCGAGGCGCAGTGGGTGCGATGCGCGCTCCGCAACCCAGCCGCGGTGCTCACCAGGGAGGAGCGCGCGAACGTCCAGGCGCTGACTGACATTCCGCTCGAGAACCTCTACTTCTACTGCGAAACCTTCGACGTCACGCGATCCTTCGCGCACGCCACGGACGAGTCCATCGCGTCACCCGACGGCGAGTGGGTGTGGAACGAGTGGCTCGCAGCGCCCGTGCGAGCGCTGGGCATACCGGGCGCCGTCCCGTCGTTGCTGCAAGGCCTAGCCGAGTCGCGCAGGCTCACAGACGCTACAGGCAAAGAGTTGCGTCTGGCGGTGTTCGGCCGCAGGAGCCGTCTGCACCCGGGGACGCGGTACCTCGCCAGGGGGCTCAACGCGGCGGCGGCGCCGGGGAACGAGGTGGAGATGGAGCAGCTGGTGTGGCGAAGAGTCACGGGGGAGGCTGACTCGGGCGCGGAGGATGACGACTCAAATCGCGAATCAAAAGACGCCAAACTTCCAAACTCCGACGCCGCGACGACTCAGGAAACGATGGGAAACAACTCCCCGGTACAAGGCAGCTCCGGGCGCGTCTCCCCCAACGTCAACGACAAGCTCAACGAACCCACCAAGGGACCCGTGCGCTGGTCGTCCTACGTCTGGCGAAGAGGCTCGGTTCCCATCCGGTGGGGCCAGGAGGTGAAGCAGGCCATCGGCGAGGCGGACATATACATCGCATCCGAGAACCCGTACCAGGGAACCGGCCGGTACTTCAGCCGGCTGGCGCGGCAGTACAGACCCGGGGACGCGAGTGGGGTGGACGGCGTGCCGGTGACGTGCGTGAACCTGCTCCGATGCGCGCCGGGGAAGCCGGAGCTTTTACTCTCGGAACATTTTCACGAGGCGGTTCGCGGGGTTCGAAAGGGTTCGAAAGGTGCGGGTTTGTCCGCCATCACCGTCGTGAACTTCGACTGGCACGCGAACATCAAGTCACTCGGTGAGGCGAAGACGGTGGAAGGTCTGTGGACGGCGTTGAGGTCGTACCTCGTCGACGCGGGGGTATCGCACGGCGTGTGCGAGTCGACTCAAGAATCTTCCCTCGGATCGGTGGACAAATCGGTCCACGCGAAGATGACGTTCAAGTGGCAGCGCGGGGTGCTGCGGTACAACTGCGCGGACTCGCTGGACAGGACGAACCTGGCGAGTTACTTCGCGGCGATTCAGGTTCTTGCGGAGCAGTGCGGGCTTTTGGGGCTCGGGGTGGTGTCGGAGACGCGGTCCGGATGGGATCCGGATGGCGCCGGAGGTCATAACCCGGGCGCCGGCGTCGCCTCCGCGTCCGCCGCGACGTACGGGAGACGGGACGAACGCGTCACCGCACCGACGCTCCCGCCCGGGTGGGAGAGCAGGCTGGACCCCGTCACCGGCAGGACGTTCTACATCGACCACAACGCCAAAACAACCTCGTGGACGCTGCCGCAAATCGAGCGACCCGATTCGACCGATTCACCGCCGAACGATTCGTCGCAAGCGGCCGGGTTAGGGTTACACAGGACAAACTCGGGCGTGAGCGTGTCAAACCCTAACGCAGGGCCCGGGCCGTGGAGGCTCATGGGCGCCGGCGTGGACGAGGTCCGCGGTACGATGTGGCCCGCGGCTTTGTCCGCGATGTGCGAAATATTTCTCGCAAACGGTGACCTGCACGCGGCTGTGTACACCGCGTCCAGGGCGATTCACACGCAGATTTTCCACTTACTGGACGGCAAGAGCGTCAAGGCTGGCGGCAGCGGCGGCGGAAGCAGCGCGTACCACATCGCCGCGAGCCTGAGCAACACGTCCATCTCCGCGCAGCGAAGGTTTCTGAACATGACGCAGGACGTGCACCGGCAGCAGCAGTTCGAGATGTTCCTCGGCGCGCACCGCGAGCGGCACTTCCCCTCGTGCTCCAGGTACGGCGGCGGCGGGGGAACTCGGGCATCGGGTGCCGGCATCGTAGGCGGCGGGCTGGTCCGCTCGGATTCAGGCAACAACATCGCGGCGACGCCGCCGAGGGAGAAGGCGGCGGCGAAGCCGAACTTACCGGAGCCCGCCGGCGAACTCGGGCCTTCCACCCCTATAGGTACCTCGAACACGACCGCGTCTGCGGAGGGGTCTGCGGTGTTGACGCGGCCACCCGCGGCCGCGGTGCTCGTCCCCCCGCGGTCCATGGGCGAGCCGCTCTCCCCGCCCGAGGCGCTCCTCGCGGCGGGCACGTCCACCTCAGCCACGCCGCTGTGGGTCTGCCCCGCCGGTGAGCGACGCGCCGCTATCGCCGTGTGGCTCGGTCGCCCGGGTACCCCCGAGCACTTACTGCTGACGTCCGCGCCCGGCGCGCCGGAGCACGCGGCGCCGCGCTACGTGGACGTGTTGGCGGGTCCCTCGCTCGATCGGTTAAGACCCGTTTCGATTAACCTCGCGGTGCCGAGGTCGCCGCCCGGGACACCCATGCTCTTCCGGCTGGGCTTACCGTGTACATCCGCGCGCGGGCGAGGCAAGGGGTGGAGCTGGCGCGACGACGTTCCACGCGCGCAGGCGTTCGCGGAGAACGCGGCGAAGGACGTCGGCGGCGCGATTGAAGGGATGGACCCGCCGGAGGATGAACCGTGTAGGGTCGTCGCCGTGACGTTTCGTGCGGAAGACGGCGGTGACTTCACGGGCAAGTTCCTGGTGCTGGGGCACGTCGAGGTGCTCGGCGTGCCGGCGGCGGGCTGGGCGGCTTCGAGCTCGACCGGCGCCGCGTCGGCGGTCGCCTTGGCTCGCGGCGGTAGTTTGGAAAATTACGGTTCGGGCTCGAACGAACGACCCGCGTCGCCGTCGTCGATCGAGCGCGCCGGGAGCCCGATGCGGTCGGTTTCTTCATCCGCAGCGGCGCTCGCGTCGATGTCGATGTCGGTACCCGCGCTGCGAATGAATCCCGGCGTGCCGAATGGATCCTCCGATGACGAGGGCGGGGCCGATTCTTTGGCAGATCCGCTCGGAGCCGGGTCAACTTCGACGTCGACGCCGGCCGATCCCCCCGTCGCGCCCCCCGGCGCGGCTGAGATCGAATACGGCGACAGGGCCGCGTCGGTGATGGGATCCGCGGCGCCGTCGCTGGAGTCGCTGCTCGAGCTGGAGAGGGACAGGCTTCGCCTCGGCCTTCCCGCGCGAAGCAGGGACGGGGTGTTAGCGGCGAGGGGACTCGACCCCGACACCCTCGATCCCCTCCCGGCGCTCCACCGCCGCGACGTCGACGCGCACGAGCGCGCGCTCGCGGACGAACGCGCCGCTATAGCGGAGCGCGCGGCGCAGACGCCGTCGCGCTTGTCCAGCATCACGTCGATGTCGCCGTGGGAGCAGTTGATGGGGACGGGCGCGAGCGTCGTGCGAAGCGCGGCGGGAGTCGTCTACCCAACCGCGTCCGCCTCGGGCAGGGACACCCCAACGCCTCATACGGGACACCCCGGTCCCACCACTGGACCCATCGGCACGGTACCCGGCGGAGGTACCCTAAATCCGAGTTCGATCGGCGGCGGGTTCGAACCGACGACCGCGGGGATGGACGCGTCCGGTCCGGTCACGCCCGTCCCAGCGGCGAGGCGGGGGGAGTCGGAGGGAGTAAAGACCCTCGACGACCTCCGCCGGCGCCGACGCGAAGACGCGCTGCTCGCGGAGATTGAAACCATATCCTCCGCGATGCACGCGGGGCGGCTCCATGGGGTACCGATGGGTGCCGACGGGGGTGCCGACGGGGATCTAGACGATCGATCCCCGGATTCGCCGTCGCTACCGCTCCGAGCGCTCCTCCCCGACGGATCGGTCCTGGACGCCAATCCAACGCGCCGACCCGACGAGGTCACCGTCGGCTCGAGAAGCGGCGGCCTCGGGATCGCGACGAGTGGGACGATCGGCGTTGGGTCAGGGAACGACGCGCGCTCGATGGTGTTCGTGCTGCCGGTGCGCGCGAGGGTCTCGAGGGTGGTGCTTCGCGCGGGCGCCGACGGCGTGGCGGCGGCGGGACCTGGCGGGCCGCCGAGCGTGACGCTCGCGGCGGGCGACGACGTATCGGCGGTGTCCAGCGGCGCTCCGATCGCGACGTGGACGCTTGGCGGGTCCGACGCGATGCGCGCCGGTTCGCATCTCAATACGGATTCGAACCGGCGGGCGCTGCGGGGCGGCGAGCCCGTCGCGCTCGTCCTCGCCGAGCCGACGCCGCCGGCTCGGGTCCTCCGTCTCACCGCCGCCAACGTGACGGGCGGCGCCGGTTCATCTTCCAGCGGGTCATCCCCGTTCACCGGGGAGGACTTTACCGGGACGTCCTCGTCGTCCGCGCTGGAGATGCGATCCGCGCGGTTCGTGATCCGTCCTTCCTTTCCGAATCCGGCGACGAATGATGTGGTCAAGGACGGGATCGAGGTTGAGGTTTGCGAGTCCCTCCGCGACCTCGCCGACGCCGGCGACCCCACTCGCGATTCCGTCGCGAGGCTGTCTACGCGCCCCGAGGTTGCCCGCGCGCTGGAGGACTCCGCGTCGCCCGGGATCCGGTCCAGGGTTCCCGTGTCGTCGGAGGAGGCGCACTCCAACGGGTCGGTCCTTCACGTCGGTCTTCCGCCGGCGAGCCGGACGGTGAGCGGATTCCGCGTGTTTCCACCCGATCCGCAACCCAGGGCCCAACCGTGGGTCATACGTGTGTACGCCCTGACTGAGGCTACCGGCGTGGCTGGCATCGGGGGTGGTGACTCCTCACTTACGGGTATGGGCTCGTCGCTGATGGGCGCCGGGCCGATGTCGTTTGAAGCGCCGAGGGAGAAACCGGAGCATCTGGGGGACTTTGCGGTGCCCACCGTTCGCAACCGCACGCCGCTGTGCTTCGACCTCGAACGCGCGGTGGATGCGAGGATGCTGATCTTCGAGTCGGTGGCGGGCGAGGGACGGGATACGGGGTGGGCGGCGCCGGCGCCGTCGCTGAGCGGGAGGGTGCAGTGCTATCGACTCCAGTGAGGACGGGAGGCTGGGACGATTTAATTTCGAGACTTGATTTGTCCGTGTTGTCATGACCATGGTTCTACGTGCGAACGCTCCCGAGCTGCTGGCTAGTCGCTGTCGTCGTCGATCACGATCACCCCTTCGCCCCCCTTCGTCTCCTTCTTTGGCGACTCTTTCGATTTGTCCGCGGCGTTCAGGACAAAGTCGGGCAGGTCGCCTTCGACGAAGAAGTCGTCGGGTGTGAAAAACTTGATACCCACGGCGACTGCGAACCCTTTGTCCGAGTCCGAGTGGTCCCCTTCCCGCCCCGCGGCGTCCCCGACGTAGAAACACGTCCGCAGGTCGGGGCTCGTCGATCCGTTGAGCTGCGAGTCGAAGTGCGCCCACATGCCGCTCTTGGGCTTGCGGTAGTTCCTCGGGTCCTTCTCTCCTTTTTGCGTGGCGCACATCGCCTGCATCGGGATCCCCATCTCTTTCGCAAAGGCGTCGAGCCTCGCGCGCACCACGTCCGCGCGCTTACCGTCCATCGCGCCCTTCACCCCGCCCTGGTTGCTGAAGATGACGATCTTGTACCCACACTCGTGCAACGCGCGGAGCTTGGGCGCGACGTGAGGGTTCCACGGCACGAAATCGGACAGGTCCGTCACCATGTAGCCCGGCCGGCCGCTGCGGGTCTTTTGGAGCGTGTCGTCGAGGTCGAAGGCGGCGACGCGGTGATTGGGCTTGCATCCCGGGTCATCGCGGACGAGCATGGACTCGTGCACCGCCTTCCAGGTCGGGACCGAGGGGCGCGCGCGCTTGGGCGCGGGCTCGCCGTCCGCGGTCGTCGAGGCGACGGGCTTGAAGAAGGCTTGCATCGCGGCGTTAGGGTGCCTAGGAAGTTGAGATCTGGCCACTGCCGCGCGGTGGAGGCTGCCTCCCGCGGTACCTCGGATCACCCCGGTGGATCTCGCGAGGTTGGCGGCACCGAACGCGCCTCTCGCGATGAGAAGCGAGGGGGTGATGGTGGCTCACTCGCGCGACGCTCGCTGCGAACGCGCGCCGCGGGTTTGAAAGAGCTCTCTTCGGGGTGCCCACGATCTACAAGTACAAGTACACGAGCAGCTTTTGACGCTTGGATCGCATAACGTTATTCGCATTTGCCATGCACGCTGCCGCCCTCTCCCCCGCCTTCTTCAGCCGCCTGACCTCCCGCGCATCCACGCGCGGCGCCCATCTCATGTCCCGCGTCGCACCCCGCGCCGCGTCCACCAACCCCCGAGCCTTCTCCGCCGCGGTCGCGTCATCGGACGAGCAGCAGGTTCGCGACTTACTGAAGAAGTTGCATACGTACACCGCGGACGACGCGACGTACTTCGACGCGTGGAAAGGGTGGACGTGCCGCCCCTCGGGAAACCCCGCCAGTCAGGCGATGCTCCAGGCGATGATGGCGAGTGAGGACGTCACCGGCGTCTCCGGCGACCTCATCGACATCAAGGCGCTCGACTTCAGCGAAGACAAGACGATGGCCTATTCGGCTGTCGTAGCCAGCGCCAAGTTCAGTTACAAGGGCACGCCCAACGACGACGTGTACGTCTTCACCAACGTCTTCAAGAAGGTGGACGGCGTCTGGGAGACTGTGTGGGGGCATCGCAGCACCGGCAGGTCCCCGGACGAGGACCTCCCGGCACCCTGGCCGTGAGGGCATCCTGATAGAGCTAGTCCTCGACGAGTCGATCTAACAATTTCGGTAAAAATGCCACTCGTTCTCGTTCTCGAATCGTCGTCATCATAGTGAGAGGTGGCGCTAGCCCGGCGAAAGCACCGGCGAGCGGTGGCCATGCCGAGGAAGAAGGCAGCCCCGCAGCGCAACGTGGCTACCGCCGCGGACGCCAAGCGCGCCCGCGAGGAGGCCGATAAGGCCGCGGCCGATGCCGCGAGGAAGCGCGCGAGGAGCGACAAAGATGCCTGGGCCTTCAAACAGAACGTGACGTCGGTCGACGCGCCGCTCCGCGATACCGACGGCGACGGCGTGGAGGTGGCGAGGCTCGTCGGTGTTCGCGACACCGGTGACGCGTCCGCGTCGTTCTCGGAGGCGAACCCGACGCGCATCGCGCTCGAAGTGTCCGGCGACCGCGTGAAGACCGCGAAACTCGCGTGGAGTTTCGCCGGCGAAGATGATGAGAATGAAGACGCGTGGCGACCGGAGCGCGCGCCGAGCTTCGACGTCGCCACCGCGCTCCTCTTCCTCCTCGACCGCGGCCGCTTCGCGCTCCGTCTGGTGGACCGAGACGCCACTCGGTGCGTCCTCGCGGTGCTCGTCGCACCCGACGCGCTCGACGCACCGAGTCACCCCGAAGAACTCGCGAGGAAGGCGCACCACGCCAAGCAACGATCCGCGCTGGCGTGGCTCGCGCCCCCGCCCCGCGGCACTCTCGAGCGATACGCCGCGGGCATCGACGGCGAAAAAGGGGGTGCCGAGGGGGGTGCCGACGATACCACAGCTGTGCAGTCGCCGCTGGTCCCCGCGTCGCATAACCTCCTGCACGGCGTCTACGAGGCGGCTAAGCCCCCGAGGGATACGCCCGACGTTTGCGGCGGGTGCGCGTTCGAGCAGCTCGTGCCCACGCCGAGGCCGTATCAGCGCAGGGCGGTGGACTGGATGATACGCCGCGAGCGGGGCGGCGCGCCCGCGGCGTCCAAGCGCGGCGACGACGCCTGTACGAAGGAGGAGGATGCGTGCGCGAAGGCTTTGCATCCGCTGTGGAGCGAACTCGGCGACGAGGCCGTTTACGTCAACTGGAACACCGGTCAGCTGACGCGTCGTCTGTTCGACGCGCACGTCGCGGAACCGTCGGGCGGGATACTCGCGGATGAGATGGGCCTGGGTAAGACTGTCGAGCTGATGATGTGCGTGTTAGCGCACAGGTACGTCCCGCCGGCGGCTGTGAAGGAGGAGAGGGAGGAGACGGCGCCAGCCGAGGAGAAGAAACCAGTCGACGGCGAAGACGACGACGTCGCGGAAGAAGACGAAGTCGTCGGGTGCGTGTGCGGTAACACCGACGATGACTACGAGGGCATGTGGCTCGCGTGTGACGAGTGCCACGAGTGGTCCCACGCGCGTTGCGTCGGGTACACAAAGGCGGATGAGACCCGCCACAGCAAAAAAGCGGAAGCCGCGGTTCAAAAGTCAATCGAAGCTCGAGCCGCTTTCGACGCCGCCGAGGAGGGTGCCGAGGGTGCCGATACAGCTGTGCACGACGTGGACAAGGGTGAGCACCGGTTGAAGGGGTTGAAGATGGAGGCGGATAAGGCGACCGCGGAGGCTGAAGCCGCGAGCCACGCTCCCCCGTTTCTCTGCGGCCGGTGCGTCGCCACGCGGGCGGGCGAGGTGGTCTCCGGTCCGTGCGGCGCCACCCTCGTGGTGTGCCCCGCGCCGATCCTGCCCCAGTGGCGACGCGAGCTCATGCGTCACGCGAAGCCCGGTGCGGTCAAGGTTTTGGTGTACGAGGGCCAGCCGAGGGACGCGGGGGGACCGAGCGCTAAGAAGCGCGGGAAGGATAAAAAAACGTTTTCCGAGAGCGTCGTCTCCGCCGCCGACCTCGCCGCCGCGGACGTCGTGCTCACCACCTACGACGTCCTGCGTGGTGACGTACACCACGACCCGCTCGGCGACGCTGGGGACCGCGCGAGCAGGCACGTGAAGAAGTATTCGGTGGTTCCCACGCCGCTGACCCGGCTCACGTGGTGGCGGGTGGTGCTCGACGAGGCTCAGATGGTTGAGAGTTCAACCGCGGCGGCGGCGGCGATGGCGAGGATGGTCCCGGCGGTGCACAGGTGGGCGGTGACCGGCACGCCGGTGTCGAGGGGTTTGGAGGATCTACAAGGTTTGTTCGCGTTCCTTGGTGGCCCTTCGCCGTTCGCGGATGCGGGCTGGTGGCGACGGACGGTGCAGGAGCCGTACTCGGCGCACGTCCACTCGGCTCGTGAGTTTTTGCACAGCCACCTGAAACGTTTGATGTGGCGTAACAGCCGCGCGGACGTCGCCGACGAGCTCCGTTTACCGCCTCAGGGCCAAACGGTGACGTGGTTACGTCCGTCCGGGATCGAGGCGCACTGGTACTCGCAGCAGCGGAAGGTGTGCGAGGGTATGGTGAGGGACGCCCTGAGAAGGATCAAAGACCCGAGCGCTTTTAGGAAGGAACGCGAAGAGGAGCGGCGCGAGGCACGTGCGAGGCGCGAGGGTGCCGCCGCGTGGAACGGGCGTGGACGCAGGCTGGGCGGCGGCGAGCTCGATGGGCTCGCCGACTTGATCGACGACGGGGAGGATGAAGCATCTGAAGAGGAGAAAGAGGAGGCACCGGTGGACTTAACAAAAAATGACGACGACGGGGACCGCTACCTGACCGCCGAGGAATCACGCAAGGTTCTCCATCCCCTGCTTCGTCTGCGTCAGGCGTGTAACCATCCCCAGGCGGGTACACACGGCGTTCGCGGCCTCGCGAAGGGCACCACCGGCGTCATCGGCGCCGGCGGGATACACAGCGGCGTCATCATGACCATGCCCCAGATCCACGCCGTGCTCATCGACCGCCAGCGCACGGAAGCCGAAGAGA
>Ga0302116_1000686_pt1 | contig 20494 bp, 25 predicted proteins | sample AG5_SCM_MG_FD_203124 | JGI IMG/M metagenome (GOLD analysis project Ga0302116, IMG submission 203124) | Marine microbial communities from Western Arctic Ocean, Canada - AG5_SCM | ecosystem: Environmental > Aquatic > Marine > Oceanic | place: Canada: Western Arctic Ocean | collected 2017-10-01 | reverse complement strand
TGAGCTCGTGCTCTCTTCCGACGTTAGCAGCGTGTCGTAGCAACCCTTGTCAATCACCGCATCGAAACTCTCGTCGTCGAATTCCAGCGACCTGCAGTCCATAACTTGCCAGACAAGGTTTGAGCCCGGTTCGGTCTCGGTTCTGCAAATTTGATTTGAATTGATTTGTGTTGTTGGGTGGTTAGCTTTGCTTTGCACTTCACTCACTTCACTTCTCTTCACTTCATCGAACAATTAACTCACCCATTCAGCATCTGCTCAATAACGACGGCTGAAATGTCTATGTTGAAGATATCAATGAAGCCGTCCCTTCGCATGTCGGTGGACAGCGGAGAATTACCAACTCCAACATTGAGCATTCTATCAGAAGGACGAAGGTACCGGTGGAAGATCTCTCGCAGCGAATTGTAGGTCTGAAGCCAATCCAGCGGTTCACGATCTTTAGTATATCTGTCGTCCCAGTAGTTATTACTGTTTTGGAACAGTTCCTGTCTACCTCCCTCTCCCGAGTCTGGTTGGAGTTGTGTTGTCATGAATATAAAGACTTTTCTCAAAAAGGTTTCAAAGTTGGAAAAAGCGAAAAACGCATTTTTTTTTTGCAAGTAAATTGAAGTAAAACCCCGAAACACAATTTATCCCAATAGGTATAAATGGGGTGCGCCGAATCGAAGGTCAGCACCGACAAGGCCTCCAATGTAGAGGAGGACAGGCGATACTCCGCTCGTCCCTCCCCGCTCACAGAGGCCGACATTAAATCCAGGATTGAGTGCTCTGAGCACACAGAGATTATGAAAGGGGTTCAGGCGGAGGGGGGGGTTACGTATGATATTAGCTACGCGTACCTGACCCAGCGGGGTTACTATCCGCATGGTGAGTGGGGATTGGAATTACTAGTTATTTTATGTTTGTTGGAGTTGAAGCGATTTTTGTACTAACATTGCTGACGCTATGTGATGATGTGCTTTGCATTCTTAATTTATTCGTTATTAATGTGGTGGTCTGCAGCTCTCACAAAGGCAAACCAAGGTGAGAAATAACTTGGGGGTGGGGGTTGGTGATGATGTTGCTGATTTCTCTTGTATTTGGTTGCTTCTTGGCTGGATTCTGTCACTAACGCACGTTCTCCCTCGCGCTCTTCCCACTTTTTCCCACCCCACCCCCACCCCAACACAGACGCCTACTGCTCCCACGCAAACTACAACAACGAGCCAAACCTCGGCCTCTGGGGCGTCTTTGACGGCCACGGCGGCGCCGGGGACCACGTCTCCCACTTCTCCAAGGACGAGCTCCCCCTGGAGCTCGTCGCCCAGATGGGAAAGCTCGGGAAGAAGAAGTTTAGCGAGCTGAGCGACGTGGAAATGAGCCAGATCAGCCACGAGGCGTTCGTCGAGACCAACAAGAGCTGCCACAGGGCGCCGTTCGACAGCGAGCTGAGCGGGACGACCGCGATCAGTCTCATGATCAAGGAGGACCAGATGTACATAAATAACGTAGGGGACTCGAGGGCCGTCGTCGCGGTGAAGAAGTCCTCCGCGGACCACGGCACGGGCGCGGCCCTGAAGGCCGAGCACCTCAGCATTGACCAGACTCCGTTTAGGAAGGACGAGAGGGAGAGGGTTAAGCTGTGCGGGGCGAAGGTTATGACCATTGATCAGATTGAGGGGTTGGAGCCTATTCATGAGAACTGGGGGTTGAATTTGGGGGAGGAGGTTGATGAGAGCGGGTGAGTGGGTTTGACTTGACGGTTTGTTTACGTGACGAGTTGGGGGGGGAGGGCGAAGGAGAGGAGAGGAGAGGAGAGGAGAGGAGAGGAGAGGAGAAGCGAAAGAGGGTCCAGCACCGGGAAAAGGTGGTAACTTACAACGAGAGCACCCATAACTAACACACAACAATACAATATATACCACACGACAACCAAACAAAACAACGACAACGACAACGACAACGACAACGACAACAACAACGACAAAACGACAACGACAACAAACATCCACAACAAACAACAACAACAAACAACAAACAACAAACAACAAACAACAAACAACAAACAACAAACATCCACAGCGACCCACCTAGGGTCTGGGCGTTTACCCTCGATCGCCCGGGATGCGCGTTCACCCGCAGCATCGGCGACGGCGTCGCCGAAGGCCTCGGAGTCTTCGCCGAGCCGGAGCAGCTCCAGCGGTCGATCGACGAGGACACGGCCTTTGTGATAATCGCCTCCGACGGGGTGTGGGAGTTCCTGACGTCCCAGTCCGTCGTGGACATGGTCTCGCAGTTCGAGGGGCCCAACGCCCCCCTCGAGGCGTGCCGGGCAGTGGTGGCCGAGAGCTACAGGCTCTGGCTGCAGTACGAGGTTCGGACGGACGACATTACCATGATCATGCTCAGGATTGACAACTACAAGAAGGCGAAGGATTGCGGGATAAATGTTGATGATCACGATCACGATCAGATGCCGACCCCCGAGCCCGAGCCCAAGTCACTTTCACTTTCAGCTTCAGCTTCAGTTTCACCACAGGCGTCCAGGAGGGATAATCCCGGGAGCAAGCGGCACGACACGAGCTACAAGGAGGGGGCGGGAGGAGGGAGCAGCATCCGGTTCAGCAAAACGGCCGCCCTGGTCGAGAGCGGGGGGGTTGACGGCCACCTCCAGCGGCCAGTCCGGCGGACGATGAGCAAGGCCAAGCGGAGGATCATCGCCGAGAGGGGGAGCTCGCTGAACGCCGCCGACACGGCCGCCTTCGTGCTGGAGGAGCACGTCGTTCCCAAGACGGAGGAGGAGGTTGCCAGGATTGAGAACTTCATCAAGGCGAACTTCCTGTTCCAGCACATGGCGCCCAAGCAGAAGAGGGACGCGATGATGTGCATGGAGCGGGTCACGGTCAGCCCGGGGCAGAACGTCATCGTCCAGGGGGACAAGGGGGACAAGGGGTCGTTCTACATCGTCGAGAGCGGGAGGTACGACGTTAGCGTGAGGGATGAGGACGGGATTATGAATGTTGTGCTGAGCTATGACAACGCCGGGGAGGCGTTTGGGGAACTGAGCTTGATGTATGGGAAGCCGAGGGCGGCAACCGTGACGGCCAAGGTTGACGGGGCGCTCTGGGCGCTCAACAGGACGGCGTTTAGGGGGTGCATGATGAAAAGGAACACTGCGACTGACCTGATTAGCGTGCTGAAGAGGGTGGAGATTCTCAAGACGCTGAGCATACCGCAGCTCCAGCGGCTGTGCGACCTGCTCGCTGAGGAGGAGTTCAAGGCTGGGGAGCACGTCGTTAAGCAGGGGGAGAGCGGGCAGCAGATTTTCATCGTTGAAGAGGGGGAGCTCGTCGTTACCAAGATTGACGACACTGGGAATAGTGGGGATTTTGATAAGGATAGTAGTGGTGGTAGTGGTAGTGGTAGTCATGGCGGGCACAAGGAGACGGAAATGATGACGCTGAAGAAGAACGACTATTTCGGGGAGAGGGCGCTGATGTACGATGAGGCGCGGGCGGCGAACGTTACGTGCGTTACTGACTGCAAGCTCCTTGCTACGAGCAGGAAGGCTTTTGAGGAGGTGGTGGGGTCGCTGGAGTCGATTATTGCCGCGGACCAGAAGCGGAGGGAGGACAAGAAGGTGAGCGAGCGAAGCGAACGCGAAGCGTACGCGAAGCGAACGCGAAGCGAAGCGTACGCGAAGCGAACGCGAACGCGCCACTAAACTAACTTGAATTTATCCATTCTAACGGCGCTCCGCTCGGCGCAGTCCCACAAGCTCAGCAGGGCGTCGACCTACGTTAACATGCACAGCGAGAAGGACATCACGCAGCTGAGGGGGGTGAACAGGCCGCAGTTCAGCGTCAAGCACGTTCAAGCTGGGTGGGGGGGGATGTTTGGGAGCTTCACCCACTCCAAGAACGGGCAAATTAACGTTTACAGCCTCAAGATAATGAATAAACAGGAGAACAAGCAGCACGGCTCGGGGGGGATGAAGGAGGTGGAGAACGAGAGGGCGATCCTGGCCAGCTTCCAGAAGCAGTCAACCTTCCTGCCGTGCCTTCTCGCTACTTTTCAGACGTCCAGCGCGGCGTATATGGTGTTGAAGACACCAATTGTCACCGATCTGTGCTATATGATTGACAGCAGCGCAAGAAAGGGGGGGATGGACGAGCCCGTTGCTAAGTTCTACGTCGGGTGCTTGCTGCTGGCCTTAGAATACATGGAGAACGAGGGTTACATGATCCGAATGGTGTCCCCTCAGGCCATCATGATCAGCAGCACTGGCTACGCGATGCTAAGCGACTTGAGGTACGCCAAAAAAATGACAGGAAACAGGCAGTACACCATGTGCGGAGACCAGAGCTACATGGCGCCGGAGATGATCACCGGGGGGGGCTACGACTTCGCGGTGGACGCGTGGGCGCTGGGAGTTTTGACCTGCGAAATGATTACGGGAAAGAACCCGTTCGGGGACGGTAACGATAGGGAGGAGGAGGTGAGTGGATTGCAGAGCGAATTGGAAAGCGTAACGAGCAACACGTCGCAATACCAATAATTTCTAACCCATTCCATTCCACGCTCAATTCAATTATCATGGCGCCAGGTCTTTAAAAATATATCCGGGTTCAAGGAAGGGGACGCAGGGAAGTTGTTGGGGAGTGTGAGTGACGAGGCTAAGAAGGCCGTGGACAGCTTCATGAACCCAGATTTTGATAAGCGGCTGGGGAGCACCGGGGTTAGGGACAGCATGAGCCACGGATGGTTCGACGGGTTCGACTGGGAGGGCATGAAGTCCGGGGTTTTGGAAGCGCCGGAGGTTGAGGCGGTCAAAGATTTGTTCAACATGCAGATGGATGAACAGTTTTTGAAAAGGTTTGATGAGTTCGAAGAAAGGCATGGAGATCAAAACGTAGAGGAGACGGACGGAGAAGATGGAGACACTTTCAATTTTATTGACGGTTTTGATGGCTTTTGATTTTCTGGGCTGACAGGTACAGGAAGAGTGGGGGAATAATGTTTAACTAAGCTGCAGCTACATTGGCTTTTTCCGGTTTGATTATTGATTGTTTGTTAACTGGTTGTTGGTAAATGCATTACTGGGTTTTAAGAAACGAGAAACGAAAGAAAGGAAAAAAAATTGTTCGCCCGCTCGCTATTCGTCTTTCCCACGAATCGCATTGATATTTGCAAGTGATCAATAATAACTTTCTTATAAAAACGTTGGTTTCCCTCTCAACCCTTCAAAATGTTGCTTGGAGAAGATGGCGCTGGTCAACTCCAGTTGGACTCATCAATCGTCTCCAACCCTAATGGCGAAGATGGTGGTGTCTGTGCTCAATTTGTTGGAGACTTACCAAAGCTTTGCGTTTGTGAAGACGAACCGATAGGAGCAAAAATGATTTGTACAGTTGACACACCAATTACTGATCCTGCCGTTTTCACACTTGACTACAACGTTTGTAATTCAAAGCATATTTCTGTCACAATTGATCTTTCTGTTCCTGGTCTTGGATCTTTCGAGGACACCGTGACTGCTGGTACTGATGACGACTCCGGCAGCCTCAACACGGGTATTTCCGTTGCGGGTCAAGGCTTTTACGTAGATTATACTCTGACCGGTGAAACCGCATCGGCAGGCCTTGATGTTGAGTTGGTTTTAAAAACCACCTTCGGCAACACTGATCTTGTCGGCTTTTCACTGCCCACAGCAGACTACACTGCTTCATGCGCCCTGAATCAGGATGGGTACTATTGTTACGACAATTATTGTGTGAAGGAAAAATACCTCATGGGTGCGGGAGGCGTTGCTGCGCTGTCGCTCTTGGCTTGTATTTTGTGCGTGTGCATGGGTCGTAAACAGAAAAACAAAACCCCGAAGCCTTCGGACATGGGTTACGCTCCGATGGACGACAAGGCGCAGCAGTACGGCCAGCAACAGCAACAGCAACAGTATGTTTAAAAAAACCTTTTTGAACAAACCTATCCTTTAAAAACTTTCACTTCCCAAAAATTCGTGAAAATACATTGCCCAAGGCTTTCAGGTCCTCTTGGACCCCCTCGACCTTCCTCTCGACGCTCTTGCTCTTGCTCTTGCTCTTTCTCTTCTCGGGCGACAACTTCTCCTTATCATTCGCGAAGTTGTCATACAAGCCCTCGCCCCTCGCAAAATTATTTCGAGAATTTTTGCTGTTCTCCTTGAACGCAGAGTTGGCTGCAGAATTGTTCAAGAAAATTCGGCTCCCACTCCCACTCCCAATACTGTCGTTCGACGACCTCGAATCTGGAGTCCTCTCCTCCTTCTTTTTCCGCTTTGGAGTCTTCACGCTCTGCAGATCGGCGTCCATTGCATCCGCACCGTTGTTGAATTTTTCGTTTGCGCGATCACGCAGTAACTTCACCGAATCTTTTAATTTTTCGTATTTTGCATCTCCCTTCCTCCGACAGATCTTCTCCACAACTTCATTCACGGTTTGCTGGTAAATCAGCCTGTTCTGAACCTCCGTCATGTACACCAAATGCTTCATCTTCATCTCCTCCCGGTACTCTGCTGATTTCAAGCTCACAGTGTGAATTTTTTTGTGCAAGCTCTCCTTCTCGTTCGTTATCTTCATATTCATTTTTGTCAGCTGCTTGGCGTGCTGGTTCAGCGCCGCGAAGCTAGCTCCAGCCCCTGCGTTCGCATCCTCCAGCCGCCGATTCGTGGCTTTCAGCTCGTTGTTTTCGCCAAAAAGCGCCCCGTTTGCCTTCTTCAGCTTGGCGTTCTCGTCGCGCAAGTACTGGAGCATGTGCTCACTCTCGACCATTAGTGCACCACCTCCCGGCGAGTGCGAGACACTGCCTTCTCCCCCACCACTTTTCGCCATTTCCTTCATCTCCGCGTCCTTCGCCTCGAGCTTCTTCTGCAACATTATGACCTGGTTCTCCATCTTCAGCGCCTCCTTGTGCTCGTGCAGAAGATTTTTGAACTTTCCTTGTTGTGCAACCCTCCTTGCCATCGTTTGAATGACGACCACCTCCCTCTTCATTTTCAAGAACGTCTCCCTCGCCTCGCACCTTTTGATCCTCCCTCCAAAATTTCGAACAATCACGTTCGCTGCCTTCCCCCTCTTCAAACCTCTGGCCAATTCCTTCGCCGCTTTCACCCTGGCCATGCCCTGTACGATGACCACCGCCTCCCGCAACCGCTTGAACTCCAGTCTTCTCACCCCTCTCCTCCCCAAAGTTTGCATCATAACGATTTGGCATAGAATTCTTCGATAGACGCTGCGCCGAGCGAAGCGAAGCGTCATTGTAAAATGTTAAGTTGACCTTGTCTTTTCTCCGTCTGTTCCGCTCCGCTCGCTCACCTCCTGCCAACAACCATCATGAAGAAGGCGCAGATCTTCACGGCCGACGCCCCTAACTTTTTAAGCCTGATGTTTTCGAGCTTCTGCGCCGAGCGAATTGAGGCGTGTTTTTAATGAAGCAAGAATTAAACGAGCGAGCCAAACGAATGAGTGGAATAATGTTAGTTTAGTAGTGGCTCTTATGCTGCTCATTTTCCTCAACCCCCCCCCGCTCCGCTCGCTCACCTCCAGCATGCCCTTCCTGAAGTATATTCGAGTTTTGCCGACCTCGAAGGCAGTTTGATCCAGCAACTTGGAGAGGATCAATTTCACGTTGAAGACATCAGTTTCACGATCACAGCAACAAGCAAACTTCTCAACCACCGCTTCGTGAAGCATCCGATTAGGGAACGTTGAGCGGCTCACATTGACGGCCGCAATGACACCCGCGCATCTGAGCTGTTCGATGACAGACTCGTCGTCAACGACTTTCGGGAGCTTCTCCATGTTGGGCTTAATGCACCGAACGTATCGTGTCTCGGTGGTGCTGAGAGCCTCCATCAGCCCCCCGAGCTGACTCTTGAATTTCGACCAGACGAGATTGTTATTCATGCCGGAGCCGCGACGTTGTTTTGAAGAAGATTGGAGACTTCTTGAGGAGCTTTTCCCCATAACCGTCGAGATGAGCGTGTTGCTGCATTTTGCGGAGATTGTAACCATGGACTTGGGCAAGGAGTCCTTGTTTTTGCTCACAAATTCTTCGCCGGTGTACACAACATCGCCGGCATAGTGCTTTATCCCAAAGTCCAATTTCCCGAACCTCTTGTTTTGGATCAAATCGCTGTCCTCCGCGTCGTCGTTGTTGGTGGCGTACAGCTTGAAGACGAAACTTTCGTCGCTGCGCCGAGCGAGCAAAAATAGTTGAGCAGGTTAGTTCAGTTGTGGATGTAGAAATCCATGTATAGCAATTTCGCACGGGCTGCTTCAAATTCTTCTGTCACAAGGCTCGCTCGCTTCGCTCGCTCACCTGCCCTTCGGCCTCACACACTCCTCGTTCAACACATTTATCACTCCCATTCGGCCCTCAATCAGCCCCAATACAGAGGCGTTGTCCGAATACTCGATGTTGTCCAGAGGGATGCCCTCCGAAGCGTACTCGGCAACCACCGAGGCGAAAATGTCGAGGGTAAATTTCTGCTGAATTTTCTCGTTCGTGTAGTTGATGCACAATTGCTCAAACCGATTGATCTTAAAGGATTCGAAGCCAAATATGTCAAGAAGGCCAACCCATCCAAGCTCCGCAGCAGCGACGTTGCTCGTGTTCGCATTGATTTCGCTAACGAGCCAGTCGAAAATGCGAGCGTAGAGCTCCTTCGCAAACGCATCTCTGTTACTGCTCGCATCGACCATGCTGAGAGGGACTTCGAAGCTCTCTCCTTTGGTTGTGAGGGTACGGAAGGTGAGGGCCTGGCGCAACTTTTCCTCGTCCAAGCCAAAAATTTTAGTCAAGTTCTGCAGCTGACCATCACCCACCACAACGCTGGCGTCCGCGTTCTTGTCGTGCTCTGCAAAGGTGATGTTTCCAAGCTGCGTCGAGCGAACAAGGTGCGAAAACGAATTGAGTGAAATATGTTAGTTTAGAAGTGGTTCGTTTGCTCGTCTCCTCAACCACCCCCGCTTCGCTCGCTCACCTGCAGAACGGTAACCAAAGCACGCACCAGAGTGGTGAGCTGCTCCCCGGCGATGTCAATCAAAGCCAGCGCGTTCTTCGTCTTCGCCCAACGCTCGGTATTTGTCTCTCCTTCGATGGTTTCCGCCATCTCGTTCTCGATGTTTGAGGATAGGTAATTGAAATCTTGGTGGTCGGAGAGAAAGGGGATCGGAGAAGCTGCCAGCAGCTCGTAGAAAATGTGGAAGGAACGCTCGTTCTCGCTGTGTGAGACCACCCTGGATTTCTCCAGTAGGTAGGTCGAACAAGAAGATCCAACGAGTTGAGAAGAGCTGAATTGTAGCCTGATGAACTTGCCGAAACGGCTAGAATTGTCGTTTCGGACAGTCTTCGCATTGCCGAATGCCTCGAGCAAAGGGTTGGTGTCGACAATCTTTTTCACAATGTTGTTGTTGTTGGTGGTGGTGTTGGTGTTGGTGTTGGTGTTGGTGTTGGTGGTGGTGGTGGTGGTGGAGGAGGACATTTCGCTCAAGTAAGCAACGTGGCGGAGCAAAATCTTCACCGTCTCAGTCTTCCCAGCACCTGATTCGCCGGACACAAGTATTGATTGATTCCTGCCAGTTTTTACTAGAGACTGGTAGCACAATGAAGACGTGTAATACACGTGGGGCTCGAAACCGATGATGCTATCTCGGAGAACGTTGCTGTACATCTTCTGGATGTTTTCGGTGTACTTGTGATTGAGCCATTCGTACGGATTGACCGCAACAACGAGCTCACCACCACAGAACGAGTAAGGCTCACCGAGCCTGTTCCTCTCTTTGAGATTGAACAAAATTCCAGGTTCGTGGAGGAACGGAACTTTGGCCAGATCAGGGTATATTAGCAGCTTGCTGGTCGCTGGATCGACGTTGGCTCTTGGGAGCTCAGAATTTGGGTACAAAGAAAGGTCAACCGAGTTCACTTCATTGAAAAACTTTACATCGGCATTGGTCTTGGTTGTGGCCACAAGTTCTCCCAGCACCCAGAGATTCTCGTTATCAGGACTTTTAACGTAAACGTAAGAGGCCATGAGGAAGCACTTGTGCTTTTGTTTATGCTATAGTGCTATATTTGTATATATATGTTTCCGCCGCCCTATTTTCGAGAAGTGGAGAACCAGTTCAAAATTGAAATTTTGATGATAACGTCTACCCCCACTGCAGCAGCTGCTGACTCTTCCCTTTTTGCCCATACGCCTGAGCTACAAACAACGACACCATTTAACACATATTCATCGAAGAAAGTAAAACACCTGGTCACTCTGGACTTACGAGCCTTCGTGCTAGTCGTTCACCAGCGGCACGGCCTCCTCCTTCTACATTCAACTCACAAAAAACGAAAAGGGTCTCATTTCCAGCTTCCTGGCGGACATGTTGAGAAGCATGAATTGGCAGCTTGCAGTGAAGAAATCAAAAGCAATAACAACAACTACGATAAGCTCGTCCACGCAATGGCTACAGCAGCCGCTCGTGAGCTTTTTGAGGAGACAGGAATAGATGTTAGAAGTGAGTGAGCGAGCGAGCGAATGAGCGGAATTGGCTTTTAGCCACCCACCCACATTCAAATCCAAACTAACTCTCAATTTCGTTTGGCTTTCGCCGGCTGCAGAAGAACTTGGTCGGCTTGTTCCAATGAAGCTATTGGTTGAGCCGAACGAAAATTGGATGAAAAAGAAAACTAACTCTGCTGTCCCCACGGTTGTACTGGAGCACCGCAATAGATTTTGGTTTAATCTGCGTGTAACTGAGCAAGATTTCCCTCAATTTGGCGACAATCTCCAACTTCCGATGCCCAACGACAATTCTGTCGTGTCGAGCCACAACGAGAGCGTTCGCAGTAGCCTCAAGCTGCAGCTGTCGCACGAGCACAGTGGTTTTATGTTTGAAAAGGATTTCCTAGCAGCCTCTTCCCTCTTGAAGAAGCACAGCGGTGGAACTTGCTCCGAGGCCATACTCATGGCCTTGAAGCTCACTGATCTTGCACGAAAGGGAGACGCGAACTTTTCGTTCAGTTCGCTCGCAGACCAGTTGGATGTCGATCCGGCGTTTGCAGACACTCCAAGAAATTCCGCGAAGACACCCGCACCAACTCCTGCCCCCACCGCACCACAAACACTAGCCGAAGGCGATATATATTACGATCCCCTCAACGACGATAGATCCAACTCCAACTCCAATAATTATTGTGAGTGTTGGACACCTTGGGGCAGATCAAAGAAATGAGAAGATTTCGAACTTTCCAATAAAACCCCTTGCACATTCAACAAATTTATTTAAAACCCAATCAATCCAACTCCACTCCAAACATTTATTCTCCAACCCCGTACGCCGACTTTAACTGTCGCTTCCTAATTTGCCTCTTCTTCCTTTCGGTAGCGGAATTCACGCTCCGTGGTGTCTCCTCCCGACTTCCCATCTCCCCCCCCTCCTGGATTTCCTTGCCGATCTTATTTATGTCGCTGACCATGGGGGTCATAAACCTATCTTTGTAGACAGCATTCCAGTCCTCCACCCCGATGACCTGGGCCAAGGCTAAAGTTGCTTCAGCCCCTCTCCTCAACTCCTGGTCCTCGAGCTCGGCCGCCCTCTGCATCTTTTGCTCCACCCTGACCTTGCTGTCCGCCGACAGTTCCCTGAGGAGCTGTCGAATCTGGGCCTCCTGCGCCTGGGTTTGAGCGGCTCGCTCGTTCTCCTGCACGCCGATGTGGGCGTTGACCATTTCGATACGTTCGGCGAAGAATGCGTCGAGGGCCTGGGCACGGGCTCCCCCCTCGTGTTTCAGGGAGACGAGTTTTTGTGCGTCGAAGTGCTGTGTGGGGGGTGTTGGGGTGTGGGGTGTGGTTTGGTGTTGTGGTTTTGATTAGTATGGCTCCTTCGCTCACTTCACATACACGCATTATACATACCTCAGCCTCCCTCTTTGTGTCGTGCAAACTCTTGATCATGCTCAAATACAACTTTCTCATTCTTGTCTCTGCCTGAGTCTTCCTCCTCAACCTGAAACTCAACTGCTGCCGTCGCATCTTCTCCTGCTGCAGCTTGACCTTGATGCCCCGCACCTTTTCGTTGTGGTGAACGCCTCGCTGCCTGAAGTTCTGTTTCTTACTCTCCAAAATGTCCTTTCTCCGGAGTGCCACGAGCCTGTCCTTCAGCAGCCTCTTGTACTCTGATTTTTGCCTGGCCTCCCTGTCCTCGAGGTGCCTCTTCTCGAGCCGCTGCAGCCTCGTTGGGGGAGAATTCTCCTCGCCCTCCCCCTCGCCCTCGCCCTCGTCGTCGTCCCCCTTTCTGGCAACGCCCCGCTCGCTCAAGCTGCGCCACATGGCAGGGTACTCGCTGGCCATGTTGGCGAGCGACTCGTGAATCTCGTTGCTCCCCCTTTTTGGCTCTCGGGCAGACTTGGGCCGCTTGGCCGTTTGGGGCCTCACCTTGGGCTGCTGTCCCCCCTTCGGGCCCTTCTCCAGGTTCAAGGCCGGTACCTTCCCCTTCAGCATGCTGGGTTTGAGGGCCTTCCTCGTTCGTCCCAGAGCGTCATTCTGGAACCTCCTCTTGAGCCAAACCTCGCTAATGCCAACGAAGATGTCAACCAAATTCATTATGGCGTGGGAGTCTCCGTTCACGATGGAGGCGCCGCTTATGTGGGACAAGTCCATTGACAGGATTGAGTTCCCAAGCGCGGTAATCACGGCCTGAGCATTGTGCTCATAATCCTTAACATGAGAAGGTTTTCGAATGACTCCCTTGAGCCGAACCTGGAACATGGCCTCAAAGATGGCAACGAACATGGAGGAAGCGGATTTCTGAAGCTCGCTGAAGTGGCTAATCTTCTTCGAAGCCACTCCAACTGACCGTAAAAGTTCATTCGTGTTACGTAAGATGAGCTCCTCGGCTGAATTTGAGGTCGAGGAAGGAGACGTTTTCTTCATCTTTCACTAAGTTTTTTAAACCAGAGTTGGTCAGGTGGAGTGTGAGGGAGGTGCAAGGGAGTTCAAAATGTGATCTATAACAGACGTTTGGGATTTAATGGAATTTCTTTTAATCAGTTAAGAAATATTTAACGGTCTCATCCTCATGTGCTCATGATTTTGTAAAAAAGATCTCAGAGTTTCAGAGTTCCATACATTTGTGGTAATATGACTTCTTTGCGTCCACCCTTCTTTTGTGAGCTGCTGGAAGAAAACGCTGAGGAAGATTGGCTACTAGTTGATGCCCAGATATTCGTTCCAAAGCAGTTGCATGGAACAGAAACAGCTGGAAAAGAATCAGTTCCGAGGAGTTCTCAACCTAGTCTGTTCGAGTGCTTGACCTGGTCAGACAGTCGTGAACCTGAACTTGCCACCAAATCGACCCCTCCCTCTCCCTTTCCAGCGTCAGTTTACAATGATCGAGAGGAGAATCTTGAAAACCAGAATTCTACTACTGAGATGAGGTTCGCGTTTGGGAATATCAAGGGATTCAAGGAGAAAAAAACACTGCAGGCCAAAGTCGTGCCCGAGGAAGATGCGATTGCGCTTAAAACTGCGAGCGTCAGTGCAGCTTCAGTTGTTCCCCAGCCGCCCATTAAGAAAAAATTGGCGACCAAGTTTGCTCCTCCCAAGGTTACGATCCCTGTCCCCCCCGAGCCTGCGGTCAAAGAAGAAGCAGGCGCAGGAACAGGCACAGGAACAGGCACAGGAACAGGCGCAGGAACATGCGCAGGAACAGGTGCAGAGGTAGAGGCGGTAGTAGAAGTTACGAAATCTGCGGCCCAAGTAGACGCCGAAAAAATTATCAAACTTGCGAAACTTGCCGCTGCCAAGTGCAAAATGCCCCTTCTTTGTGAGTGGAGAGCAATGAAACGACCCCCGGCGGCTTGCGACTGCGTTGTGGACGCTTTGCTAATTCTCATTGAAGGAGAAACGAAGGACTTCAGTTTGAAGAGGAAACAGGCCATGTTCAAAAGCACTGATTTTTTCAAAAAGTGTGCCGACTTCGACGCAGTTAATAACATCTCCAAGAAGCAGATCCGCAAGCTTTCTCCCCTTTTTGCAGATCCCAACTTCAATGAAGAGAGTCAGAAGAAAAGAAGCTTGCTCATGGTATACATGTACCACTGGGTGTTCAATGTGGTGAAGGGAAATCGAATGTTTCACGGAGAGGAAATGTTGGTGTCGTGCGTTAGGGCTGAGGAGGAAGTCCCAGTCCCAGCCCCTATCCCGGTCCCGGTCCCCACCGCTCCAACCCCTCGCTCAACGGAAGCGAACAATGAGGCCAAGAAATCTGCCCTAAAGAAGGCGCAGGAGGTGAAGGTGAGCGAGCGCAGCGAGCGAGCCTTGATGAAAAACGAGCATACGAGCATACGAGCATACTAGCCACTGCTAACCAACCCACTTAATTCGTTTGTTTTCGCACTTTCTTTTCTCGGCGCAGAAATCCATGCTTCACGATCCGACCTTGACAGATTCCAGGGACATGGCTGACACCAAGTTCTGGAAGGTCTTTGCCAAGCCGTGCATGCACAACTACGGCCGGATGAACACTGACCCGTGCTTCGGTGGCTGCGTGTGGGGAGGGTACATGCTGACAAATAACGTTAATCCGCAGACTCTTCCCAACTACCCGGCGACGAAGCAGGTGACGAGGTCGGCCGAGTTCAAGTACAATGCCGTGGCCCTAAGTGGAGAGGAAACCGGTTTGTTTTCGAATCGTGACGTCGTCAGCATCCCGTTTAACCCTCTCTTCAATCCAACAATCATAGAGGATAACGACATTGCCACTTCTCGGGGAAAGACCGACAAGACTGTGGTCAAGAGAAAGGTTGTTGACATGAAGAAGGACGTCGAGAAGAAGGCGTTTGAGAAAGTTCAAAATTTGCTCGCCGAGAAAAAAAAGAGAGTCCCCCCGCCCAAGCCCAAGCCCAAGCCCAAGTCCAAGTCCAAGTCCAAGTCAGAATCCAACCCTGTTGTCGCAGAGCCTACTGTCGCTAGCTACCTGGCTCCGTCTGTCCCACCCTCACCGAAAAAAAATAAAACGAAAATATCCACATCCTTGTCCACAAAAACAAACACCAAGGCATCAGTCACCGTCCAGACCCCCGCCCTCTCCAAGGAGGAACAGAACAACATTTTCGTCATCACCACAGAGGCAAAATTACGCAATAAAATAGAGGAGCTGTTCAACAACGACCCAAAACGAATGAGAAATGTTGGTTCCGAAATGATGGCCGCCCTTGTTCCGGCGGGTGTGCAATCGTTCCACAATGCAACAGCCGCCCAGTGCATACTGATGATCTAAGAAATGTAAATATGTTCAAAATTGCAATGTTGGATTGTTTTTTCAGTCTCTCTTTTTTCACCTCAGCTCAACGTTCGTTACGTTTGAGAATGGCTTGCCCCTGATGTTTTTGTTCATCTCTATGCTCATCTTGGGCAATTTCTTTCGCCGCCGCTCCAAAACCCACTTGTTCTGCCTTACCAAGCAGCAAATCAAACCACCCATAATCAACAAAACGTAAACAATGTTTGGAATGTCCTGGTCGCTCCCTTCAATCCCATTCCCCCCCTTGGCATCAACTTTAAAAATTCCGTTCGTTTCGTTGTAGTGGGTTTGATCGTTCAGCATCGAGCAGCTGCCCTGCCACGATTCATAGAAACGGTAGTACATTTTCTGCTCAACGGTTGAGCAATCACTCATATGAACTACAACGGGGGGCCTCAGATCAACCCCGCACTCCCCAAGCGTCACGAACTGACACTGGCGAGCATCCTCGACGAAATTTACCTGGTCTGTTTCAAATGTTGAGAGAATTGAGTTGTAGCAACTCTCGCCCCAAGTGGTCAGGTACTCGCACTCGAGAACCTTCGCCTCCTGGCAAGAATCGTGCGACTGGTCCAGCACCGACTGAAATATTCGTGTCTCGCAGCCTGAGTCGGGGATTTGTACGTAGTCTGCGCACTGGCAGAATGCCTTGTCAAAGTAAATGCCCGACGCGATCATGTGCTGAAAGATCATTTCTTCATTCATCTTGATCATGGGAAGGGACAGTGCTGCAATTTCTAGAATTTTATAGCAATCAGACATTCGCCGGAAGGTGACAGGATCTGGTGGGGCAGCGTGAGACCTGGTTGCTGCTTCTATGCAAACTGAGAAAAGGTCCAAATCCGGAAAAGGGACAGTATTCATCTGGGTGAGCATGGCATTGAATCGATGGTTTGTTATGAGCGATGACTGATCACAGTCAACAAATGTTGCTTTCGACATTGCAACTTCTATTACGTCGGCAGGCGAGCATTGTGACATTGTAATAGGGCTGTGTGTGGTTTTTCTTCTTGCTTTATCAAAATTCTGTTTTCGAACACAATGGTCGACAGAATGGTGCGAATTGCCGATGTGCATTCCTAAAGTAAAGTGGTAAAACAAATATTTCGGCTTATGACACAACTATGAACCCCCTCGATAATGCCGAAAGCCGCTATGAGGCAGCCATGGCAAAGTTCTCGAAGGTTCACTCAGATTCAACTAAACTAAAGGCAACCTATAGACTAAACTATGAAGAGGAGCAGAAGTCTGGCATTATTGACAGCTACCGCTTCCCGGATACTCATCTTGGGGATGTCATTCATCCGAGTGACGTGCACCGCCAGGACATGAGCAACTCGGTGACTTGGATCATTGCCATGAACAAAGTGTTCAATGAAATTAAGCTTCGAACATCTGACACAATTGTGCACGTTGGGGCTGGGGATGGAAGGTGGTTGGTGGAGGCTGCCTTGCGGCACAAGTGTCACTGCGTTGGAGTTGACGTGGAATACGACATTCAGTATCGATGCGAGAGCAAATTCGATGAGCAAGAAATTTCGGAGCTGCTCGAGTATGAAGTTGTCGAATCGTTGCTTGACGCGGATCTGACTGAGGCAACTGCCGTGCTGGTGTCTAACTTTAATGATGACATCAAGGGTTTGAGAGAGAAGTTGGAAGCTGAGGTGGGAGTGAGAACGCCCATAGTCATCATCGGAGGCCAACAAATATTAGGTTGGTTTCCGCACGCTGTCCACAAGCATCGTGGCGTGAAAATGTTCATATATCTGAAGAGAACGTTAGGTGAGTGAGCGAAGCGAGCGAGCCTTGTGACAGAAGAGTGCGAAGCTCCGTGCGAAAATGCTATTCATGGCTACATCCACTACTAAACTAACCTACTCAACTAAATTCTTGCTCACTCGCGTAGGGACTTTGGCGCAGTCGGAAGTTGGCGCGTTTCGGCAACTGGGAGAGTACCTGAATCCCAATGACATGATGCAAAGGCTGAGCATTGATAATTCTGCCGCCGACGATGATGCTGGCGAGGATGACAAGTATTTTCATTTGGAAGATGTGGGCACAAAGACCAGAGATGAGAGTTTGGAACCAAATGTCAGTTGCTTTACAATTAATAATAATTGAGTAGAGAATATAGAATAGAGAATAGAGAATGGAGAATAGAGAAATGAGGGTGGAAAAGCAACTGGTGGGTGGAAATCTTGTTGCAATTTCAAATGTAAAATTTCTACTCTGTTCTATCCATTATGATGTGTAATGTGAATTGCTCAACAAACACATCTCTCCCTCCATAGGTAACTCATCACTCCCAATAAAAACATAGCTATAACCACTGGCTGATCTCTTAGATCCCCCATGATATTCATCTCAACTGGCTTTCCTTCCTTTCCCTTGGTGTCCCCGGGTTTCTGGGGATTGTTGCCAACGGGTGGGGGGGGGGGGGAGGGGGGCATCATAGGAATTTATAGTAGTGTGAGGAGAGAAGAAATGAAGAAAAGAAGAATTGTAGTGTGGATTGTAGTGTGAGGAGAGAAGAAAGAAGAAGAAAAAAGAAGAAGAAAGAAGAAGAAAAAAAAAGAAGAAAAAAAAAGAAAAAATCTTTGAAATTGTTTCAATTATTATTTATTCTATTCTGCTACAAACGCTACAAACGCACAGTGCAAGCAAAAGCACAAGGCAGACCCAAATCACATTTTATTTCGAATTTGAATTTCCCATCTTGACATTAAAGCTATCTCGATGGGTTGAGCAGGAGGGATCTTAATCACGACAGCATCACGACAGCATGAGTAATTGAGATTTTGATAAATTTTCTTTCCTTTTTATTCAATAGTCGAATCCGGCTTTCCGGAGGAGCTGGTCGCCTAGGCCTGATTTGTGCTCGGTTTCGGTTAGCTCGTCAGCAGTCGGATTTCTAACGAAAACGTCATCTCGAATGAGCTCCTGCTTCTTGAGTTTCGAATACTGGTCACTTGGGAGGAAAGAAAAGGTCTTCCCGTCGGCATTCATTACCATCTTCGTAGAAGACAGTGGTGATTCGTACCCGTTTACGCTCGCAGAGAATGTCTTCTTGTCGATTAAGACCTGGTTGGCTTCTTTGTTGTCGGATGATTGTTGGAGGAGCTTGTTGATGAGGGGGTTGTTGTCGAGTTGTGAAGGTGGGGGTGGGGGGGGGGGTTGGGGGGGGTCATTCTCGTCGGAAATGATCATAGGGGTGTCTGGTGTATTGGGTAGTGAGAGCAAGTCAATCGTCGGTGCTGGTGCCTCTTCAACTGTTTTGTATGCACCGTCCACTGTCGATCTCTCAAAAGCGGGCTTCGAAGCCATGTACTTTCCGCTCTTATCATTGTCATTTGCATCTGTACGCGTCTGTGTTTTGCGGCAAGCGCCGAGAACACCTCGTTTTACACAGATGTCGATAGTCTCGCCTGTGTAGAGGGTGGGCGCCTCAACGGTAATCCCATAATCGTCTGCGAATACCGGGGTGGGGGGTAAAAGAAGAGAAGCCAACATAGTGGTTGGAATGGCAAGAGGCACGAAAACGTGTTGGACGAAAGCTCTCTTGTATTGGTTAAAAGTATGTTGTTCAGATTTCATCATCGATCCGATCGATTTTTTACAAGAAATTGATAATCGCAGTCCTGAGCAGTTTGACACAGCGACCAGAAATATCCATACCAGCATCTTGATTAACTCAAAAATCTAAATTTGAGAAATTTAGTATTTGAATTTCAAATTTTGATGACTGCTACGACAGGTATGTGTGCACGTTCCCGGGCTGCATTGTATTCACCATTTCAAATCTACCCTACCTACCCTTTACAATTAATTTTACTGTTCGACTAACTCAATTCGTCGAACGGGCAGTGAGCTAATTTCCTCACAAAAATATGGAAGGTCCAACAGTTCTTGGTAGCACTCGGAGCGCCACAACCAACCCCAATCCCCTACAACCATCTAAGATTGCTCCTGAAGAATCCTCAACCACGATTGAGCCTAAAACTCCATCGTCGAGAGGATCTGGCAGTGCCCCCTCGGTTGTAATTCCGAAGAGTGCTTTTTTGGCTCAGAAGGCTAACCGCTGGACCGTATCTGAGGTGAAATGTTACCTCCTTTTCATTTCATTTCCTTTTTCTTTTCTAACCAAGTCTTTATCCAGGACAACAAACTCAAGGCTGCAGTTGCTCTACACACCCCCCCAAACATCTCCACCAACCCCAATTCCAACCCCAAAAGCAATTCCACCCCCCCCCCTGATTCCAAGCTGAATCTGCCCCCCAACCTAAACATTCCTCCTCTTTGCACGCCCGAAACGAGCTGGGTCAACGTATCTGACCAGCTCAACAACAAATTCACCCCCAACCAGTGCCAGCAACGCTACATGAAGCTTTCCGTCCCCAACGTCACGAAGGGACCTTGGACGGAGGCCGAAGACGCTCTTGTTGTCAAGCTCGTTGGCGAGTACGGAGCGAAAAAGTGGTCAGTGATTGCTTCCCACCTTCCTGGCCGCATCGGAAAGCAGTGCCGCGAGCGGTGGCACAACCACCTCAACCCTGATATTTGCAAGGACCCGTGGACGGAGGCTGAGGATCGCGCGATCCTCGAATCTCACGGAACCCTCGGCAATCGTTGGGCTGAGATTGCAAAGCTGCTGAACGGCCGCACCGACAATGCGATCAAGAACCACTGGAACTCCTCCATGAAGAGGAAGGTTGAGAAGTACCTCATGGGCAAGAACATTGACGGAACGCGCCAAATTTTCGACAGTCACGGCCGGTACTTGATCGGTTGCGACATTGAGGGGACGTTGCAGGCAGTCAGGAGCTCCAGCAGGTACAACAGCAAACTTGTGACAACGATTTTAATTTCCAAATTCTAAACCAATCCAATCCAACGCACGCAGCGCCAACAAGCTGAAGAACGCCAACAGTGGTGTCGGGAGCAGGAGCAAGAAGAGCGGGAAGGGAGGGTTGCAGAGCATCAATATTCCTCCGCCGCAGGTTCAAATGGGGGGGGGTAGCAGGTGAGCGAGCGATGAATCCCGCGAATTTTAATAAAACGCTCTACATCCACTACTAAACTAACATTATTCCACTCAAAACCCTTTGGACTCGCTTCGCTCGGCGCAGCGCTTACGACGAGGGGGGAGCGCACGATATGTCGTTTCTGAGCGAAATGGCGGT
>Ga0302116_1000684_pt1 | contig 20599 bp, 18 predicted proteins | sample AG5_SCM_MG_FD_203124 | JGI IMG/M metagenome (GOLD analysis project Ga0302116, IMG submission 203124) | Marine microbial communities from Western Arctic Ocean, Canada - AG5_SCM | ecosystem: Environmental > Aquatic > Marine > Oceanic | place: Canada: Western Arctic Ocean | collected 2017-10-01 | reverse complement strand
ATTGTTTCTCATGAATCGGTTGTTTAATGTTATCAATAGTGTAGCAATCTCGTCCCCGCTTGATATCTTGTTGGTGGGTGCACCCGGCGCATGTAAAAGCCAGCTGTTGTAGTTTTTTGACGTGAGGCGGGGCGGTGGAGCACGGCAAGGTGACTTGATGAGAAATCGGCGATGAAAATTGCCAAAAAATCCGATTAAACCAATTTCCGACCAGTAATAGATTGGTCACCGCAGTAAAGGGGTGCAATGTACCAAAGAAACACGTGAATGTGTTTGCCAGGTAGGTTCCGGTGTCTCCCGGGGAATTGTAGTTTGCGGGGGACGGCATCCGCAGCCAGTTGATTGGAAACATCAGCAGCCCCCAAAAAATTTGCCAGTACCCACTCCACAAGCTTGCGTACATGATATCAAGCTCTCTCACTTTGAGCTGCTTCTCCTTGTAGCAGTTCGAGATGCCAGCGGGGATAGTTCCCACAATGAAAATTATGTACCACAAGGACGATGTTGACAGCGTTACGCCGTTTGCCGTAACGTACTCGTTAAGACCGGTTCCAGTCGTAAGCTCAACGGTGATGCTAACCAACCCGCTGAACACAATCAAGATGCATCCAATGTAGTGGTTTTGGTTATAACGAGACCCAAGGTAAATCATTGATATAACGACCGTCCAAACCAAATTCAAGTTCGTTAATATGCTTTGCATGGTGATGGATATATATGGTCCCGGAATTGATGTAAAGACGGCGTTTAGTTGGTCCCAGAACGAAAACAGACCCAAACGCCATTGTGGGACGTGTCCATATTTACTTGCGATTTTGCTGGAGGGAAGGAAGAACGTGAAGTCGTACTGCATCTCACCCTGCTTGCGCATCTGCCAAACGAAGACTATCGAGATTAATATTGTCATCAGCTGAATTCCAATCGGCCAAAGCAAGTTCATGTACATAAGCTGGTAGTTCACCATCCGGTCTTGAACTCGCTTATTGAAAACACGGTCTAAAGCTCGAAGCACTACAAAGAGAATGAAGACAATTGTCACTGTGTGGATACTGGCTGGCTTCCTTTCTTGCAAAATTGATTTGGAATTGGATTGTGACACTTGGGGGGGAGGCATGTTGTTGGGAAAGGACTTGTCTGAACTCAGTGAAGTCGAAGAGAGGGAAGATGCACTTGAGGGCAATAACTTTTCGTCCATCATGTATGCTATAGCATAGTAATACTTTTATGAGTTTCTTCATTCGGCACAGGCCTGCGAAAAAAAAATTTAAAAAGGAAAAATTACGTATGGTTCCCATTCTGTAGTCAACTGATATGTACGCTGGTCGTCAACCCATTGGCAGCGTCAATCCAATCATCGTCTCGAAGGATGGTCCCTTTCTGGTGGAACAATTCAACTCGTCAAGAGAAGTTCTAGCATGCGGTCTCGCCTGTTCTGAGATTTTCCACTCCTCAAAGCTTGTGAAGGTCCTCACTCCTTCTCACGATTTAGAAGCCCTTTCCCTTTCGCAACTTTCTGCGAATTTGCCAACTAAACCCCTTTCGCTTCACACATCTGCTGGTGTTCTTCCAGAACTCCAACTTTTTCTCGACACTCTCGCCGAGCACTTGCCTCCAGCATTCCGATCCCAGGATGCGATCACTTCGCTCCAAATCACCGGGCAGGACGCGGTTTGGGCGGGCGTGGACCTTCTCCTCCAGCTTCAGAAAATACGCAAGTTCCCCGACATGAACAAAGTCGCAGTGAGCGATAGCAGTTACCACGGGCCGGCTGCCTCCGCATTTGGGTCAACAACTGCGCCATTTGGGAACGAGGTGAAAACGCCCATTCAACGAGTTTTCCGTTCTCCTTCGTTCCAAAACCGATTCCCCTCCGAGTCAACCGATAAATTCAACGCGCGCATCTTTGACGAGTTTCAAACCTTCCTAGACCAGAATAGTGACATCGGCGTGCTGCTAATAGAACCTCAGAGCGGTTCGTCAAATTGTGGACAGCCTTGGGACCTCCCCCTGCTACATAACTTTATCAGCGAAGCCAATAAACGAGGAATCTTCACCCTCGCTGATGAAATTATGTGTGGCCTGGCGCGCCACGGACACGTCACCACCTTCCTGTCACAAGCTTGGGATCTCAATGTTGATGCCATCACATTCGGAAAGGCAATAGCGACGGGTGTGGAAGCGTTCGCTGGAGCTACTCTGAAAGCCGGAGCTGCCGAGTTCCAGCGAGCGGGGAGAACAGTTCATCAGTCACACACCTATGCAGGTGGTTCGAGTGCCCGCGCGCTTACTACCGCACGGGCGGTTTTGACCGAGTTATCACGGAAAGATTTTGAGATTGGAAAACGCGTTCAATATCTTTGGAAGAACGTTGTGCTTCCGATATTTGTTACGATTAAAAAAGCAAGCGATGGGTGCTTAGATTTCCATGGGCAGGGGTTGATGTTTGGGGGCTATTTCAAACCCTCGCCGCTCTATACGCCTCAACGAGCTTTGAAGATTTTCAGAGTCTGCTGCGCTGAAGAAAGAGTGTTGCCGTATTTTGTTGAGAGGAGGGGCGGTTGGATGTTCACGCCAGTGCTGGATGTTACTGAGGAGGTTTTGGAGGAGGCAGGGAGGAGGCTAACTGCGGCGGTTAAGAAGACGGGGGATCGGTTGCGTTTATTGGCACCCCCACCCCAACCACAACCACAACCACAACCACAACTCCCCGTCGTGCGTGAGCGATTCAAAGGCCCATCCCAGAACGAAATGGACGAGAAACAACTCGCAATTTACAATGACATCAAAAAAACAAGATCAACAGGCGTGAGCGGGCCGTTCGGGCCTTGGCTGGCCAACGCGAGTATTGCGAATTACGCTCAGCAGTTGGGTCGCACGTGCAGGAACGAGCTGGTCAATTTCTCCCTTAAAACATCCGAGTTAATCATACTTGTTGTCGCTGCGAAGACAAAGGCGGAGGCAGAGTGGAGCATACACGAAGGGGAGGCAAGAAAGGCTGGCGTGAGCGAACTCGTCATCGACGAGATAAAGAGTACTTGGGGCGGAGGAACGAAGGTTCGTAGAGAAGTCTTTGGTTGCGAGAAAACAGCCAACGCGTATAACTTTGCTGAAGAGCTTTGTAGAACTACAGCTGTGAGCGATGAGAATTATTGGAAGTTGCAGAAAGATGTTGGCGATGCTGGAGTTGTGGAGTTGGTTGCGTTGGTGGGGTACTACAACTTTGTTTCCATGACACTGAACACGTTCCAAATCATGCACAAAGAATAATTAAAGTATATGTGCCATAATCAGTCAGTTGTACCACTTATAAACTCTTCTCTTCAGCCACGTACTGAACAGTGCTGAACATGCCAGCCTCCTGGTGAAATCCGAGATGGCAGTGGAGCAATGCTGTCGAGGCCGGGTTCACGGCATCAAAAGCAATCGTCACACTCTGACAACCCCCCTCCACGTAAATTGTATCTCTGAGCGCCCCGTTCTCTAGTCTCTCTCCGTTCACTGCCACCACCTGAAACGTGTGCTGGTGCAGGTGAATGGGGTGGCCGTCAGGGTTGTTGTTGAAGATGGTAATTTCAACACGGTCATTATAATGCACCCGCATAGGATTGGGGTTCGGCACGAAAGGCGTGTCGTGCATGGCGTTGGGTGGGAACCTGCGAGTGTGTTAGTTAGTTGTGCATTCTTTTCCTTTCCCCTTCCACTTCGCTCGCTCACCATTGCCAGCCGTTCAAACTCTGGAAGCCGTTGTCTCCTGTCACGTTCAGCCTGAATTCCACGTCTGGTTCCTTCACTGACAGCGGCTGAATTGCATGGAGCTTTTTCTCGTTCTCATTGGTCATGTAGCCAACCTCCTCTCCAATTAGCGAGAAGGACCTGGTTGCGGGTGCGTCCGCCTTGGTTACGACAACCCCGCCTTGCATGGAATCAACTCCGGTCGCTTCGTTCCTGGCAATGAAGACGGTGTCGTCTTTCATGTCCTTGGTATCTATCAGCACCGTCAGTCGTTGAGCGACGGCAGCCCACCAACCGGACTCGGTAATGTCAACGGGCTCTACCCACTGTCCATCAACCGCAACCAGCGTGGCGGGAAGTCCGCCAAACGTTATTTTAAAGTTGCTCTGAGCGGCCGCGTTGGTGAGCCTGACCCTCAGGAATCTGCTGTTCACCTTCACGGTCTGCGGCGCCGTGGCATCTTTCCCGTTGACCAAAAGTGCCTCGAATCCAACGTCACCAGAATCGGCCGGGTCAACATGCTCGACGTCGCAGTTATTCTCGTTGGTGGCCGGCTCCTCGAACGAAGGGTAGGTCGGTTTGACCTTCTGCCCATAATACATTTCCTGCAAACCCTTCATTACAATCTCGTTGCAGCAGGTCGGATTCGAGCCAGGTCCATCGTCAGACAAATATGGGCAGAAATCTTCAATAAAGAACTGCGATTCTTGGGCGTCGTTCAAGTTGTCTGCTACCTCTTTGGGGAAGTTGGATGGATATTTTTTGTCGTTCTCAATAATTATCGGAATTGTCATCCCGTCAACTATGTGCCAGTGGGAGTGAAGCCAGTATTCACCGCTGCGCCTATTCTCCTCTAAAACCGGGTATGTGTACCTCTGAGTGTCCAGGTACTCAAGGGGCAGGCCAGAGATGTACGGAACTCCATCGTAACCCCCAGCGATCATACCGTGAGCATGAATAATCTCCTTGACCCCTTCATGTCGATTGGTGTATTCAACGTTGAACTGTGCATCCGGTGCGATCACGTATACGTTTTGTCCGTCGATTGTCTTGAAAGAATCGCCTTGACCCTTGAACATAAAAAGAGTTTGATTGAAGTTGTTATGACTCACAGTCTTGTCAAAAACCATGTCCAGCTGCAGAGAATCAGCTGCTTCACGCAGATGCGCAACTGAGGTAGCCCCAACGACGGTGGCGATGTTCAAAAACTTCATTCTAGTGTTTAGTGAAAACTATATAATAGCATAAAGAACCTGCAAAAGAACCCAAAAAATTTAACCAATCAAAAATGGCTCAGCATAGAAAAATCCTCCCTAAAATCACAAATGTAGTGGTGCAATATCACACAATTGCGTTAACAAACATCATGATAACTTACATTTTTCTTTTGTTGTTTCTCTTTCTCCTCGACCTATCCATGGCGACAACTTGGAAACTGAACTTACTCGATCCAACTCTTTATCCCAGGGCACAATGCTTGGATGGATCTCAAGGTGGTTATTATGTCAATCCATCAAAATCCACCTCATCTTCACTGTACATTCATCATGAGGGTGGCGGGTGGTGCCAAACGCAAACCAAAGACGGAAAAGAAACGTGGCCAAATGACAATTGCCAAGACCGAGCCCTGGGCTCTCTGGGCTCGACAGTCAACGCTACTCAGACATATGACTTCAGTACAAATAGCATGGGCTGCGCAGGTTGCTCAGAGGATCCAGTTGCGAATCCGCTAATGCATGATTGGAACAAAGTCCTCATTCTCTACTGCGACGGAACAAGCTTTTCCTCCTCGAACGACGATCGGATAGATGGACTTCACTTCAATGGTTTGGACATATTAAATGCTGTCCAAGACGATCTCTCAAACAAAATTTTCACAGATCTCTCAGAGGTGGTTATAGGAGGCTCAAGTGCCGGAGGATTGGCCGTTTACCTCCACCTTGATTGGTGGGCCGAAAAGCTCGCTTCCGTCAATCCTGCCATGAAGGTTGTCGGTCTACCAGATGGAGGGTTTTTCCTCGACTACACCGTTGCTGCAACCAGCAACTACTCGTATGACGCCGACTTGCGACAAGGTTTCAATGACTTCAATTGTAAATCTGGTGTGAATCAACTCTGCGTGGCCTCCAAAATTGCCAACAACCAGCCCGTCAGCGACTGCTACTTTGCTGAACACACCCTGCCGTTCGTCACAACTCCTATCTTCATCTTCCAGACAGTCTTTGATTCGTGGCAACTCCAGTGGGAAAATGGAATGGCCGATCCCATCGACTACAATGCGCTAAATGCCTACGGAGCGTCTCTGGAAAAATCCATGCAAACTGCAATCGAATCTAATCAAAACAACGTAGTTGGGGGTTTCATCGATCGATGCTTCCATCACTGTACGACTGACGAGCTTCTTGGAACCACGCCCGTCATTCTTGGGCGCACGATGGCACAAGGGTTCGCCTCGTTTTGGTTAGATCCACTGCAGACGATGGTGATTTGGCAGCACGATGCACCTCTCCCGTGTGAGGATTGCGATTGTCCGGCAGGCATGGATGGACCAGCAAAAAGATAGATCTATAACAGAATTAAATTTAGCAGATTTAATCCAACAAGCTCTCAAACTTCTTCCGCATCAGCGAGTCGCTTTCTTCGGGAGTTGGCGCCTTTTCCACCTTGTTCACCGCCTCGATCTTCTTCGCCTTCGCCTTTACCTTCACCTTGGCGGCCTTCACTTTCTTCTTCGGCATCAAATTTTCATCCACCTCCTTCACCTTCACCCCCACACTCTCCATGACTCCCTTGGTCCGATTCTTTAGCAACCTTTTGTCAATGTTCAACTTCGGCTCAAATGTGCAATCACGCAGGCAAGCCTTGTTCGTGTTGTCCTCCAGCTCCTTCATTTTCTTTCCTTTGTCCTCCGTGTCTTTTATCATCCTCAATAAAAAGTTGCCCCCTTTCCCAATCTTATCCATAAGCTCCCTCTGTTTCGCGGTCCGCTTCAGCTTGTTGTCCTCGCGCGATTTCGCGCTTTCCTCCTTCAAATGCTCGATTATCTTCAATCGATTCTTGTTGCTCTTCTCCATGCGCCTCTCGAAACTCTGCATGAAGAAACTGTTGTTGTTCTCGTAAATCATATTGTTGCAAATGTCTCCAGGGCAGCGCATCCTCTTCTCCATAAACTCGTCGTACGATTGTGGATTTCCACAATTTGGACAGCGCAACTTGTCGAGCTTGTCGTTGTAGCAAGCTTCCTTGTAGTCCTTGTCCTTCTTTCCCCTCCTGTGCTTCTCCTTGATCTCCTGGTTCTTCAAGAACGCATTCAGTTTGTACTGCCCCCCTACCTCCTCCTCCTTGTCCTGGATAAAATCGTATCCGCAGTCAGGATTTTTCATTGCCGATTGAGCAGCTTTGGACCTGGAAGGTTTGAACGTGCAGTTGGCGCGCTCCGACTCCTTGCCAAACGGCTTGTTTTTGCTTTCTGGTTCCTCGTACTTCCTCGCCGGTTTGGCGATCGACTCCATGTTGTTTGACAAAGTTTTGGCCGATTTTTTTACATTTTTGTTGGATTTCTTACTACTGTTGGTGTTCCTTGCGACCATGTTGGTTGTGCTGGCTTTTTTTATGCCGTAGAGTTTGGCTTGGTGCTTCGACAGCACCATGTTGCCTATTTTGATGAATTCGGTATCGTTGTCGTTGTTTTCGTGTTCGTTGAAGTTGTTATCATCGTAGTGCTCTTTGTCAGCTTCTTGAGGTGATGGTTTTTTTACAGTGCGGACTGGGCTTGCATCCGCAAAGTCGTCCTCGTAGCCTCCATACCCATCGTAACCAGCCTCGTTTGCTGCAGGAGCAGCTGCTTCCGCTGTTGCTGTTCTTCCTCTCGCTGCTAAAAAGTTATCAACTTCATTTTGTGCATCATTTGAAATCGATTCATCACCAATTTCACTGAACACTTGCTTCGAGCTGCTGGAGTGTATGAACTCCCCGTAAATTTCTTCTCCCATCACGACGTTTGGTGTCAGTATAGTTTTAATTTAAAATTTAAAATTTCAGGCAGTTTCTCTTAAATCAAAACTGCAAGATTCAAACACAGCTTCCCTACTTGAACGCGCGAGAGATCATAAAGCAAATTACAGCACCAATAAAAATTTTAAAATGGCTAGTCCTCGCTCTTTATCCCCTCCTGGCACACCCATATCCATTCCCAATCCCAATCAAAACCAACTTAGCATCATCCCCACAGCCACAAATATTGAGGTTTTGGTCCGTGTCCGTCCACTCCTTTCGCACGAATCTGATGAGCAAGACCGTGGTGCAACCTCAATTGTTCACCCTCACACCGACAACAAGACGATTTCCATCACTCACCCGAACAAATCGCTGCAGTGTGCTTACGATCGAATTTTCTCCCCTTCCGACTCTCAGAATGAGATCTACAGTCACATTGAGTCCGCAGCCACCGCCCTTTGTGACGGCTTCAACGCAACAATTTTTGCTTATGGGCAAACAGGATCTGGAAAAACCCATACGATGTTTGGCCCCAGCGACTCCTACCTTGTTCAGAAGTCTTCGTACGGGGGTCCCAACCACGCCAACCTCTCCGATCAAGCTGGGGTGATTCCCCGCTCCATCGTTCAAATATTCAAGCAGCTTGCCCAAAAGCATTTGAACATTACCCAATCTAGCGTTTACGTGAGGTGAGCGAGCGAAGCGAGCGAGCTTTGAGGAAGACGAGCATACTCGCGATGAATCCCGCGAAATAGCTACAGACATAATGGCTACATCCACTACTGAACTATTCTTATTCCACTCAATTCGTTTGGCTCGCTTGGCTCGCTCGGCTCGCTCGTGCTTCATTAAAAATGCGCCTCGCTTCGCTCGGCGCAGTTTTGTTCAGGTGTACAACGAGCAGCTTTTCGACATGCTGCGGGATCCTCGGCGGTCTGCCTCGTTGGAAATTCACGAAGAGCCTGGAGTTGGGATATACGTTTCCGGGCTGAGTGAGTACGCCGTGAGGAATGCTGGGGACTGCTTGGCTCTGGTCAAGCTCGGAGAGGAGAACCGAGCAATTCGAGGTGAGCTAGCCAAGCGAGCGAGCTTGAGGATGACGAGCATACTCGCGATGAATCAACACCTGCGAAAAGTGCTACAGACATAATGGCTACATCCACTACTGAACTAACATTATTCCACTCAATTCGTATTCGTTTGGCTCGCTCGTGCTTCATTAAAAATGCGCCTCGCTTCGCTCGGCGCAGAAACTCACATGAACACTGCGAGTTCGCGATCTCATTCTCTGTTTCAAATCGTCGTCGAGCAGACGAGGATCGAGGACGGTGCGGAGGGGGAGAGGTGAGGACAAAATTGCTGCGGTTGCAGGTGTGTGGCGCCATTCCTGAAACACAAAACACTAATAACCACATTTCAGGGTGCTGAAATCCAAATTCAATTTGGTTGACCTGGCAGGCAGCGAAAAATGGGACACCAAGAAAGAGCGTCACATGCAAACTGACCACCTCTCTGAACTGACCAACATCAACCTGTCCCTCTACACGCTCGGGCGGTGCATCGCCGCCCTGGCCAAAAATGCCAAATCCTCCGCCGATAACTTTGCTCTGTCTCACGTTCCTTTTCGGGAATCCAAGCTCACCAGACTCCTCCAGGACAGCCTTGGCGGAAACAGCAAAACAATGTTGATCGCAACGCTGTCGCCCGCCTCGGATTGCTTGGAAGAAACCGTTTCCACGCTCCGATTCGCGGACCGAGCCCATCAGGTGATGACTTTTGTCAGGTTGAACGAGAAGAGGCCTGTAGATCACGCCTTGGTGCAGAGGTTGCAGAGCGAGTGCAGCCGGCTACGAATGTTGCTTGCCGAGAGGGGCATTGAGGGGGGGGGGCTTGAGGAAGCGTTGGACAAAATGTCCGACTTGGCACACTCTTCCGCTTCCTCGTCCAACCCCAACTCCAACTCTACCAATTCCAACAACAACAACAATATACAACTGAAAGCCGCCTTTGAACGAATATTATTCTTGGAGGTGAGCGAGCGAGCCTTTTGGAAGACGAGAATACGAGCCACTACTAGAACTAACCCACTCAATTCGTTTTCGCACCTTCTTCGCTCGGCGCAGACTGAGAACAACACTTTGCGCAAGCGACTTGGAATGCCCGTGCTCCAAATTTCCAAACAACAAGACGAAAGCCAAACAGCAGCAAAATACAATTACAATTCCAAAGATTCCAACCGAACAGAGAGGGCAATTGATGCTAACGATAGTTTGCGCTACGACCAGCCCCAGCAAAACACTCCGCAGCGTCACACGCCCAGAAATTTTGCCATTGCGGGAGGTGGGAATAGTGAGTTGGCGAATAAAATTAGAGGGGGGGGGGACAGCAACAGCAACAGCAACAGCAACAACGATGGCTACCAAGAGAAGTTCTTCGAGGTAAAGAATTCTCACGACCGCCTCGTTTCCATCATGAGCGACTTTGAAGGCGTCACAAGTCGCTTCTTCACCTTCGATATAGAGGAGGAAGAATTGAAAAAGAGCGTCACCACCATTATGAAAGTGTACAAAAAGGAGAGGAAGGGTTATGAGGCCATGATGAAGAATAACAGTAGTTTTGGCAGTGGCAGTGGCGGTGGCGGTGGCAGTGGCGGTGCTGAGCCGATGCTGCCCCCAACTAGCTCGAAGCACAAAAAAGAAAAGGAAGAAGGATTTAAATCGCCCTTAAATCAAATGTCGGGACCGCCAAAGGCGATGACAGTCTCGTCGTCCGAGAAGAAGCTTGGGGGACTTGGAAATAATAAGTTACTGTCGCCGGGATTCTCGAGCTCGCCGGTGGGAATCGTGGCTAGTGGCGCAGTGAAATATAGGATCCGCGGAAAGCAGAGCAACAGTAACAGGTGAGCGAGGGAAGCGAGCGAGCCTTTTGGAAGACGAGCATACTCGCGATGCAGTGCGCGAAGTGGCTACAGACGACTACATCCACTACTAAACTAACCTACCCAATTCGTTTGGCTCGCTCGTTTCGCTCATCCTTAATTAAAAATGCGCTTCGCTCGGCGCAGCAACAGCAACAAGAACAACCTATCTCCTGCGAGCAAACTGCTCTTGCCCGGCAATGGTCAACGCGGGGAAATCATTTCGCCCTTGAGCAAAAGTAAAGCCAAAAAGAGCGAGACGACGTCGTCGTGGATTGAGACCGAGGAGGAGGAAGAGGAGGGGTTGAAAAAGGAGCTCAAGGCCGCCAAGGCGCGAATGGCGAAACAAATCAAGATGCAAGAATGGCTAGAGAAGAAGGAGCAGACTGCGCTCAAGGCACTGGAAGAGGAGGAGGCTAGCCGAAAGAGTTTTGAGGACGAGAGAAAGGCGAAAGATAAGAAATTCCGACAGCGGGCGAAGAAGCAGAAGAAAAAATTGGAAAAATACTACTCAAAACTTAGAGAAGAAGTTGAGAACTTGGACGGAGAGGATGGTGATGGTGATTTTGGTAGTGATGGTGGAGGTGGGGGGGCGGGGGGGTTGACGAATGAAGAGCTCGACGCGATGACTGGAGGTGGGATGGATTCTTACGACAGCCATGCGAGTCATAGCGGAGGAGGTGATTTTGACGATGGCGCGAACGATGGATGACTAGATGAAGGAAAATCTCTGCTTTTCTGTCTACATATATAATCTGTTTTGGTTCTATGGGTGTGTGTGTGGGTTCTAGAGTGGGTTTGGGTGTTCTTTTACCATAAAAAGATTCTCTGCTTCCCCTCTTTTTTTGCTTGTCGCCAGGCAAAAGTCATCAAAATCAAACCGATGGGTATGATTGCACCAAACAAAAGGGCTGTGAACATACTCGCTTTCGCTACGTAGTTAAAGATGATGATGTAAAAGGCAACGACGACCAACGCAACTGTGCTGAGAACGCGACAATCGTCCTTCGCCTCAGTTCTCGATTTTGGGGCTTCCTCAGTTTTTCTGTGCTTGTGGTGGTGATGGCTATTTTTCCTTTTTTTATCTCCCTTGTGGTGGTGGCTGTGCTTTGACTTTCCGCTCTCAAGGTCGTCGTCGTCGTCGCTGTCTGGCGGTATATATCTTTCACCAAGCCTCTTCTTCTCGTCCTCCTCGGCCTCTCTTTCCAACTGCACAATTTCTGCATCGAGCGCGGCAAAATGTTTTTTACCTTCCTTCCCAATTTTGCTGTGGTTTTGCTCGTGGTGGAACATGGGGCGTTGCTGTCCGGAAGTATAGGTATTTGACAGCATGTCGAGGCTGCTTTCGTTTTCGTTTGACGTTGGGTTTGGGTTTGGGTTTGGGTTTGGATTTGCGCTTACGCTTAAATTTGATTTTCTTCTCTTGTTGTTCTTGCTCGCCTGCGCCTGAAAAACCCCCGTCGTTTTCGCTGCAGCCTTTACTTTTTGCATGTCTCGTTCCGAATTTCCTCTGTGGATTTTCTGCACAGTCGTTGCTGCTTTGTGCCTAACCGTTCTATTGGCCGAGGTTGGCCTTGATCTGTTTCCCGTCCTGTTGGCCGAGGTTGGCCTTGATCTGTTTCCCGTCCTGTTGGCCGAGGTTGGTCGAGATCTGTTCTTTCCTCCGCCTGCATGAATCATCCCCTCCACACCAGCTTCCAAAAGTGAGGTTTTTGATTTTTTGTCCATTATGATTTTCTTCGCCGATAGCTGTCGAGTCACGGCCTGTAATTTTGTTGCCGCATGATGATGGTGGTTCTGGTATATTGCGTTGACTGATCTGGCTTCATGTTTATGTTTCTGTTTTGCTGGACTAACTGATCTGGCTTCGTGTGTAGTTTTGTGCTTGTGATTGTGATTTCTATCGCCATATTCTGTGGCGTCAGGCATTAGCTAATAAACTATAAGAAAAAGCTGCTGTTATCAATTAACTTGTGAACTTTAACAGCGGATTCTGTCAATGATCTCACATATCTTCAAGAATGATCTATATTTTTTATAACGTTAAACATGGCAAATGAATTGGCAGAGTATGCTAAAACTCCTGCAACAACCCCTACCCCTCCTGTTGTGGAGCCAGAGCAAGATCCACCATCACCATCGGTAAAGTCTCAACTCCAACTCAACTGCACCAAGAATCCAGCAGACAAACTCAATGTGAAAACGGTAGCTAGCAAAGAGCGATTAATTCCTCGGTTTGACTTGCAGCCTCCGGTTCTGAAGCGATTCTCGAATTTGCTTGAGAAACAAGCTTTCAAGGATCAGGAAAATAAATTCAACAATTCCAGTGGTTTGTACCGGGAAGAACTTCGTTCCCAAAAAGTTGAAGCAGCGGAGAAAGAACGCATCAGTCATGCGCTCACCAAGGCGTGCGGGAATTTTGGTGGCTTAAACCCGCTGCCAGAAAAACGAGCTGAAATTGTGAGAGCTTTGCTGGGCGAATGCTCGAAGTTGGATATCGACTTGAACATGTTCACGTGCAAATTCAAGCGGAATGCCCTGCACCACTGTGTGCGCACCCGCGCATTCGAGGATGCCGTAGATTGTGTAGAGTTGCTTATATCTTCCGCTTTGTTCGACATTGATTTGAAGGACACTACCGGGCGCAGCCCACTAGTCATGGTATGTGAGAGGAAACAAATTTCTTGGGAAAAAACGAACAGAATTCAAGTAAATAGCAATAGCAGTCAAGGGGGGGCGGGGGGGGGCGAAGGAGAAGGAGAAGGAGATGGAGAGAAAGAGAAAGAGGGAGAGGGAGAGGGAGAAAGCGAAGACAAAATCAAACCACATTACGGTGCAAGAGTTGCAAGTTGCCTTCTCGTTGCTGGCGCCGATGTCAACACTAAAGACAGCGAGAACTCAACACCTCTCCACCATGCTGTTCGCAACAACGATATTGCAATGTGTGAGAGCTTGCTAAAGCACAAACCCGATTTAGCTCTCAGAGACAACAGACATCTCACGACTCTCCAGACGGCGGCTACTTTGGACTTTAACGAAGTTCTGCTCGCTCTTCTGAAGGCTGGAGCAGACGTTGAGGAGACGTTCGTTGGAGGCGATTCGCTGTTGCTCTACTTTGCGCGGCGCGGGTTGAGCAAAAACGTCAAGCTGGTACTTGAGTACAGCGCGAAAAATGTAAAGAACTTGTTTACACACGAAAACGCCGCTGACTTAGCGTTAAAAATCGATCTAAAGACTTCTCAGGTGCTCGCGTTTCACAATTATCTTGTTAGCGGGCTCAACGAGGAGGAAGAAGTTGAGGCGGAGGATGTCGAAGAAGTTGTCGAGAAGAAGAAGAAAGGCAAACGGCTCCCTTCCAAGTTGTTGTTTGGGGGGGGGGGTGGTTTGAAAAGTAGATTGTTCTGTTGCAAAAGAGGTGGCGGCGGCGGCGGGGCCCCAATCAGCACTGAAAAATTGGAATGAGAATAATATTATGTTTTGTAATTAGGTGAATTAGGAGAAATTGGATTAATCATTTATAATTCAATCCACAGTGTCCTCCTGCGTGCTCTCAGACAACAAATCCCCCCCTCTCGTCAAACTTCCTCCGTAAGTTTCGTTCCAATCTACGTACACAGAGAGCTCCGCCTCCGCAACACTGGGTTTTGTTACTCTGAGGGCCTGTTTGAAGTGCTTGTAGGATATTGGGGGTACATCCTTGAGATCTATCGTGAGCGCCTTGGCTCCTAATCCGCGGATTGGTCCCAAGGCTGCGTCGCTTGACAAACTTTTCAAATCAGCCCCGGAGAAACCAGCCGTTTCAACACTGCGCCGAGCGTTCGAGGCGCGTTTTTCAACCAGAATGTTAGTTTAGTTTTGGCTCGTATGCTCGTCTTCATCAAGGCTCGCTCGCTTCGCTCGCTCACCTCAACTTTTTCACCTCCTCCGGCGTGATGACGTGGTGGTTCTTGGTAAGGAGTGATTGCAGGAGCTGAAGCCGGTCGGAATCGTTCGGAAGAGGGATGTAGAGCCGTTTGACAAAGCGACGGCGGGCCGCATCGTCAAGCTCGTGAGGACGATTTGTTGCTCCGATGCAGAGGAGCCGGCCCTGACCGGAGGTTCCCGTGCCATCGAGCTGCACGAGGAACTCTGTTTTCATTCTTCTCGATGCTGCGAGCGACAGTTTAGTTTGGTGAAGCGTTTAGTATTGGGTGTGGGTGTAGCCATTTCGCGCGATTCCTTTCATCGCTCACCTTCGTTGTCGTCCGATTTTCTGGCAGTCAACAAGCTGTCAATTTCGTCAATGAACACCACGGCAGGTTCGTTGTACGCCGCCACGGCAAATAACGTCCGAACGAGCTTCTCTCCTTCTCCAATGTATTTGGACGTCAAAGACGATGATGAGATGGAAAAGAAGGTCGCCCCAGATTCGTGGGCGATGGCCTTGCCAATCAACGTCTTTCCCGTCCCTGGCGGGCCAAACAAAAGCAACCCGTTGGGTCCTCTCCTCAACCCAGTGAACAAGTCGGGCCTCTTCATCGGCCAAATGACAAGCTCCTGGACGGTTGATTTGGCGTCCTCCAACCCTGCAATGTCATCAAACGTGATGGGCTCGCCCCTATCAACAATTTCGTTCTGGATCTTTTCAACGAGTTCGGGATCGAGGTGTTTCAGTTCTTCCGGGAGTTCGTCGTCCTTTTTGGTGTTGTTGGATTTGGTGATGGATTTGGTGTTGGATTTAGTGTTGGATTTGGTGTTGGAATTGTTGTTGTTGTTGTTGTTGTTGTTGTTGTTGTTATTGTTGTTGTTGATGTCATTCTCGTCATTGTTGTTGATGGTGGGCGGCTGAAACTTTCGCTTCAGGCCCGCGCTCATCGGTTTGTAAAGGCCTCGTTTGGGAGGAGGCTCCTGCTCCTGCTGCTGCTGCGGCGGCTGAGCCTGCTGAGGCTGCGGATGCAGATTTTGAGAATTATTGTTTTGAGAATTGTTGTTTTGGGAATTATTATCGTCCTGATTCTCGTAATCGAATTCAGAAGCTGTCATGAAAGGGTTCGACTTCACTTTTTTGTTGTTGTTGCCGTTCTGGTTGTTAGTCCAATCATTGTTATTGAAAGCGTTATTGTTATTGAAAGCGTTATTGTTGTTCGCATAAGGATTGATTTTCGATTTGGTTTGAGGAAGCGGTTGCTGCTGCATCTGCTGCGATTGAAGGATTTGGAACTGAAGCTGCTGAATCTGATTGGACGAGTCTTGGTTCAAATTAATTTGCTGCTGCTTCTGCTTACGCTCCAGCTCCAGTTGCTTCTGCTGGTAGGATATTTTTTCTTGATACTGTCTGATCTGATTCTTCTGTTCTGAGAGTTGTTCAGAGAGTTGAGAATTTTGGTTGTGGTTTGATTGGGAAGGGGGGCGGGGAAGGGGGGGGGGGGAGGAGGTGGAGGAGGAGGAGGAGGAGGAGGTGGAGGAGGAGGGACGAGGGTAAAGTCGAAAAAACTCTAACGCCATCTGCTCTAGCATGGTCTCGTCACACACCTTGGTGGTTCCCCCAGAATTGGCAGAGTTTCGATCCGCGATTTCTGTTAAGTTCGAGTCGAGCTTTCCAACGTCGGTCAGAAGCTCGCGGCGGGAGGAAAGTTCCAGCTCACTGAGAAGTTTTAGAGCGGGGGAGAGGGAAGGTGTGGCTGTGTAAAGCTGGGTTTGGAGGTATGTGGACATTGCAATCGATCTGTTGTCAAGCTGGTTCCCAACGAAAGAGTCGATTTTTTTGTGTATTGAGGTTGTGGAGTGAGGATAAGTTTCAGTGAATAGAGGTGATGATTCAGATTGAAGGTCTCCCTCCAATTGAGTATCATTGGCATCGCTCAGGGCGATTGTGTGGTCGATATTTGTTTTGAGAAGCCAGTACCGCTCCATGAATTAGAATTGATTATTGATGTGATGACAATGGTCTCGGTATACTGATAACCAATACAAAATAGAGATTTTGAGAACATTGAAAATTGCCAAATTTTATTCAGGGCTTCATGAATGCGAACCCGGCAACCTACCCGAATCTTGAGTACACAAAATTCACCGTGAAAAGTACGTCAGGTCCTTCTTCTATTACGTTGAGTGATGTCGACATGCTCCAATCCCCCATTCCCCAGCCATATGACTTTGGTCAAGAGCGAGCCATCATCAATGCGTTTGAGGAGGAGAAGAAGAAGGAAGAGAAGGAGGAGGAGCGAATAAGGGAGGAGACGAAAGAGAAAAAGGAGGCGAGAAAGACTCCCTCTCCTGGTCCTAGTCCGGGCACAGCCCCTGTTCCGGCCCCAGTTCCGGTCCCAACAGTTGCTGCTGTTGAGGTAACTGCTGAGGAGACATCACAAAAAAGCGGGGGGGAGGAGGAAGTAGCAAAATCAAAATCAACTGGCGGTGTTGGGATTGGGATAGGCATCGAAGTGAAGAGAGCGATGATGCAGAGGATGAGGTCTCTGACCATGGCCGACGAGGAAACGTGTGAAACGTTCCTTACTGACAATCAGTACAACTTAGAAAATGCTGTTGGCGATTACTATTCGAAGAATTGAATGAATTGAACCTATAGAGTAGAATGACAACATCGAATCTGTTTTGGTATTGGTATGTATAAATTAGTGCTTGGACTACTTATGCAACCCCCGCCAGCAAAATTGATTGGTAGCCTCTGTCCGATAATTGACCCCGAACCAAAATATAGGGATCACCCGTCTTCAGTACACCGATTTCGATACACTTTTCGACGTAAGTTTGAGTTCGGCCGTGACCCACCTCAACAATCGGGTGACAACCGTAACACATTTGCAGTTGACGCCCCACCGCAAGGTTTTCAACAAAGCACACTATTGGAAGATTGTTAGGGCGGTGCTTTGCGATCATCTTGGCTGTTCCACCGCCGTTGCTGAGGACAATGATGGCCTTCGCTTTTAGGTGCTCTGCTGCTGTTTTCGCCGCAACGGCTATGGCATCGCGCCCCGTTCCGCGCCCTGCGTCGACCTCGACGATTCTCTTCAGCTCGGGCTGAACAAAGTTTTCCGCGTTACGAATAATGTCGCCCATCATCCTGACGGTTTCGAGGGGATAATCGCCTGCGGCGGTCTCCCCGGAAAGCATTAGGCAGTCAGCACCATCGTACACAGCGTTGGCAACGTCTGAGACTTCAGCTCTGGTGGGGAGAGGGTTGCAAGCCATCGAGTCGAGCATTTGCGTGGCGACAATCACAGGCTGCCAAGCGAGCCAAATTGAGTGGGTGGTCAGTTGTGGATGATGTACGCCATCGTATACTCGTCTTCCTCAAAGTTCGCTCGCTTCGCTCGCTCACCTTTCCCACGACGTTGCACTTCGTTACGATCTCTTTCTGGATGTTCGTGACCAAGCTGATCGGCACCTCAACGCCGAGATCACCTCTGGCAACCATCACTCCATCAGAAGCAAGAAGGATTTCGTCAAAATTATCCACCGCTTCTTGCGTCTCAATCTGCGCCGAGCGAAGCAGGTGCGAAGTGAATTGAGTGGGTTGGTTTAGTAGTGGCTCGTATTCTCGTCTTCCTCAAAGCTCGCTCGCTTCGCTCGCTCACCTTGCTGACAATCATCGGTGTGATGGTGGTAGATCGGTCCAGCTTCATCACGTTGAAGAGGTGGTCGTTGACAAACTCCTTGACCTGCAGGACACCATCCAGATTGCGGATGAAACTGGCGGCCAAAATGTCGATCATGTCGTGCTCCAACCCGTATCGAATTAACTCTTTGTCTTGCTCATTTAGGGCTGGAAGATCTTCCAGAATTGCATTGGGGAGGTTCACTCCGCGTCGCGACTTCAAAACTCCAGCATTATCGACAGCACAAACTACCTGGCCCAATTCTTCGTTCAGAGCTTGAACTGAGAGGGAAATCTTTCCATCGTCAAGCAAAACTTTCGAGTCGAGGGAAAGAACGGACGTGAGCTGGGGGTAGGAGATGTACAGGTCGGTGCATGTGGAAGTGTGCTTATAGTCAGCAGACGTGTGGAGAGTAATGCTGTCGCCTTTGGAAACTCTGATGGTCACGTCCAAACCATCTGGGGAGGGAGGGAAACTTCCGGTTCGAATCTCCGGCCCCTGAGTTGTGTTGTGTGAGTTGTGGTGCAACCCACTCGTTGCCGTTCAACTCACCTTAGTGTCAAACATAATTCCACGAAGGCTTCCATTCGGTTCACGCTTCCCAACACACTTGCGCAGGTTAGCAACCCGCAAATCAATCTCATCATAAGTTGCGTGGGACAAGTTGATTCTCATTATGCGAACACCATTAGCCACGAGTCGGTTCAAGGTTTGGTAGTTTTCGGAGGCTGGGCCAATTGTGGCAATAATTTTCACCCCGTTTGGCTCCCAATAACCACTCGGATTCTCACACTGTGGCTGGTATGGATCTGTGGAGAATTGCGAAACGATCGATCTTTGGCTAGACACACTTCGGGCTCCTGCAGAGAAGATTACGTTACGGAGCATCCTCCTTGTGAGCTTGTGAGAGAGTTGTAACAATTTGTTCCTCGCTCTTGATGCACTGAGAGTGTGTATTTTCGTATCCTGGATTTATTTCCCAAATCCTTGCAAATCCACCCCATTTCAGGTATCCAGCATTCCAATCTCTAAATCAATTATTCTCGCTTGCCTCAGCAACCCACCTCTCACCCTCTCCCATCACGTTTGAGATCTTTTCACGAGCATATCCTTATGACTTCCAACCAGCACCACAAGTGGCCAGAGAGGCGTGATTGGCCCGGGGTATATGCAGCCATGACTGACCCAGATCGGAACGTAGATTTGCTCAGGAGAAAGTACAAGGAGAGAGATGAGCATGGACGACTGCCACATCATTGGCTCGCATCGAAAGCTCAGACACAAACACATACTCTTGCCTATGTGGGCGTGGACTCGATTTGCTTGAATCCAGAGGCCCTCACCACACGAGACAATAAAGGCGAAACTCCCATCGACATTGCCCGTAGGAGTGGAGCCTGTGCTGAGATCATCGGCTTGCTCTCCCTCACTCCCGATGAAGCTCGTTCGTTGGGTTGGAAGGGGATGGCCCGCTTGTACGCACCAGTGGCTTATTGGGTGAATGAGATGGCTTTGTGGATCAGATCACGATCGTGGACAGACTGTCACAAGTGGATCAACGAGCACGATGACGAGTTGGTTCGTGAAGTGCTCAAATACAGCAATTATAATCTTCTTCGAGAGATTGCTTGCATTAGCCAGGTATACAGCGACTCCCTCGTGTTTCTTGCTCTTCGAATGATCCATCGGAACCCAATTTCCCTCCTCGCGAACCAAGAGACACATTACTCTCCTCTTCAGGCAGCTGAGCAACCCCAAAACAATGCGTGCAAAGAGATCCGCAAGGTCCTCCGGCTCACCCCCAAGTACATCTCCCGCACCCCCTTCCCCACCCTCCTCCTCCAATCCCTCCCCACCAAGCACCACGAGATCTACGGCCCCTACAACACCATCTGCGCGTTCATCAAGCACATGAAGTACGACAAGGCTGAGTTGGTCGAAATTGAGGCGGTCCTCAAGCCGGCTCGCAAGTGCGACGTCTGCGGCTCCACCCCCGCCAAACCTTGCGCACGGTGCAAACTCACGTTCTACTGCTCGGCCGAGTGCCAGAAGTCGGCGTGGAAGAAGCACAAGAAGACGTGCAAGGCCCCGACCTCCCCTCCAGCCACCGCTGCCGAGCTCCGAACCCTCCACAAGGGCATTTCCCTCCTAAATATGTGCATACAGCGGTCTGGTGCTGGTGATGGACCAACTAGCGTTGTGCTGGACTTCCTGTTGCCCGGTTCAGCGTATTGATAACATTAATTAAACCAACGATTCGATTCATGAGAAACAATTGAAATTTTGCTATTTTTGGAAATTAACTGGATTTGCATCGTTCTCGATGTTGGAAGGGGGGTCACCGGCCCGCAGGCGACTC
>Ga0302116_1000682_pt1 | contig 20610 bp, 17 predicted proteins | sample AG5_SCM_MG_FD_203124 | JGI IMG/M metagenome (GOLD analysis project Ga0302116, IMG submission 203124) | Marine microbial communities from Western Arctic Ocean, Canada - AG5_SCM | ecosystem: Environmental > Aquatic > Marine > Oceanic | place: Canada: Western Arctic Ocean | collected 2017-10-01 | reverse complement strand
CCGTCGCGATATCCACCAGGCGGCTGCAGCTCCTGAGGGAACTTTTCAGTCTGCTGGACGACGGATCCGGGCCGCCACACGGACAGTCTGGACGGCCACACGGACTGATACAGAAGGACACCAAGTCCACACCGCCATCCACGCCACTCGCGTTCCCGCCGATATCCATGAGCGTCCAGCTCGATACCGTCGGTACCCTCATCGTGAACGACGGCGACGAAGATGAAACCATCGGCGTTCCACTGGTCGAAGCAGCCGTCCTCGGTTTGTCCGCGTCCCTCACCGCGGATGCCGACACGCGCAGTGGGCTCCGAGTCACCGTCAACGTGGAGGCACAGGCGCTGGTTGACTTTCTTAACCACCGCAAGGGTGCGTGGGAACCCATCGTCGAACCTTGGAGGGTCCGCGCGGGTGTCGACGTTTTACTGGCGCCGGAGAAGACGCCGGCTCCGACGAAACTCGGCGTTAAGGTTGTGGGCGTCGATCAGCTCGAGTTCACAGCCACTGAAGCCGGTGCCGTCGCCACGGCGGCGGCTGCGCTGGCGCTTCTCAACGGAGTCAAGGCCCCACACAGCGGGGAGACGCACGCGGACGGCAGCTCCACCGAGGTTCCTTCCAAGGCTGCGCTCCAGTTGCAGATCAAGACTAGGCGGCAGCACCACTCGTACTGGCTGCACAACGCCACCACCTCACCGGTCGAGTACTGGCTGGAAGGTGCGGAGATGAGAGACACCACCGATGGGTCGACACCTGTACCCAGAGACACCGAGTTGTGTGGTACCGTCCAGGCTGGGGAGAGGGCGCTGCTCTGCTTCCCGGATGTAAAGTCGAGAGCCGCGCCGAGGTACTCGTGCGTGGCGGGCGTGGAGACACTCGTGTCACCCGCGCCCGCTCCGCCCCCCGCGCCCACGAGGGCGGTGGTTCTCAGACTCGAAGGTTCGACCCATGCGTCTAAACCCATCGTGCTGGATCGAGCAGCCGCGTACGTTTTGGACGCGCCTTCATACGCCGACCCGGGGTCAACCGAGGGTGAAAGAAAAACCACGGAAAGAAAAACCACGGATGCGGTCGCGAGGCTGGTCGCCGAGGTGCGGCAGGTTGTGGACGCGGTCGGTAGCTCCAGGGAACTGAGCGGCACGGTTCGATCCGAGCTCTTACTTCGATCAGACTTGGCGTTTCAAAACTCAACGCTGAGCCCCGTCGAGCTCAAGTTTGACCGAGTGAAGCTTTCCGCGGCGTCGTCGTCGTCGAGTTTAGCGGTTGCGGCGGGTCGACGCGTCTGGCTGCCGCTTCCTTTGGCGGGCGGATCTGCACGTGTGCAGTGGCGTCCACTTCTCGAACCAAGTGACGAGGACGCCCGGGGGGCAGTTGACAAGTCACCGAGCATTCGACGGGGTGACGGCGCCAGGGGTTCACTCCCCGACTTGCCCGACGTTTCAGATTACGGGTGGAGCGAGCCCGTGTCGCTTCGAACGCTCGCGGCGGCTGCGGCTGCGGCGGCGGACTCCGATGATGTCCCCGAGCCACCTCACGCGACGGCGGCGCCTCGGTGGGGAACAAACGCCGCCGGGACCGGTGCGTTCAGGTGCGTCGTCACCGCGCATCACTCGCGCAAGGCGACCGCTTCCGTCGTGGCGTTGGCGCCTCCCCTGTATCTCACAAACTCCCTGCCCGTTTCCGTATCGGTGTCCGTCGGTTCGGGTTCCCGTGTCGGTTCAGATTCCGACATCCAGGACACGAACCGATCACCGAGGGCTAACCGGCAGACCTACTCCGGTGACCGACTCACCATCGCCCCGGGTGTCACCGCGGCTGTGCACGACGGCGCCATCGACGCATCTTCGCGAGTCACCGTGGACGTTTGTCCAGCCGGGTACACCTCTATTTGCCCAGCCGTCGATATACCGGGCATGCCCCGGACTACACTCCTCGGCTCAACCGATGCGACAGACACCGTGTGGTCCGCGCGTCGTGACGTTTCCTGGGAAACAGCGGAAGGCGCCGGATCTCGTGAATTCAGCCACCCGCGGGTACCGATCAGTTTGAAGATTGAGGCGACGGTTGACGAGCACGGGTCTCGGCGGGTGCGGGTCTCGTGTCCCACCGCCGCCGTGAACAGATCCACGGATTCACTCATCTTGCAGCAGGTCCGTCCACCCCGGGCCAGCACGTTCGGCAAGGGCGACGCCGCGGCACTCGGCCTCGCGGGTTCCGACCTGCGGGGCTGGGCTAAGCGGCGGCGGGACAGGGAGTGCCGCGTCAAGACGCCGGGCGAGGGCGACTGTTGGCTGCCCGCGGCGACGGAGATCGTGACCCTCGCCGACGTCGACGCCGGGGAGGTTGTTCGTGACCCTACCCTAACCCTAAACCCCCCGACGCCTCGCCGCTCACACGGCTCGCACGGTGCCCTCGGTGTCGTGGCGATGTCGTCACCGCGGAAGCTGACCGAGTCGCAGGCGCACGGCAACGCGCAATTCGGCCACTCTCAAGCTTTCTCCGACAATTTCTCCGACACCATCTCCGCGTCCGCCAGTGAAACTTCCCTGGCACGCGACAGCGGCACGAACAAGTACAACACCGACGACGAGGGCGTGATGCTCGGCCGCGGACGGTCTCTAGTCGACGCGAGTGTCGGTTTGAGCCCGGGTGGTGGACGAATTCGCGTTTACGACGGAGGAAGTCCCGTGGACGCCGTTCAAGGACGTCGAGGTTCCACACCCAATGACCTGTTTGTTCAGGACCCGCATACCGTCGTCAACGACATGGGGTCCAAACACTGGAGCCCCGGCGTGGCCATGTACGGCAAGTCACCCCATGGCAACGAACGCCAGTCCGAGCTCGTGGTACCCCAGTTTGTTCGTCTACGATCGCCCGAGTCGGCGCACTGGTCGGCGGTCACGCGGCTCAACCCGGGCGACCGACCGGTGGTGGTCCGAGTCCCGTCCATTCTGTCACAGTCGGCGTGTTACGAGTACCTCGTGTCTCTTCGTGACCCACTGACGAACGCAGGGTCCGTGGGTGGAACGTTGAGCGTCGGACCACGGTTCACGGTGCGTTTATTTTTCCATTCTCGTATGGGCAATTTTATTGAGCAATTCGTGTTTTGTTTCAACGTTTACAGGTGAGGGGTAACCCGCTCGGTTCGAACGACGCCATCTGGTTCAGGCAGCCCGAGTCAGCGCACGCGGGTAGGTTACGAGCTGGACGTGACGAATCGCTCACCTTGTGGGGCGACGGCGCGGGTCCTCGGTCGCTGAGGTTTCGGCCCGACACAGGCGCGTGGTCGTGGTCGGCGGCTGTGCCGGTGAGTTTATTTTAATTATCTTTGTATGGGCAATTAGTATGACGTCGTGTTTTGTTCACAGGTGGACAGACCTGGCGTCGTGTACGTCAAGACGACCAGTTTAACCCGTGACCCCGCCGAGATTGCCGCGCTGGTTTCGAAGATGTCCTCGGGTCGTAACACCCCGAACTCCCCGGCCGTGTCACGACGACTCGGTTTCCATTCGCCTCCGGGTGGGCCCGGAACACCGAGGCGATCCGCGGCGTCTCCGAGGAGCTCGTCCACTCCCGGGGGGTATTTACCCTGGAGTTCGAGTTTGACCCATAAGCCGTGTCGAGTGTTTTGCGTCGCGACGGCTTCGTCCAGGCGCGTCAAGGGCGGATGGGACGTGGAGGTGAGTGAGCTGAGCCCTTTCGAGATTGATTCCGTGGCGCCGGTCAGGGTTGAGAACAGGTCGGGCGCGTCCGTCGCGTTCAGGCAGGGCGACACACCGATAACGTCCGCGGGTGACGACGTGGTGGAGCCCGGTGCGGTTGTCGCGTACACGTGGGACGACCCTTTCGGATCCAAAAAACTGGTCGTGTCCGTTCCGGGATCTGAATACGAAACGACGGTATCCGTCAACCCCGACAGTTCCTCTGAACTCGACTCGGATTCAATAGACGAGGAAGACGAGGAAGGCGGGTCTCATGTGACGCGACAGATGGTGGTCCGGTTCTTCGACGAGAAACGACCGAACGCGTTGCTCCGGTTACGAATCACACGGAGCGAGTCCGCGTCCGTCCCGTGCGTCATCACCGTGGAAGAGGCGGACGCGCAGGCCAACACCGCCGCGGCTGCGTCGCACAGAGGTGAGTTTCTTTTTACTTTCGTATGGGCAATTAGAGTGACATCGTGTTTTGTTCACAGCATCCGCCGAGATTGAAGCCGTGCGGGCTCGACTCGGCATCCACCAGGGTACGAGCCCCATCGAGGGCCTACTGCAGGTCCAACCGTTCGTGTCCACCCCAGGGGCGTCGCCTGTTTCATCCGCCAAGTCTGGAGCGACGCCGCGGTCCATCCCGCCCGGCGTGTCACCGGTGGCTACCAGGGTGATGACGCCGATGCTGCCACGACGTTTGAGACCAATCGCCAAGGCTTTGGCGTTCGCCGCGGATGTATCACGCGCGGCAGTCAAGACGTCACCGCCGCCCCTATCCGTCGAGGTTGTCCTGGAGATACCGTCCGTCGGTCTCAGCGTGGTGGACAACGGCGCTGGCGGCGGTGAACTCGTGTACGCTCGCGTGACTGGCGCTCGAGCCGCCGTGCTCGGACGTGGTGTCGGTTCAATGCACGACGTCGCGTCGGCGATCAAAGAGGGATCGCTGTCTCTTCGAGTAGCGCACGCACGGGCTGACTTACAGACCCCGGGCGCGTCGTCGCAACCCTTGGTGTTTTCATCGGGAGGGTCCACCCACCTCCCCCGGGGGGTTCACCCAAAGCCGGCGCTCGCCGCAAAGACGACAGTCGCCAAGCGGCAGTCGAACGCAAGCAAGGGTGGCACAAGTCACACGTGCTGGGAGGTTCAGTCCGTGTTACTGGACACCGCTCCGCTCGTGGTTGACCTACGGGAGGAACTGTTGGTGGCGGCGCCGAGAGTCGCCGCCGGGTTCGCGCGTCCGTTCCTAGCCGTCGGTCAGTCGGACGCGGATCAAAGCACAAAAGATAAAAAGGAACTCACGACGAACAAGACGGATAAGACGGAGCCCAGTCGACGGGCGATGGCGCTCCGGTCCGCCAGGTCCGTCTCCGGTACTAATACCGAGGATGCCGTGGGTGTCAGCAACGTCCGGGTTGGTCCTTTCGACGTGATCGTGTCGTTCACGGCGTTGCCGTTTCTGCCTTGGGGCGTTCGTTCCATCGGCGCCGTGGACAAGGCGCGGGTTTCCTTAAGGCCCTTCCAGCTCCCATCGCCGATATCCCCAAAGCCACCCGCGGGGTCAAGCGTGTGGACCGCCGAGCAGGTCACCACCCTCGCCACGCGTCACTACATCGCGGAGGCTGCGGGCCAAGTTGTCAAATTCGTCGCTTCCAACAAACTCCTCGGCGATCCCGCCAGGTTCTGGAGTCAGATCCGCGGCGCCGTCGTCGAGCTCAGGTCCGCACCCGCGCGAAGGGGCGCGAGTCGACGGTTCAGGCGAAGAATCGCCGCCGCCGTGGCTGAGGCGGCCAAGACGACGCTGCAGCACGCTCGGGAGGTGACGGGTGAGGTGGAGGCGAGGTTCTTGGAGAGGAGAGACTTGAGGGCGGCGACGCTACGCCTTCGTCGCATAGAGGACCCTCCCGCGGAGGTGAACGAAGATGTACACGCGGGTGAATCCACACGGGTCAACGCGGACTCTGCAGGGGCATCGAACCCTCCCTTGGGCACCGAACCGACGACTCAACCTGAACATCCAACTTGGGAGGTTGTGGTTGGAGTGTTGAGGGCGGCTGGGTCGCTCGTTGAGGCTCCGTTGCAGGGCGCCGAGTTGCGGGGTCTACCCGGCTTACTGGAGGGTGCCGCGGAGGGTGCCATGGGCGCGGCGGCCAACGTGACGTCCGCGACGTTGACCCTGGCGTCCGCCTTGGTCGATAAACTGGCGTTGTACGGTGACTCCACGTTTGAGACGGAGTCAGAGGAGTCATCCAACGCTCAGTCCGGAGCGAATCCGGCGATTGGACGCGGCCGGGGCGGGGCGACGGTGACCCCGCGCCTCCGCCCCCCGCGCCCGCCACCCGCCAACCACCTCGAACCGCTTCTACCGTTCAACGGCGTGGAGGCGATGGCGCGGGAGCTGCACCAGTACGCCGCAGGGGGACGGTTCGCGAAGGAGAGTTTTCAATTCGGCGCCAAGCTGGTCCGCCCCAGAGGCGCGTTCGTAGCCGTCACAGACGTCCACGTCATCGTCGGCGTCAACGTTGGTTCGTCGTCCGAGACTGGCGCGTCCAAGTGGCTGGCGCGTGAGGCGCTGCCTTTGGAGGATGTGGTCACGGTGAGTCGCGGTGAGGCGGAGGACGCGAGCGTCGTCGTACTGCGCGCGCTGCCGAGACGGATCGGTCGGGGAGACGAAGAAGAAGCTCCCAAGGGTGATCCGTCTGATGATACCGCCCTCGTGACTCCTGTTTCTGACTCTGCGCTCGAGCTGGTGCTTCGTCCCGTGGCGTACGTGGCGGCGATGGCGCACAGGCTGGGACGGACGAACGGAGTCACGAATACTGATAAGGGACCCACGTCGAACGGACCCAGGCTGAACGGAGCGGCGGCACTAAATACGCATAGGGAGGATGGGGAAGGGGATGGGTACGCGTTTCTTCGCCGGCGTTATGGCAAAGAGACTGTGCCGAAGTCGCCGAGTAAGGCGCCTGGTTTAGGTATCCGTGAGGTGGCGCTTCACTGCGTCGATGAGGCGTGCGCCGGTGCGGTGACACGGTGCCTGTCCGGTGCGACGGTACCGAGCGGGCGCGAGGCGAGGGGGCTGCACCTCGCATAGAACACGTTATTAGCTTCACATGATAGAATCCAATAAGAGTCTTAGAGAAATTAGCGAAAGCATGACAACAACCGAGAAGTTCAGATTTCGTTCGTCATTTTCGATGGCGGCCTCACTCCGGCGCCTGGCGAGGGCGCTCATCCCGCACCCCACGGTCCCTCTTACGAATGTATCCAGAGACATATCCAAGTGCGCACGCCCAGTAGAGATGTGGACCACACGAACCCCGTGGACTACATACAGCCCGTGGACCCCGCCCTCTTTGGTTCGTTGGATGGGTACGGTCTCCGCGTCGGACCTCAGGGTCGGGAACGTGATTGAGAAGGACGGGCACTTGCTTCGACTGACCAAGGTGTCGTACACGCAAGGTCAGGCGCGACAGAGCGGCAACGTGCAGGTCGAACTGAAGAACATTCGAACCGGGTCGAAGCAGTCGCAAAGGCTGTCACCCTCGGACAAGCTCGAAAAGGCTGTGCTCGACGAGACACCGCACAGTTTCCTATACCAGACGGGCTCCGAGCTCGTGTTGATGCACGATAAGACGTACGACCAGGTGGAGGTGAACGTCGAGTTACTCGGCGACGCCGTGAAGTTCCTGAGTGACGACTGCGAGGTGACGCTGTTGACGCACGAGGGTGTTATCGTGTCGGCGGCGTTGTCGGAGGAGGTCGAGATGGAGATTAAAGAGGCGGCGCCGAGTATGAAGGGCGAGTCCATCAGTAACCAGTACAAACCCGCCGAGACGACGACGGGGGTGAGTGTGAAAGTTCCGTCGTTCATCGCCGCTGGGGATGTCGTGGTGGTCAACACCAAGACTGGGGAGTTCGTGAGACGGGTGAAGCGATAGGTAGTTTAGGCAACTGCGGAAATATGGGCACCCCCTGATCACACAGCGAACTAACATTTTCTCAAACAAGCCGAGATCGTCCCTCCTTTCCCCGCCACAACTCGACGCGCGGTGGGAGACGTCGCATCAGCGCGAGCGTCACCTGACTCGGTGTTCAGTGTCCCGCGTTCTTTCGCGGCTGTGTACGTAGTGACCGCGGTGGGCGTACCGTAGTGCCAGGAGGGAGTCGCTAGCTTATCGGTCCAACTGGCAAGAAAGATGTCGCGACCGGCAGCGCCCAAGGGGAAGAAGGTGGAGTCGTGCGTGTTCAACGGCGAGAAGTTCGCGATCGACGACACCATCACGCTCCGACCGCCCAACTCTAGCGGGCCGCCGTTCGTGGGGAAGTGAGTCGCCATTCACCCCGCATTCACCCACGGATCTCGCGCGTCCCCTCGGAGATCCCAACTTACAAAAAGTCCCGCGGGGATTGTTTTCCTGACCACCCGACCCCCCCCCCTTCCCTCCCTCCCACGCATGTAGGATACACGAGATCGTCACGGAAGCGACCGGGGACGAGCAGTGCCACGTGTCATGGTTCTACCGCCCCGAGGAGGCGAGGGGCGGGCGTAAGGCCTTCCACGGGGAAAAGGAGCTCTTCACCTCCGATCATTACGACTGGGTGGCGAAGAGCAGCATCAACGGGCACTGCGCGGTGCACAAACTGAAAGAATACCAGATGCTAAAGGAAGTCACGGATAACGACTACTACACCAGGTTCTCGTACAAGGCCAGCAAAGGGGAGTTCAAACCCGACAGAGTCCCGGTGTACTGCGCGTGTGAGATGCCGTACAACCCAGACCTGTTCATGGTGGAGTGCGAGGCGTGCGAAGAGTGGTACCACCCGCAGTGCGTGGGAAGCACCAAGAAACAGGTTGAGAAGAAAGCGCACTTCGTGTGCCCGACGTGCGACCGAAAGGCGCAGGCGAGGGAGGCGAAGAAACAAAGAATCGCGTGACGGGCGTGATGTGATAAACCCACGACGGGGACGATGACACAGGCGTGTACGATATGTGGGAGGATCATGTGACCTTTTAGGGGGGCTTTGTGTAATTTCCGACGACAATCCGATGAAACAATCCAAAGGTTACTTTCAATCGCCGCCCATGTAGCCCATGGCTTCCCTCTTTCGCGCCAGCTCCTTCTGCTGCGTCGCCATCTGCCCCGCGAACCGCGCCGCCGTTCTCATCTTCGCCAGCCTTAACCGCGAGATCAACCGCTTGGCGTTGTGCTGCACCCGCGGGTTCTTAGACAACGTCATCACCTCGATGGCCGCCATGCCGCCCTCCTTCATGAACTGCTTCTGGTTATCTTCACCCATCGCCAGGTTGGCCAACGCCGCGACCGCCTCCGTCTCGCAGTACGCGTCGCCGCTCTTGGCCATGTCGATCAGCGGCTTCAACGCACCGGCGAGCACCATCTTACGCCCGTTCTCCTCGTGTAAGCTGAGCTCCGACGCCGCCTTCGCGGCGAAACGAGCCACGTCCAAATCCTGTATTATAAAAACGTCATACAAATTGCCCATACGACGGGAATTAAAATAAACTCACCTTTGCTCTCAACATCTTCACGACAGCCTCCAGCGCTCCCATCTTACCCGCGAGCGCCCTCAGGTCGAACGAACCCGATAGGTTACGTATACCCAGCGCGGCGACCCTCTGAAAGTCCTGCATGTCCTTCCGCGCGTTGGACGACACCTGGGACATCCCCACGAACAGCTGCAGCGCCCGGTATTTGATCAGACGCACTCGCAACATCTTATTCGTCGCCAAGTTTGCGATGGCCAGCGCCGCGGGTAACTTACGCCCCGCGATCGTGTCGTTGGCTTTGACGAACAGGATACCGAACTTATCCATCGCCGCTAGTTTGTTCCCAAACTCTGCCGCGAGTGATAGACGCGCGACGGCGATCAGGCACCACTTCTCAACGTCCGTGTCATCCGTCTTGGCGATGCGAATGAAAAAAAACTTGACCAACTGTGAAAGAAAAAACACATTCCCGTCAGTCCAATTGCCCACATGGAAATATAAATAAAGATAAACTCACCTCCTCGACGTCGTCCTCGCAAAGTTTCTCCGCCGCGGCTGGATCATCCGCCAGCTTTGAGTACCCGATCAACCCTAACTTCATCACGCTCTCCTTCTTACTCTTGACCATCATCCACAGCTGTTTGTGCACGTTCCCGTCCAGCACCCTCTGACGCACCGTCTTGTTACCAGCCGCCTTGCTGAAGAACCGCGCCGCGGCTTCTCCCAGTTTTTTATCCTTGGCTTTGTACATGTTACCAACCTGCGTGAGGAACTCGGGGGTGCCGATGCTCTCCGCGCACCCGGTGTCGTGCGTCGATAACAACGCGCAGCAGTTCAGCGCGCTGGACTTGACCTCCGGGTCTTTGCTCGACACCCACGCCATCAGCTTGGGCACGACTTTACCTGAACGAAACACCGCGGAGGATGCCGTCTCCGTCTCCGCGACGTCCTGGAGCATCTTGAGCGCCACCTTGGCGGCGGCGTTCTGTTTCGCGGCGGTCAGCTTCTGGAGGATATCCGGCATGTCGTCTATGTCGTGCTTCGCGTCTCCCCGTGAGCCGGGGAGGTACTTCTTGGCCTGCTCCAACTGCGACGCACTGCACCCCATCTCTCGCCTTTGATGGAAACAACGGCACCCTACGCTGACCGGTCACGACGACCCACACGGAGAGACCCACGGACTGCTAGGATGCGCTCGGGTTGGTTCGACCGCGTCTGTGTAGCTCCCACGGGCGGCGGACGCCCGGCGCCACGGCGGTCGTCGCCTCGACAACCCCGCGCGGCTTACTCTGATGTATGAAGACAGCCTCCAACGAACAAAACTCGTCGGGTCTGACGAGTTTCGACAACACAGAGAAGAGGCACCGCGCTTCAGAACACGGTGCGCACGCAGACGGGAGGTGCGTCATGTCAGCCGCGACGATCGCATCGCTGCGTTCAGCCGCCGACGCACAGAAGGCATCGGCGGAGCGTGCACTGCAAACCCTGGCGACGATCGAGGCGACGCACGGAGACGATGCGACACTCGCGGCTCATGGTGAACTCGCCAAACTCGCGTCCACCGTGGCGGACGAGCTCGGTGACGTGATGGAGTCGTGGCGCGGCGCGGCGGCGGACGGGGATAGAGATAAGCCGCGTACGATGGCCGGTGTGGGACTGATGATGGGGGGTCTGTCGCTGGGTGAGCTCAAGGGTGCCATCGCGACCAGGCCGTCGGCAAAGAACACCGACGGGGAAGATGCTGCACCAAAACATCTCGAAAAGATCGGAGTGCGAGTGGTGCCGGCGATGACGCCGACGGCGCCCGAGGGTGGTGGCGGTGGGGGTAAACCGGCGTGGATGCTGGAGCTCGAGGCGAAGAAACGGGCCAAGGCGGCGTCGGAGCGACAAATCGGGTGATGAGAGAGATTGGTCGAGGCGTATGATACCGACTATGTTCAAAATTCGTAATAAAACTTTTAGGCACTAATAGGCGCTCTTCTCATCCACCGCCTCGTCCCGGCCTGGGCGCCACGCAACCCTTGATGGCCTTCTGGAGCCACTGCCCGGGTCCCCTCGGCGCGTCACCGCCCGCGACAGCACCGGGTCCTCCCGTCCCGTTCGAACCCCCTCTCTGGACGCCTCCGGACCCGCCGCCGAGCTCGCTCTTATCGACGAGCATGGACACCTGCCACTCCAGATCCCTGCACCTCTTCTCCGACGCCTGAAGCTTAGCGGCAACCTCCTGCACGAGCGTCTCAGCCGCGGCGGCGCGTTTGGCCTGCGCACCCTGCGACGCCGCGGCGGTCACGGCGGCGGCGGCGGTGGACTCGTCCCTCGAACTCAAAGCCTTCTCCGCCTTTTCCGCCCGCGAAATCGCATCAGCCGCCACCCGCCTAGCCTGCTCCAAAGTCTCATTCGACCAGGCTCCGACTCGGTTCCCATCATCCGGGGCGACGGCGGACTCGAAATCGGCGAGTAACGCATCGAGCGGCGGCGGCACGTCCCCGTCCGTCCCCACACCGCCACCCACGCCCGCGGATGTGGACCGAGAAGTAGCCGCTTCGTTCTCCTCCGAGGAACCAAAGGCCCACGACCACAACGACGAATCCACCCCTTTATCGCCGCCCCTCAGCGCGGACAGCACACGCGCCAGGCGAACCCGCGTGGCCTCGTCGTCTAAACTCTCAGACGGTGTACCACTCTCGGTGCGGGTAGCTGAGCCCTGGGTACTGACCTGGTTGAGTTGGGCGGTGAGGGCATTCACGTTTTTCTCCGCGGCCTCGGCTCGGGCCAAAGCGGCTTTGATCTCATCCGACGCAGCCTCCGCGCCCCTCTTGACCGCGGCGGCTTCGATGGACGCGATGTCCGACGATGAACTCCCTCCCTTCTTGCCACCCATGGATGCAGTTTCGGAGCGAACCTTGGCCATCTCCTCCAGCACGGCGGATTTATTCTTGACATCCGACAGTTCGCGTCGAAGATCGTTCGTCTCCGTCGTCGCCGCGTCGAGCTCCGCGTGAAGTCGATTCGTCTCCGTTTGGAGCCTAGCGCACTCATCTTTCGCGTCTCTGGCCGCAGCTTCGGCTTCTTCGATCGCCTCGCCCACCATCTGTTCCATCTCCGCGGACGGTGTGTTGTCCTTGGTCTCGATCGCCTTCTCGGCGGCCTCCGCACGCGCCAAAAGCGCCGCCTCCGTTTCCTTGAATGAAGTCTGGAGCTTGGCGAACCGACGCTTGCGCTCCTCGTTCTCCGTCGCCGTCTCCGCGGCAGCCGCGATGGCCCCCTCCGCGCGCTGGTCCGCGGCGCGTGCACGCTGCTCCGCGGCGGCCGCCTGTAACACAGCCGCGTCCCTCGCGTCGGTGGCTTTAGCGGCGGCGTCCACAGTCTTGTCCAAATTTTCAATCTTTGAACGAAGAAGCGCGAGTTCATCCTCCGCGGTTTTCTTGTCCGCGTTCGCCCGTGTGAGCTTTTTGGCGACGTCGGCCATGGCAGCCGCGGCGCGTCCCGCGGCGGACTGCGCGGCGGACGCGCGTTCGGTCTCATCCTTGAGTCGCTCCTCCGCCTCCCGCGTCTCCTTTGCCATTTTCGCGATCCGGTCCTCGAGCTCGGCAACCTTGCGCGACGCACCCGACCGACCCTCGCGCTCGGTAGCCTCGTTCCGCTCGAGCTCGTTCACGCGCCGCTCTAAGTCCTCGGCCCTGTCCTCGGCGCCACGTCGTGCAGCCTCCTCCTCGGCGACGGCGCTCTCGGCGGCTGTCTTGGCCGCGGCGACCGCGGCGAGCTCGGCGCGAAGGTTTTCAATTTTGGACTCGAGTGCACCGACAGCCTTGGCCCTGTCCGCGTCCGCGTCGTCAAGTTCCTTCTGCGTCTCCCTCGCGGCGGCGATGGCCTCCTCGGCGGCGGCTCTGTGCGTGTCAATCTCCGCCCGCAGCGCCTCCACGACTTTCTCGGAGCCTTCGCCCTCGAGCCGCATCAGCGACTGAGCCTTATCGGCGTCGTTCAGGCGTTCGGTGACCGACTTCAGCTCGGTCTGGAGCGTAGCGACGGTCGATTGCGACGTCTCGAGCTGGGCACGAAGGGTGCTTAATTCCTCGCTGGAATCAACCGTCGTCGTCTCCGGAGCGGTCTCCGGAGCCGTCTCCGACTTTCGATTTGCCTCCTCCAGTTTAGCCACGAGGGATTCAACCTCAGCCTTGAGGCCTTCCGTCTCCAATCGCGCAGCCTCCGCCTCCGCCCAGTACTTCGCCAGCTCACCCGTTGAATCATCGGCGGTGTCTTTGCCGGTGTCTTCCCGCTGTCGCTCCTGAGATGACTGTTCAAAACTCTTGAGTTCCTTCTCCTTCTCCGCCAACTTTTCCTCGAGTACCTTTGACTTTTCCTTGAGCTCCGTCGCCTGCTTACGTACCGCACCGAGCTCCTTCGCAGCCTCCCTGTTCGTCTCCGCGGCGGCCATCTCCAGTCTCTCCACGTGCTGCTCCAGCGACGTGATCTCAGCCTCCGCGTCACGCAACTTTGTTAAAGCGCTCGGGTCGTCGTGTTCCGCCGACTCGTTTTTAGCCGCTTCGTTGGCAACCTCTGCGTAGGCATCCTCCGCCGCGCGCCTCTGCGTCTCCGCCTCTTGTTTCGCGGCGTCCAGTTGTTGCTTCATCGTGTCCAGTGTCTTGTTCGCGCCGTCGAGTTCCAGCGCGATGCCCTTGCCCTTCTTGACAGCCTTGGCGAACTTTTCCTTGTAAGAAGCCGCCTCAGCTTTGGCCTTCTCCAGGTCCTCCGGAGATGTGGAAGAGTCTCCACTGGGTCCCTCCTTTGGTTCCTTCGTGGGCGTGGTTCGTGCCTTCATGGCGGCGGCGGCGGCCTGCTTGGCGAACCTGGAGGCGTCCTCGCGCGCGGCGTCGGCGTCGGCGCGCGATGCCCGTAGTTCGTCGTCGAGCCGCGCAATCTCCGACTGCGCCACTGCGAGGTTGCGACGCAGCGCCACTTCGATCTCGTCCGCGTCGTCGTCGTCGCGATGGGACATCGCGCCCATCGCGGACGCTCCACCCACCGCGCCCATGGCCCCGCCCATCGCGACGCCCCTTTGCCCGTCGTCGTCCTTCAGCGCATCCTTGAGAAGCTCACTCCCTCGGCTCACTCCCTTCTCAAGTCCTTCGTCGAGCATGTCGAAGCCCTTGTCGACGTCCTCGGCGAGCTTGGACGCGGCCGCCTGCGCCTGCTCCGCTAGCTTGGCCACGTTCAGGTTGTTGAGCCACGACATGGTGACTGACGCGGTACCGTGACCCCGGCAGGCGTGGGGCGCCTCGGTGTGGATACAGCCCCAGGAGGAGTTTGCTCGTCGATCAACGTGCGGGCGAAATTCGTTTGGTTATGGGTTCTTCTTCGGAAAGTTTCAGTTTGAAAGGAATAGCCAACCGTCGCTTCGAACCGTCCATACGTACCCACACGGAGCCGGGTTCGTTCGTTAGGAGAGAGTGACATGGCGACCCGAGATGTGGCGAGGCGCTTCACGCAGCGCGTGGCTTCGGTACGACCGAACCCGCCGTTCGCACCCTGGTTCTACGCTAGATCCATGCCGCCCCAAAAAAGATTTCCACGATGCCTAACATCCGCCCCCAACACATCCATCCCCCCTTCGAACCAGGTTGGCCGCGCGAACCTGCGCCAGATGTCCGGGTACGCCCCCGGCGAGGAACCCGCGGTGTTCGTGAACAAACACACCAAGGTCATCACCCAGGGTTTCACCGGCAAGAACGGCACGTTTCACAGCGAACAAGCCATCGCCTACGGCACTCAGATGGTCGGAGGCGTCACGCCGAAGAAGGGCGGGACCACCCACCTCGGCCTCCCAGTCTTCAACACCGTCGCCGAGGCCAAGGCTGAGACGGGCGCGAACGCATCCGCCATCTACGTCCCTCCCCCGTTCGCCGCCAAGGCCATCATGGAGGCGATGGAGGCTGAGATCGAGCTCGTCGTGTGCATCACCGAAGGCATTCCCCAACACGACATGGTCAGGGTCAAACAGGCGCTCTTGTCGCAAAATAAAACTCGACTCATCGGGCCCAACTGCCCTGGTATCATCAAACCCGGCGAGTGCAAGATCGGCATCATGCCGGGGTACATCCACAAACCCGGACGCATCGGAGTCGTCTCACGATCCGGCACACTCACCTACGAAGCCGTGTTCCAGACCACGCAAGTCGGCCTCGGCCAGTCCACCTGCGTGGGCATCGGTACGTTTATTTTTAATTTTCGTACGGGCAATTAGTTTGACGTCGTGTTTTCTTCTTCTCACAGGCGGCGACCCGTTCAACGGCACCAACTTTGTGGACTGCCTCGAGCAGTTCGTGAAAGATGATCAGACCGAGGGTATCATCATGATCGGAGAGATCGGGGGCACCGCCGAGGAAGAGGCGGCTGATTTCATCAGATCCTCCGGCACAACCAAGCCCGTGGTGTCGTTCATCGCTGGACTCACGGTGAGTTTATTTTTAATCTGTGTATGTGCAATTAGACTGACGGGTAAGTGTTTTTCTTTCACAGGCTCCACCCGGCCGGCGGATGGGACACGCGGGTGCCATCATCGCGGGCGGCAAGGGAGGCGCGCAGGATAAGATCGACGCTTTACAGCACGCGGGTGTCACCGTCGTCAAGTCACCGGCGCAGCTGGGTAACGCCATGTACGAAATCTTCAAGGACAGGAACATGCTCTGAGTGACGACGCGACGGTGTGTAATTTGGTTTTAAAAGAATTTAAGTTTTGTATTCACCCGCGGTCAACGCTTTCCTCCGTCGCTGTCGTAGCCACTGTCGACGTCGTCCGCGTCTCCACCGCTGATGAACGCCCACAGACCCCTTCGTCTGGGACCCGCCGGGTTCTTCTGCGTCGAAGACTCACCGGGTGTCGAGCCGACGTCAACGGGTGCTATGCCGAGTTCAGCCAGCTGTTCATTGGCTCGTCGCAGAGCGTCTCTCACGCTCTCATTCTCCCGTCTCAGTTGCCCGAGCTCACCCCCGTCGGTAGACGTGCGGCTTAAGGTGTTCGATGAGGTAACTACCCCGTTGGACCTCGTGCCGTTGGGCGTGTTTTGTGACCTAGACATACCCTCAAGGCTCTTAGGGTTGGACGCGTTTTCGGATATGACGTTATTCCCGGCTCGACCGGGTCGCCTCATGGCGTGGACGCCGTTCGAGTACCGCCGTCCGTCGTACCCCCCGAACGCGATCAACGCGCCGCAATGCCCGGGGTTGGAACCACCCACGCGGACGACGCTCATGCCCTCCGCCGCCAACGCGCTTCCCCGCTGCACTTCACCGCACGCGAACCACTCCAGCCCAGACGCCACGCCTTTCGTCGAGTTGACCAGTCGGAGGCCGACGGTGTCCCTCCGGCCGCCGTCCAGTCCGCCGCCGCCGACGATGAGCCACGTGGTGGTATCCACGACGCACCCCGCCGCGTTCGTCCTCGGCGCGGGTGTCACACCGGCGGGATTGAGCAAATGCCATGTCATCGTCATCGAGTTGAGACACCACGTTTCATCCGTGGGTTCACCCGCCTGTTTACAAACAAAACGGATCACGTCAGTCTCAGTCTAATTGCCCGTGCGAGAACCAAAATAAACGTACCGCGCCCGCTCTTATACCCCCGAAGACGTAGACATCGGGCGACCCGTCACCGAAACAACACGCCACGTGTCCGGACCTAGCCGCCGGCCACGTCGGCGCCTTGGTTCCCCTCTTAGACACTCGCTTAGGTTTCTCCTCGTCTACGGACCCGGGAATAGATCCATTGGAACCGTCCATCCATCGCATCTTGTCGAGGTCGATCACCCGGGCGTCGTCCAAAAGCCGCCCGCGTCGGTCCTCGCCGCCAAACACAACCACCCGCCCGTCCTTTCGTCCGGGCGTACCTTTGCCCTCCACCAGCGTGGCGGAGTGCCCACCCCTGGCGCGCGGCGCGTCACCGTCCAGCTTGACCCTACTCCACTCCTGTGAGAGTTAAACACGTATAGGTCAGTCTACTCGTAATCGCCGATGGAAACGAATAACTCTAAAAAAGAAACGCACCCTCGTCGTCGTCTCGAGAACCCAAACCTCGCACTTGGCATCCACCGCGTCGTCCACGCCGTGCCCGCCGATCACCAGTACCTTACTCCCCCACGCGCACGCCGCGTGACCGCTCCTCGCGGGCCAAGTTGTGAGGTGCGCAATCTCCACCTCGCCGGGTTTCATTTTAGTCGCCACTTCGATCCATTCCATCTTCACCGTGTCAAACAAACAGACGTCACCCACACGCCGGCCACGCGCCACCCCACCCACGGTCCACACCTGTACACAAGTAACACACGACGTGTCAATCTAATTGCTTCAATCTATACGGTAATTAGGGTAAAGACTCTCACCTCGCAACCTATGCAAACGGACGCGTGGTCGCTTCGTCCCCGGGGTTTGGTTCCGCCCGCCGCGTAGGTCACGTCTGTCCACGTACCGTCCTCCAGGCACGGTATCTTTGCGACGTGTGGGTCCAACGGCGGTTCGCGATGTGCGGACAGTGATGACCGCGACGCGGACGGTGTGAGTCGATCGGTGGATGGCCGAGGCGACCCGCCTTGTGTGTGGAGTGCGGTGAGAGATGATTTCCGTCTCGGGGGTGTCGGCGTTGTTCCTCCCTTTGGCTCTTTGGTTTCCGCCTGTGTCGTATCTGGGGGATCGTTGAGCCGCGCGAGTTGCGCCTTGGCGTCCATGCCCGCGGCGGCGACGGCCTCCGCGGCGGACTCCGCCACCTCCGCGACGCGTTCCTCGTCGCCGTCGTTCGTCACCAGGTCGTACCAGTCCGGATTCTCATCCTCGATGCCGCTGACGTACATACGCATCGCGTCTAGTTTGCCCAGTGAACCGAGTGAGTTCCACGAGTTCCACTTGGCGCGTTCGAGTGCGTTCCAGAAGGGTTTCGGGGTGTCGCACGGACCGGCGGTGACCTGGTTAGGTGAGGGTTTAGGGTGTGGGGTGAGCGACGGATGGGCGGTCGTTGGATAGGGTGGGAATTCACTCCACGGTTAAATTGAGATTTGGCCGCGGGGCTCGCAATGCGCGCGTACCTGCTGGTAGAGCGCGTACAACAGCAGCCGGGTCTCATCGGAGACCGCCCTGGACCCCAGCGGGGGATTGGCGGCGAACCCCACCGCGGCGTAGAACCGGTCAGGGAACGGAAGCTTGTGCGCCATGCTGTGTGTGTCTTGGAGGCCGCGCCCGAGAAATACAAGCCTCCACCTCGATTTCATTCATCACGTCTGCACGTGCCGAGTTGGCGATTGGCCGCCGACGTTGAGTTCACGCCCCTCTCGCCTCACACCGCGCCTCACACCGCGCCTCCCACCGCGCCTCACACCGACGCGTACCGCTCGCCACCGAGAAGAGAGTCATACACACGATGGGCAAGTCCGCCGCCACACCGAGGCACAGGCCCAACGTGCTCATCACCGGCACCCCGGGCACGGGCAAATCCTCCTTGGCGGAACGCGTCGCCGCCGCCGTGGATGACTTGACGCGCATCGACGTCTCGCAGCTGGCGAAGGATGGGGACATGCTGGAGAGCTTCGACGCGACGCACGACACGCACGTCATCGACGAGGATAAGGTCCTGGACCACATGGAGGAGCACGGCCTGGGCGGCGACGCGGGCGGCGTCGTCGTCGATTACCACGGCTGCGACCTCTTCCCCGAGCGATGGTTCGACCTCGTCGTCGTGTTGACCTGCGACAACGGTGTACTGTACGACCGGTTACAAGCCCGGGGGTACTCCGACACGAAGATCCGGGGTAACGTGGAGTGCGAGATCTTCCAGACGCTGGTGGAGGAGGCGAAGGAGTCCTACGACGAGGACATCGTCAAGGTGTGCGCCAGCGACTCCATCGAAGACATGGAGGAAAACGAAAAAAGCATCTGCGAGTTCATTCGAAACTGGAAGTCGACAAAGGAATCATCGTGAGTGAGCTCATCAGACACTCGGGGTGGGTACCCATCGTGACTAGCTAGTAGTCTGTGTGATCAATCGCGTGAGTATCCTAATAGTAATAAGATCGCGGTGGATCACTAGCTAGTCCGTCGCGAGGTGACGCGCATGGAATCGAGCAGCACTTTTCGCTCGGCGTTATTCTCGCCATCGCCGTCCCCGTCCCCGTCCCCATCCTCACCGTCACCGTCCTTCCCGTCCCCATTCGTAGTGAGTGGCTCCGCTTTAAACACACCCACCATCCTCCACTCGCGCCTGAACCCGAACCGCGTCTGTAGGAGCATCAGGTTACCCTTACTCGCCATCGTCCCTCCCCACGCGGCGGTGCGAAAATGTAACGAATCGGATGGCAACGATATGTCCCCTCTCTCCATCCCGCTCGTCTTGACGTCGAACTTCAGCGCGTCACCTTCCAGCCGCCACGACCCGGCGCTGATGGACGTGGGCGCGAACCCGCCGATCGCGATCGGTTCCACCACGCCGTTTTCTTTGAGCTCCACCGCGATTGGTAACAGAACCCTGAACCCAGAAGCGCCCCTGTTAACAAAACACGACGTCATTCGAATTGCCCATACGATAATTAAAATAAACTCACCACTCGGGCGGCATCCAAGTTCCTCTCTCGCGTCCGATGTCGAGGTTGAGCCTCCACCTGGTACCCACCAGCGCGGTGCTCGCGGAGCCCTTCAGGCCTAAACGTTTGGTCACCGCGCTCCCGCGGGTCCGAGCGCGGTACGCGTTGTACACGACGGCGAATATGACTGACCACTGGAAGACCGCACGTTGCAGCCTCTTTTGTTTGTACAGCTGCGATGCTTCGTCGTTGCCGCCGTTGAGTGAAGAGACGGCGTCGGCGAAGTCGGGTTCTGTGTATTTGACGTTGACATCGCTGAGGGTGTCGTCGTCGTCCGCACCGAGGGAAAGCGGGATCCCGCGCGTGAGTGATGTCTTCGTGCCGGTGGACGGCGACGAGGCGCGGCGCATGGAGCGTAGGCTCAAAGGCACCGGCTCCTCGCTGACCGCCCGCTCCGCCTCTAGGCGCTGAAAGTACCCTAGGCCGGAGCCGTATTCCCCGAACGCGGCCGCGAACGGCGGGTTCGCGAGAGGGAGCACGAGGGCGGATACGGCGGTGGAGAGCATCACGGCCGTGCACGCGCCCGCGATGCGCGAGCTGCGATCGATGGCAATCGACGTGGACCCGTCCTTATCCGATGCATCGATGTCGACGCGGTGTGACGAGGACGCGCGCGACGCGGACGATGCCACGTACCGACGCGACCGGACGACGCCACGTCGTCGATCGCCGATGACATCGCCGAGTGCCCGCGCACGATCGGCGGTGATGGAACAACCACCCAACACGGTCGTCATCGCGAGGCGCCTCACCCGAGTGAACGAAGGCGAGTTTTCGGTAG
>Ga0302116_1000676_pt1 | contig 20651 bp, 10 predicted proteins | sample AG5_SCM_MG_FD_203124 | JGI IMG/M metagenome (GOLD analysis project Ga0302116, IMG submission 203124) | Marine microbial communities from Western Arctic Ocean, Canada - AG5_SCM | ecosystem: Environmental > Aquatic > Marine > Oceanic | place: Canada: Western Arctic Ocean | collected 2017-10-01 | reverse complement strand
CCCGCGGCCACACCCTTCTTCTTGGCGTTGTCCGTCTGCATCTTCTCGAGCTGCGCGATTCCAGGCTTGAGAATGTTGTAGCCAACCCAGCCGAGGACCGGCACGAAAGCACCGAAGATGGCGATGCGAGCATCGATGTCAGCGAGCTGCATGGCCTCGGTGGCGGCGTCAGCGGCCTCGGGCATACCCATGAGGGCAGCGGCAGAGAGGCCGCCGACACCAGCGGCGAGACCCTTGCGCTTGGCGTTCTTCTCCTGCATGTCGTTAATCTGGTTCAGGCCAGGCCGGAGGATGTTGAACGCGACCCATCCAAGAGCAGGTCCAAGGATCACCAGGAAAACGAGAGCCCGGCTATCCACGGAAGCCAGCTGGGAGATTTCAGTCGAGGCGGCGTTCGCCTGCTGGGCTCCGAGGGAGAGAGCGCCCGCGAGGGTGAGGGCGGCGGTCTGTTGTGTGGGGGAGATTGGAAGAGTTTTGGGGGATCGCGCGGGTCAGTCGAAGGTCGCGGGCGTTCGATCGTCGACACGAGGCAAAAGTCCGGCGGTTTGACGGCATATCCGATTCGAGTGATATCCGAGCCAAAAAACTTCAACGAAATCGCGCGGCGGACCCGCGCCCAGCGCCCGCCCAGCGCGCGATTCGCTGGGTTATCGATTGGGTTAATCTCTCCCGCACACTATTCGACCGACGCCACCCCCGTGGTGGCGTCGCGCGTCGCGTGCGAGTCAGACGCCGGCTCCGGACGGGGCCAAAATACGGCAATCGGGCGATCCTCACCTGGCCGAGGGCGACGTCGTCAGTCTTCTCGACGGTGGCGGACGCGGCGACGCGAACGGCGGCGGGGCGAGCCACGATGGGCTTGGCACCGACGACACGCGCGCCGCGGATCGCAACCTTCGCGCGGACGGAGGACCGGGGCGCGATGGCCGCGGCGCTCATCACCGGCATAGCCATGGTAGCCATTATTCGCTGAGCGTACGCGCAAAGCGGGGTGCAGGAATGGCGAATGTTCCTGGCTACTCGCGGTTTCCACTGCTGGGAACCCCAAATAACAAACCGGCTGGCACTGGTGGCTCCTCCGGCCAATCACGGGTATCGCGTCGTGCCCTGATTGGCTGGAGAAATTGAACCGATATCACGCCCCATCTCGGGCAATCTTCGTGACCGAAACGCCTGTGCCGCTGGTGGGCATTCCGATTAGAATACCTATTTTGATTTTCCAAGCCGACTACCCCGTCGTTCGGGCGATTTCGACCGGAATGGTGCTGAATTTGGCGGACTTTTGGTTAATATGGGTCCCTTACTGGTTTCATACGTTTGTAGCCTAAAGTCTGATTCCAAGCCTTTCAACGAACTTTCAACGAACCGAGCCTTATCCGTGCACTATTACCAACCCTTCACAGGAAGCGGTCATGTGAGAGAAAGAGAAGTTGCCAATTACGCGTGTGAGTATTCAGTTATCAGTCGGTTCCTGTTATTTCCAATTTTCGGCCACACGTTGACCGATCGAAAAGACGCGGGGGGTAAGTTGGTTTGAAATCGAGCGATCTCATTGGGCCACGTTCATATCTATAACCGACGAAAAGACGGGTGTAAATAACCGACGAAAAGACGCGGGTGAAAATGGGTTCCGTGAGATTAAGTGTGCGGAACATCGGTGGAACACACGAATCGGAATTTTCTTCAACAGAGTATATAGTCTGGTCAAAATACTTTGCTGTCATGATCACGGGATACAAAACGCCGTCAAAACTCCCGACCCCTCCTTGAAAGTAGAACACAACGGTGGCCTGTCGACTTTTCCAAAAACCGAGATCTTGGAAGAGGTTTCGTGAGAATCGGAACCGAAAATGCATAAATCGTTCGCGTTTTTTGTGCGATGTATGATGATTCAGTCTGTATTATTGTGTTGCCGCGATAGCGACTTTTTAACATGTGAAGATTCTCGTTGGCACCTTTTGGAAAGTTCATGTCGAATGTGACCTTTCGAAAGTCAAAAGGTCAAAACGCGCGATAGAACGCCTCGGCGATCACTTGTCTCGCGCGCAGTTCATTGAACTCACGCATCATGGCGTCATGCTATGATTCCCCGACCCCCGAGTACGACATCGACGCCACCGCCGGTGTGTGCACTCGCGATGAATCCTTCTTCGGGGACACGTACGTGCTTCCCCAGGCCGCCGGCTACGGAATCGTGATCGGCTTTGGCATCTTCTTCTCCCTCGTCACCGGCCTCATCTTGAAGGCCAACCAGCGCTACGGTGGTGTCAACGTCTCGTCCGAGTACTTCAACACCGCCGGCCGCAACGTTAAGACCGGTCTCACCGCCTCCGTCATCGTCTCCCAGTGGACCTGGGCGGCTACCCTCCTCCAGTCCTCCAACGTCGCCTATCAGTATGGCGTCTCTGGCCCTTTCTGGTACGCCTCCGGCGCGACCATTCAGGTGCTTCTCTTCGGTATGCTCGCCATCCAGGTGAAGCGCTACGCGCCCAACGCGCACACCATCGTTGAGATCATCGACGCCCGTTGGGGCGCCAACGTCGCGAAGGTGTTCACCGTCTTCTGCTTCATGGCCAACGTCATCGTCTCTTCCATGCTTGTCCTCGGTGGCGCCGCCACCGTGAACGCGCTCACCGGTATGTCCACGACCGTTGCTGGTTTCCTCATCCCCATCGGTGTCATCGCGTACACCATGACTGGCGGCCTCAAGGCGACCTTCCTTGCGGGCTACATCCACACCGCGATCATCTTCTCCATCCTCATCATCTTCATTTTCATCGTCTACGCCGGCGACGAGAGCAAGGGTATCGGCTCCGCGGACAACGTCTACAACCTGCTCAACCGCCTCTCCACTGCGACCGCCACCGAATGCACGGGCCGTCTTGCCAACAAGCAGAACTGCGGCTACGTCGCGAAGAACGAGGCTGGCTCCTACCTCACCATGCTCTCCGAGGGTGGTATGATCTTCGGCATCATCAACATCGTGGGTAACTTCGGTACCGTCTTCGTTGACCAGTCCTACTGGCAGTCCGCCATCGCGGCCAAGCCCAGCTCCTCCACCAAGGGCTACCTCCTCGGTGGTCTCGTCTGGTTCACCATCCCCTTCGCCCTCGCGACCGCCATGGGTCTCGCCACCGTCGCTCTCGATCTCCCCGTGACCTCCGCTGAGGCCGGCGCGGGTCTCGTCCCCCCCGCCATCGCTGCTCACCTCATGGGCAAGGGCGGTGCCGTCGCCATCACCATCATGCTTTTCATGGCCATCGTCTCCACCGGCTCCGCTGAGCAGATCGCCGTGTCCTCTCTCATCTCCTACGACATCTACCGCAAGTACATCAACACCAACGCCACCGGCGAGGACATTCTCCGTGTCTCCCGCTACGGTGTTGTGTTCTTCGGTGTCTTCATGGGTTTCCTCTCCCTCATCCTCGATGAGATTGGACTCTCCCTTGGCTTCGTCTACCTCATGATGGGTATCTTCATCGGTTCCGCCGTCATGCCCATCTCCTTCGTGCTCACCTGGGACAAGGCGAACGCCACCGGCGCCGTCTGCGGCGCCATCACCGGTCTCATCCTCGGTCTCGTCACCTGGATCGCCACTGCCTCCGGCCTCGAGGGCAAGGTCAACATCGACACTCTCGGCATGAACTACCCCATGCTCGCCGGTAACGTCGTGGCCATCTGCTCCTCCGGTCTCGTCCACGCCGCCATGTCCTTCATGGCCCCCCAGAACTTCGACTTCAGCACCCTCAACGCTCGCATTCAGCTCATCGATGACACTCTCCCCGCGTTCGAGGACGACGAGGACTCCAACCCCAAGGTCCTCGAGGAGCACTTCAAGTGGATTCAGAAGTGGGGCTGGGGCTTCACCTTCATCATGATCATCGTCTGGCCTTGCCTCTCTCTCCTCGCGGGTTGCGGCACTCCCACCGGCTGCGGTGTCTTCAACAAGGGCTACTTCAACCTCTGGGTTGCCATCGCTCTTATCTGGGGTACCGTCGCCACCGTCGTCATCATCTGCCTCCCCGTGTACGAGTCTTGGTCCGAGATCTCCAACACCCTTACCGGCCTGATCTCCAACGACGACGTTCACCTTCGCATGGACATCATCGATTCCAAGCTTGACTCCCTCCTCAAGGCGGGCAACCTCGGCGAGAGCGGCAACAAGCTCTCCAAGACTCCAGGCTACCGCGCCAAGCTTCTCGCTGGCAAGCTCTAAACGAGATCTTTCGTAATGCTGTGTGGTAACACACCACAAAGCACGATCCATCTTTGTTTTCAGCAGATATTTTTTCAACATGGTGCCCCAAAACGCGGGCACCAGTCTCCCTAGATCGAGTCGATTGCTCTCTTAGAGATTATACTTATTCAATAAGAATGTAAAGCCATTCATTTATTTCTACTCGACCACGACGTGGTGGCACCTTCGCCTCGAACACCCGGAACCGCCCGCGGCGAGATTGAAGTTTGCGTTCGGTGTTTTTTGGTACGTCGGGCGCGAACGCTTTCGTAATAAGGAAGTCCTCTTCTGTATAAACGGACACACTTCCGAAACGAATGCTATGAGTTTGTCTATCGGAGACGTCCCGTCTCGCTCTCTTTTTTTGGTCTATTTTTCCTAAGTCTTCTCGCGTGCCCGCGCCGCGGTGCGTCGTTTGGCGCTCTCCCGCCAACCCGTCCCTCCTCCTCTCCGGACAGCCACTCTCGTTCGTTGATCTCGAAGCCCGGTCGTTCTCCCGTCGACTCTCAGGGTGCCGGAAGCGCCGCGGCACCCGCCGCGGCGGGGGCGCCGAGCTGCGCAGGCGCGTCCTCCTCGCCCGGGTTCGGAAGCTTCCTGAACTCGGTGAGCACCGGGTAGATGTTCTCAAACGCCTTGTAGATGTCTTCGCGGTTCTTGCCGCCGGTGAGCACGATCTTTCCGGAGACGAAAATCAACAGTACGATCTTCGGCAGCTGCATGCGGTAGATCAGACCAGGGAACAGCTCGGGCTCGTACTGGGCGAAGTGCCCGTGGGACCACGCGAGACCCTCAAGGCGGATGGGAAATTTGACGTCGCACGAGCCAACCATGTTCTGAATCTTAAACTCCTGGGAATGGAGGCGCGGGGAAACGGAGGTTCAGTACCGCATCTGGGTGATGTGTTCAAGACATCTGTGGACCGATCACGTCGGGCGACGCGCGATACGCACCTTGAACTGCGCCGGGAACCCGAGTTTGCTGATGACCTTCGCGTACTTGCGCGCCGCCTCCCTCGCGAGCGCCTCCGTCTTGGCTCCCGTGCACACCATCTTGCCCGAGCTGAAGATGAGCGCGGTGGTCTTCGGGGCACGAATACGCATGATCGCCGCCGCGAAACGCTGCGAGGAGAAAACGGAGGAGGTCCGCGTCAGTATCAAGCGACGAAGTGGAACACTGAAAAGGTGTGCACCCCGGCGAGTCCGCAGGAGGTTAGGGTTTCCTCTCACCTTCGGGTTGTACTCCACATTACGGGCGTGGAACGCGATGGTCTTTAGGTCCAGCTTGCAGTCTAGGTTAACAGTGGCGACGATGTTCCTGCGATACGGGAAGCGCGGGTCAGCGCGATGGTTCTCGGGCGCTTCGAGGCGCGAGCGGGAGGGGGCCCAAGATCCAGGAGAGAAAGAGGTGCCCTTTGAATTGGGGCGCGCGCACTCACTGTAACTGGGGCACGATGCCGGAAGGGTGCACGCTCAGGTCCACAGCACCATCACCGGCGTCGGAAGTACCCGCCACGGCCACGGCCTTGGCGTTCGGGTCCGCCATGGGCTCGTCGTCACCCATGATCTCTGACCAAAATTAAGTATAAGCGGGAAGCGCGGGAGCCGCTGCTTGACCACGCGGTGTAGTGGAACGCGCGAGCGCGTTGGTGGGCGTACGCCCCGCGGGGGCCTTTCGGCGGCTTAGGCCAGGAGAATTACCCAGTCAAAGCGCGATACTCTGGATGTCGGGATTATCTTGCTCCTCGGTAGACCAGCAGTCTTGGGTAGACGAGTTCAAACGAATGCGTGCCGCGACGTGCCACGGACCGCTCGGACTGAGCCCTCGCGCGCTGTGAAATGAAGCGTGGGTATCTGCCTTTTGTAGTTTTTGGCAACTTTTCGCGAAGTGTCGATTGACGGGTGTCAACTCCACGGCCCAGATCTGGCCACACCGAGGGTCCTGGGACACCGACGTCGTCGTCATGACACTGTTTTCGAAGATCACCGGGGAGGTGGACAAGGCGGACGCCGCGTTCGACGCGCTGGTGCGTCCCCGTTCACGCCCCAGCGCGCGCTCCTCCCTCCCGTCAACCTCCCGATTTCTTTTTACTTTTTCGCCCGCTGACACGTCACGCGCCCTCTCTCCGTTTCCCGTCGCAGGCTGCCTCCGGTTCGGGGTCCGGACTCGAGCGTCAGACCGCCGTGGACGCATCCCTCGGTCTCCTCGCCGCATCCAAGACCCAGATGGATAAGATGCAGAGGAACGCCAAGGAGACCGATCCCGACAAGCAGACGTACGGCCAAGCCATGCGCGAGAAGGTGCTCGCGCTCGCGGTCAGGTTCGACGCTGTGCAGGGCAAGGGCGAAGATCTGAAGGCCACGATCGACCCTCTAGCTGCGGAGGAGACCCGGGCGAAGGATGCCGAGGTGAGGGCCGCGCGTGAGGCTGAGGAGGCCGCGCGACTGAGGCAAGAGGAGGAGGCTCGGAAAGCCGAGGAGGCTCGCGCGGCAGCAGCAGCAGCAGCAGCCGCCGCGGAGGCTGAGGCTCAGCGCGCCAAGGAGGAGGAGGAACAGCGACTCAACGCCGAAAGTCAAGCCGCCAGGGCTAAGGCTGCCGAGGAGGCTGCGGTCGCGGCAGCTGTCAAGATTGCCCAGGAGGAGGCGGCTGCGGCTGAAGCCAAAGCCGCGGCGGAAGCTGAAAAGGAGCGGAAGCGAGAGGAGTCTCGAGCGAAGAAGGAGGCTCTGCGGGAGCGCACCGCCGTAAAACCCCAGCCCGATCCGGCGCAACTCGCGAGTATGCTTTCCAGCGTGACCGCCGCGGCACCCGCGGCGCCGAAGACCTGGGGGTCCGTGCGTCACATCGTCGGCGGCGCCGTTGAGCTCAGGTTGCTCCTCGAGGAGGCCAAGGCGGCGGGAGCGTTGACCGTGGTCGACTGGTCGATGACGACGTGCGGGCCGTGCCAGCGGATCAAGCCAATCTACGAACATATGGCGCGTACCCGACCTACCGCGCTTTTCGTCGGAGTGGACACGCACGCGAGCCCTTTGAACGCCGACCTCGCGCGAGAAGCTCAAGTTTCGGCGTTTCCCACCTTTCACTTTTACCTTGACATGCAACGAAAAGCCGACCTCGTGGGCGCGGACACCGCTCGACTGGCGATGATGGTGCAGCAACACGATCCAATCGACGCCACGAAACTACCATCGGAGGGAGAGGGCGAACCCAATCCGGCGACCAAGGCGGACATGCAGGCAGCCATCCTCAAGGCTCTAGGCGAGCTGAAGGAGTCAACTGCCAACATGGATGAGTTTGTCACCTCCGTGAGAACACTGCTGACGTTCGTGGGCAACGTGCTTGCACATCCCGGGGAGGACAAGTACCGCTCGGTGAAGATGAACAACAACACTTTCAACCAGAGGCTCGGGCGGCACAACGGAGGAGTCGCGGCCATGGAGGCGTTCGGCTTCAAGAGGGTCGCGGACGCCGAGCCCATGCTCGTGATCAGCAAAGCCGCTGCGAAGCACGACGGACTGCCGGAGATGAAGGCCTTGCTCGAACGAGCCGTACCCGCGAGCTCCACGCCCGTACCCGGCGCGTCGGGTGCGTCTCCTCCTCCTCCCATGGACCCGTTTGCGGCGATGGGTGGAGGGATGGGAATGCCGGGCGCCGGTGGGATGCCGCCCATGAATCCGCAGATGATGCAGCAGATGATGGACACCTTCGCGTCAAACCCTCAGGCGCTGACTCAGATGTCCGAGATGGTCAGGAACAACCCCGGCCTCATCCAGCAGGCGGCTGCTTCCAACCCCCAGATGGCGCAGATGCTCCAGGCTAACCCCCAGATGGCTCAGCAAATCGCACAGATGGCTGCGGATCCCGCCGCTCTCTCCGCGGCGCTCAACAATCCTTTCGCGCGTTCGATGATGGGTGCGGGTGCGGGTGCGGGGGCGGGTGATATGGGCGCGGGGATGGCAGCTGCGGCTCCTCCTCCTCCCGAGTTTGCGCCTCAGGGCATGTCCGAGGATGAGATGCTCGCGGAGGCTCTGCAACGATCGATGGAGGAAAACAGCGGTGGAAGCGGCGGCGACGGGCAACAACCTCCGTCGCAGCCGTGATGATGTGGCGCGGGGTCTCCCCCTTCGACTCAATAACAAAATACAACTAGTTTCACACGCGGCTACGACGGGGCGCTTTCTACGCTTCACTTCGCTTTCTCCACTGTTGCCCAACTCGTGTCAAACACCTGTTTCCAAATTTGCTCCTTGAGAACCTCAGCCTTCTCGTTGATCGTCTTGGAGCGCTGCTCCATGACCGTGTTGGATCGCCTGATCTCCTTGCGGTGGTGAAGACATTCGAAGTAGTCCTCGCGAAGGTTGGCGCATTCCGTGGGGCTGTCTGCGGTGGACATGCACTGAGATGACGGGGGACGAAGGGGGAGGAGGGCGTCAGAGCAGAGCGGGCGGAGGAAACTCGCGGAGAGGCCATCCGTGTGATATTTAGGGTTGGCGGTGCTCGGGTCGCGCGCCGGGAGGTTAGACGCGTGCCGCGAGGGTGCGGGTGGATCGGAATAATCAGGCGACGTACCCTGGAGAAGTTCTGCCACAGAGGCGTGCAACGCCCCTCGTTGCCCTTACTGTTGGAGGAGGAGGAGAAGACGGAGGAGCGGGTCAGACTGGGTCCCAGGTGAAAGAAAAGAGTGCGATTCCACGGAGGCGCGGCGAACGGGGGTTCCGGGGAGGGCAGCGGCTATCGCGCGCGGGATTGATCTCGGGTACTCACGCTCCAAAGCCGGAAGCCATCCTTCTGAAGTCGCGACGGACGGTGCCCGACACACTGTGGGATACGCCTCGCGCTCCGGCTCATTTTATTCCCCACCGCGGGTCTGCAACCGAGTGTCCGGGACCGTTTGAACCTGGCTGTCAGGTAATTTGAGCAGACCATGGCGAGCGACGAAGCGGTCGGGAGCCCGCGGCGCGGGAAACCGCCGCCGCGACCGTCTTCGCGAACGTCTCCCTCGAGCGTGGACGACGACGCGCCCGTGGAGCGAACCGAGAACGAGAAGGCCGCGGCGTGGGACGCCATCGCCAGCAGAGTCATGGCCGCTGCGGGCTCTGCGTACGAGGGAACCTACACGCCGATGACGCGCGACGAGGAGCTCGAGCAGCTTCGACGGCGGCTCGAGGAGTACCGCGACGAGAACGACTCCCTCGGCGAGGCTGTGCGGGCCATGAAAGCGGCGCTCGATGCCGCCAACGAGGACGCGGCGAACGCGGAAACGACGAGGCACGAGCGCGACACCGCGAAGGAGGAACTGGCGAAGACCAAGGCGCTGCTCGGCAAGGCGGACGCGACGCTGAGGAGCCTGAAGGACCGAGTCGCGGAGATGGAGCAGCTCTGTTTGGAGCAACAGGATGACGTCGTCGCGTCGAAGCAGGCGATGGAGGCCGCGGAGGCGAAGCGCGCGGAGGCTGAGGGCGCCGCGCAGGCATCCTCGGAGGAGGCCAAAGCCGCGCAGGCCATGGCAACGGAGCTCAGTGACCGAGTCGCACTCCTGGAGGCGGACGCGGAGATAAAGGCGTCGCAGCAGGGCATCATCGAGGGCCTCGAGGTGGCCCTCACGGAGGCGAGGCAGGCGGCGACCAACGCGTCGGCGGACCGAGAGACGTTCCAGTCCAAGTGGAGGGCCGAGTGGGAGGCGGCCAAGGATGGACACGCCGCCGAGCTCAGGGGCGGCAGGGCGAGGATGGCGATGCTCGAGGCTGACCTGGCGGAACTGAGAGAGACCCTACGCGTGGAGAGACGGGAGTGGTGCGGCCGGAGGAGGGAGCTGGAGACCAGGCTGTGCGAGGCGCTGGCGCAGGCGCGCAGGTTCAGGGAGGACCAGAGGGGCGCGGCGGAGAGTTTGCGCATCATGGTGGAGCACGAGGACACCCTACGGACGGCGGCGAGGCACCAGGCTGAGGTGGTGGCGCGGCTCAGGGGCGACGCCGCCACGAGCGCGGCGAGGTGCGAACACGTCGCGTCCCACTGCGCCGAGCTCATCAAGGAACGCGCCGCGGCGACTCGACGCGCGGAGGACGCGGAGGCTGCGGCGCACCGCGCGAGGGAGGAGGCCAGGGAGGCGTGGGGAAACCCCGCGGCGGCCATCTCCCGCGCGGTGACCGGGTCCCCGGAAGGTGTGTGCGACGTGGAGCGCGTGCCCACGCTCCTCGCGGCGGCCGTGCGGGGGTCCCATCGCAGCCCGGACTCGTTCGCGGCGGGCATGGACCCCGGCGGCGGGGGCATGAACCATGGCGGCGGGGTTCATGACTCCCCGTCTACGCCCAGCCCCGGCGGGGCACCCCACACCCCGCCGCCCGCCAAGTGGATCCATTCCATCGGCGAGGACGTCGCCGAGGAGCTCATCCACGCGCTCGCGAGGGAGGTTGCCGATTCGAGGGCACGCGAGGAGACGTTGAGGGAGGAGCTGGTGGCGGCGAGGGACGCTCGGGACGACGCGCGGAGGGCTCTGGTGCGCGAGGTGCACCGGGTGCACGAGCTGGAGAGGCTCAGGGTGACCGACCTGAGTGACCTGCACACGGCGGAACAGAAGGCTAGGTCGGCGATGGTCACCGCGTGGTCGCTGCGGGACAGGCTGGCGACGGCGGCTGCGCAGGTGGAAGGGTTCGAGGTGGACGACGACGCGGCTGAAAAGGCGGCTGAGATTGTGGAGACCCGCGAGGACGGATGGTGGCCCGCCGCGGTCGCGGACGAGGGACCGGAACGGACGATTGAAACCATAGACGACACGCCGAGGCCGGCGGCGAGAGCTCTGGACATTCTGGCGTCGGGAGGGGAAGACGCGGACGCGGGGGACGTGCACGCGACTGGGGAGGATGCGCACGGTACCTTCATCGACCCCGCGCTCGTCGAGGAGGCTCTCGAGGAACTCGCCGTGGAGGCTGCGGCGTCGAGCTCCAAGAACAGTTCCCCGCTAGATAGCGACGCGCGACCCCGCACCCCGGACAGGGACGGGGCGGACGACGTCGAGGAGGTTCCGCGCAGGTGGGCGCCGCCGCCCAAGCTGGTGCTCGAGGCGCGGCGCGAGGAGCCTCGCTCGTCCATGTTCGCGCCGATGTGAGCGTCACGTACGAAAACACATCCTTAGCTTACAAGATGTTCATAGAAGTACACTCGCGTCTGATCACTGCGGTATGACGTTGCCCCAGCAGTCTTTCTTCAGCTTCAAACCCGTGCGCGTGCGGTTCTTCGCTCCGAGTATCTCCGTGCTGTCCAGCCCGGCCGGCCTGACCTCGTACGCCCCCGCATCGGCACCGCCGCTGCTCGCCTTTGGTTTCACACCCGCACCCATGATTTTCCGTCCCTCTCGCCCCCTGTCCTCGTACCACAGAGGACCATAGTCTCCCACGTTGGGTTCCGACGCCGGGGGCTTGAAGTACACGGGCGCCAGTCCGGTGTCGCATCCCTCAGCCTGCTTGGCCTTCTCCGCACGAACACGGTCGGTTCGCGTCGGGGTGAACACGGATAGGCTGTCGACCACGGAAGGATATAAACTGGACATCGTCGAATCCGCCTGAGAGACGATGACGGGTTGAGTAGGGTGTGAGCCGAGGAGGGGAGGGATGTCGAACTCTTGGGGCGGGCAAAATGTGAGCTGTCGGTCGGTCAGGGCGTACCTTCCACTCGTCAGCTGTTCGCAAGTTCACGGGTTTGATGTTGTTTATCGCGGGAGGCCCCAACTCATCGTAAGGGAAACGCACGTACGACATCGTCATGTCACACCGTGCCCCGGGCCCACAGGGGGTTGGTGCGACTCACGTGTGTGCGGAAAACGTGACGAGCTGACGAGGCGGCCCGATATTTTCTCGGAAGTGGACGCGGGAATCTTCTCCACAAAGAAACGCGCGCGCCACGACCGGGTGATGGCCATGTCAACGTCAAAGGGCAAGCGCCGGGATGGGGGTGTCGATTCGATATGGAACATCATGATGATATCAACGTGGCTGTGCATAGCGCACGTCGCCTTGGCGATGCTGGCCGTGTCCCTCTTCTTCCTTCCCCACCCGATCGCTGTGGGCACCCTCACAGTCCTCGTCGCGCTGGCGGTGCTTCCCGTTCGGAGGCCTTTCCCGCGCTGGGGTATCGCAATCGCGCGCGCGATCACCTACGGCGCGCTGGACTACTTCCCCATGTCACTGGAGTGGGAGGATCAGGCGAGTTTCGTGGACGCGGCGGTCAAGGGCACCCCGTCCATCATCGGGTGCGAGCCCCACGGAGTGCTGCCCCTCTCCATCATAAGCTTCGCGGACTACTGCTACTACGGGGCCGATACGCCGAGTATCGTGAAGGAGACCAGGGCGATGGCCACCTCGACGATATTCTACCTGCCCCTCCTGCGTCAGCTGTGGAGTTGGCTGGGCATAGACCCCATATCACGCGCGCACATGCGGGGTTTGCTCGAGCGCGGACGGAGCGTGCTCTTGATCCCGGGCGGAGTCGCCGAGTGCCTGCGCATGACCCCTTCGTGCGAGGTGGTGTACCTACGAAAGCGGTTCGGGTTCGTGAAGTTGGCGATGCAGACCGGCGCGCAGCTCGTCCCGGCGTATTCGTTCGGTCAGACGCGCACGTACTCGTACTGGAAGTTGGGTCCGCCGCTGTGCTCGGACGCGACGACGTCTGCGCTGTCCAAGGTCATCGGCCTCGCGCCCATGGCGTTCTGGGGCAGGTGGGGCACCCCAATGCCACGTCAGGCGAAGATACACACGGTTGTTGGTAAGGCGATACCGGTGGAGAAGCGGGTGGACCCCACGAACGAGGAGGTGGCGGCCAAGCTGGAGGAGTTCATAGGCGCCGTGAAGGGCCTGTTCGAGAGGCACCGGGGTGAGAACGGGTACGGGGACGTGGAGCTCGTCGTGCTCTGAGCGTGACGTGGATTCTTCGGCGCGGATACGAACACACGTGAACAGTCATATGTTTGTGCATTAGAAACACATCGTTTGCGTCCGTGCCAGCCCTGCATGACTCTCACGGAGCACCTGCTGTGCTGAAAAGACCTTTCCAAAAATATCTGCCAACGTGGAGACGACGTTTGGATGGGGTTTTCCAAGTCATCCAAGCCACCACCGCTCCACTGTCCCCGACGCACGTACGCTCAGCGTAGACAGATCCCCGGGGGAAACCTCGTTCACGTACAGCTGAACAAGGCCTCCATCGCCTCTCCGTGTACGAGCTTGAGACAGCATGTCTGCCGCCGTCTGCCAAGCAACCACCGCAATCGGGGGCCAATCGGCCGCCCGCATCGGTCGCTCTAGGCGTGCCGTCGCGCCCCTCCGCGCCCAGGCCCGCGCCAACAAGCAGCGCCGCGTGCTGGTCGTCTACGCCCTCACCGGTGGCCGCGCTGCCGTCGCGGCGTCCGGCGACAAGGTGAACGTCCTCGTCATCGGCAGCGGCGGGCGCGAGCACTCCCTGTGCTGGCGCCTCAAGCAGAGCCCCACCTGCGGCGAGCTCTACTGCACGCCCGGCAACGCGGGCATCATCGTCGAGGACGGCGTTCAGGTCGTGGACGTCAAGGACTCCGATCACGCCGCTGTCGTCAAGTTCTGCAAGGACAACAACGTCGGCCTCGTGGTGGTCGGTCCCGAGGCGCCCCTCGTCGACGGCATCGCCGACGCCCTCATCGCTGCCGACATCCCATGCTTCGGACCCACCAAGGACGCCGCCAGGCTCGAGGGCTCCAAGGGTTTCCTCAAGGATCTCCTCCGAAAGTATAACATCCCCACCGCCAAGTACGAGCGCTTCACCGACCCCGAGGCGGCCAAGGCCTACATACAAAAAGAGGGTGCGCCCATCGTCGTCAAGACGGATGGACTCGCCGCGGGCAAAGGCGTCATTGTCGCGATGGACGTACAAACCGCCTTGGACGCCGTGGACGACATGATGGTCAACTCGGCGTTCGGCTCCGCGGGCGCCGAAATCGTCGTCGAGGATTTCCTAGATGGCGAGGAGGCGTCCTTCTTCGCGGTGGTCGGCGGCGGTAAGGCGATCCCCCTGGTCGGCGCGCAGGACCACAAGCGCGTGGGCGAGGGCGACACCGGCCTCAACACCGGCGGCATGGGCGCCTACTCCCCCGCCCCCGTTCTCACCCCCGCGCTCGAGGCGAGGGTGATGAAGGACATCATCCAGCCCACCGTCGACGGCATGGCGGCCGAGGGGTGCCCCTTCACCGGCGTCATCTTCGCCGGGCTCATGATCGAGGGCGACGACGTCAAGCTCCTTGAGCACAACGTCAGGTTCGGCGACCCGGAGTGCCAGTGCGTGATGACCCGCATGAGGAGCGACCTCGTGGACCTGCTCCTGAAGGCGGCCAAGGGCGAGCTCGACAAGGTTGGGGAGCTCGAGTGGAGCGATGAGATGGCCATCAACGTCGTCGTGGCGGCCGAGGGCTACCCGGGAAGCTACGCCAAGGGTGAGGTCATCGAAGGCCTCGACGCGGCCAACGCCATGGACGGCGTCAAGGTTTTTCACGCGGGTACCGCGATGAAGGATGGCAAGGTCACCAGCGCGGGTGGCCGCGTGCTCGGCGTGACCGCGACCGGTAAGAATATCACCGAGGCGGCGAAGAAGTCTTACGCCGCGGTCGACGCCATCCAATGGCCAGGCGGCTTCGTGCGTAGGGACATCGGCTACCGGGCTATTGCACGTGAAAAGTAAAAGTTGTCTGCCGCTCGGGCCTCATCTAAATAACACTACCTAATCTAATCATGTCTATTCTTTGCTCGGGGCGCGAGGCCCTTCGCGGGGTGCAGCCTTGCCTTCGCGGCCGCGAGCTTCTGGACGATGTCTTCCGCCTGCGCCTGCATCGCGGCGTCGTCGTCAGTGTCGTCCGTCGGCGGCGTGGGCAGCTTGCCGATGGGCCTCGGCCGATCCGTCCAACCGAGCCCGAGGTCATCACGAGCGTGGCGCAGGGTGGATCTGAGAGCCTCCATGCGACCCTCCGCGTCTTTCCTTTTGCGCTCGTTCGCATCCGCGGCATCGCGAGCCGCGGCCACCTCAGCCTCGGCCGCGAGAGCTCTCCGCCTCAACTCCTCGATGTCAGCCTCCGCGATGTGAGCTCGCGTCATGGCGGCTGTCGCCTCCGCGTCAGCCTGTTTAGCCCGAGACACGGCCAAGTCTAACTCGCGTTTCAAAGCGGTAACACGGTCTTTGGCTGCCGTGAGCTCAGCCTTTGCCGTTCGGGCGTCGGTCTTGGCAACACTCGCATCTTCATACGCCTTTCTTGTCCGGTCGGAGGCGTCGCCGAGAGATGTGTTCGCGTGAGCGGCGATTTTCATGGCGGCAGAGAGCCTTGTTTTGAGTCTCTCCACCTCTGCGTTTGCCTCCTTGATCGACTCTTGCAGGCGGTCGACGGTGTCTTCAAGTTTATTCACCGTGCTCATCATCGAATCCTTTCCAGCCTGCTCAGCCTTGGAAAGGAGGGCGTGCTGGTCCCTGTCCGCTTCCTTTGCATTTAGCGCTGCCGACCTCTGGGCGATGCTGAGCTCAACCTCCAAAGCAGCCACGCGCGCCTCGGCTGTCGCGAGCTTCATATCACTGCCACCACCTGAACTAGCCGACGTGAGAGCGGCGGCCATGGACTCAGCTCTGGCAGATGCTGACTTTGCCGCGCGAGAGGATTCCATCGCCGCGGCACGGGTCGCCTCAATCTCCTCCAGGAGCGCCTTCACACGAGCTTCAGCCTTGTTCAGATCCATGCGAAGAGCCTTATCAGCCTCTGCGGTGACATCCTCTCTATCCTGCGACTCCTTCAGCTGTGACTCGGTGGATTTGAGTTGCGTCTGGGCGGATTTGAGCTGTAGTTCAAGTGCGGCGACGCGCTCGAGCGTCTCAGCCTCACGCCCCTCTACAGCCGCGATCAACTCTCTGGCCGCGACGAGCTCAGTTTCCTTCCCCACGATGGCATCGCGATCTTTCTTGGCATCTTCTTGCGCCATGGCAACGGAACGATTAGCCTGGTCCCAGTTAGCCTCAATCTTGTGCTTGGCTTCTGCCCTCACAGCCTCGGTCTCAGCCTTGGCAGCCTCAACATCGCCGAGGACAATTTTCAGTTTGGCCTCTGCTGTCGCCTCATCCGTCAACAAGCGAGCCTCGAGCTCTCTCACGTGCGCCTTCGCGGACAAGTGTTCTTGCTCGAGTATGGCGGTTGTGTCTTGCAGATTGACAAGCGAGGCCTTGAAAGTTTGAGCGGCATGGGCCTTCTCCTTGAGCTCCGCGCTCAGATTCCTGACCTCGGTCTCCAGTTCCATCACGCGATCTTTGACGCTGTCATCAACCTCGGAACGGGCGATGGCGATGGCGTCCGCCAACTTCACCGCGGCGGTGGCGGCGCTAGCTTGAGACTCCGCAAGCTTCGCCTTGAGCTCACCCTCGCGTTCACCCGCAGCCTCGAGCGCCGCCGCTAACGCGCCGACAGCCGTGCCGTCGGCGGGAGCCGGGGCGCCAAACATGGGATGGACATATCCGGGGAAGGCGCCCCACATCGGGTTGTACGCGCGAGGGGCACGAGCGGGACCCGGGACGACCGCCATGGTGGATACTTGTGTCGTGGCTCCTTCATCCACGGCCTGGTCCCTCTGCGGCTGAAGCTGCTGTAACTGTTGCTGGATGGTCTCGAGCTGGGTCTGCGCGACGAGCTCCTGCTCGTGCTTCTCGCGTTCCAGGTCCTGCACGCGCTGATTCGCGGCATGGAGCTGCGCGCGCAGTTCACCCTCACGCACGGATGCTGTCTCGAGGAGAGAGGTGAGCGAATTAACGGTCGCTCTGGACGCCGCAAGTTCCGGAGTCTTCGGAGGTGAGCTCTTGGAAATTCCCTTTCCATCCGGCGTCAAGGCCTCTGTGGTTGCCTCATCGCGGGCTTGCACTCCCGCCTGCAGCGAGGCTACCATGCGCCGAACCGAATCAAGCTGCGCGTGAAGCTCTCTAGCCTCAGTCGAGCTCGTAGTCTCTTCCTTCGCGGCAGCAGAGTCCGCGAGCTTTGCACGCAGATCAGCCTCGCGCGACATGCTCGCCTCGAGGAGCTCGGCGATCACGTCCGAGTCCATCTTTGACTTGGAAGGAACCGGTGATCCGGGCTCCTCCACCTTGCACTCCGCGTCAGCCGCACGGTCGATGGCCTCCTGCAGTCGTTTGTGAAGTTCGTTGATCTCATCGCCGTGGGTATTTTTAAGCTCCACGAGTTCCATGTGCAATGATTCCACGTCGGCGCTCGCCGCGGCGGCAGAATCCTCCGCCTCCATCGCCTTCCTGGTCATGACTTCGAGGTCATCAGCGGCGACAGCGGCGGAAGATCTCGCCCTGCTGTCTGCAGTATCAACCTGGAGCACGAGCTGGTTCACGCGGCTCTGAGCAGTACTCAGGCTATCTCTCAGCTCAGCTTCAACCATCTTTGCGGCGAGGAGCTTTGCTTTCATTTCGCCCTCGCTTGATGAAGAACTGGTCTGCGCGTGAGTCAACTTGGCGTTCAAGTCTCTGTTTTGCTTCTGCTCATCGTCGATCTCCGCCCTGAGCTTCGTCTCGAGGACAGCCGCCTTGACCAAGTCGTCCTTAAGAGTGGTGATCTCAGCCTTGGCCTCTTGTGCCTCTTTGATGTGTTTTGCGAGTTTCGTCTCTGCCTCCGCGGCTTTCGCCATCGCATCGGACACCTTCAGCCTGCACTGGGCCTCGATTGCACCGACCTTCTCCTCGACTTCAGCCATCTGGGTCTCGAGTCGGGATCGTTCCGACGAAGCCTGCTGCTTGACGTCGAGAAGTTGCGCCCTGAGCTGGGCCTCAGATGCCTCGGTCCTGGCGATGACATCAGCCATGGAGCTTTCCTCCTTGTCCGCGAGTTGGGACCTGAGCCGAGACTCAGCAGCTGCCGCCTTGGACTTGGCCTCAGACAGCTTAGCCCGCCACTCATTCTGCGTCGCCTGGAGCTGGTCCTCGGCGAGCTGCAGTTGGGCATGGAACCTGTCTTCGGTGGCACGAAGGCGGGTCTTGAAATCAGCCTCCGCCGCAGCGTGCTTGGACGCGAGTTCCTCCAGCTGAGAGGCGTGCTCCTCCTCATCAGACTCAGCCTTCATCGCCGCCTTCTTGAGCTGAAGCTGAAGGTCGATCTTAGCCGCGGATGACTTATCGAGGGCTGTTTGCATCTGCGCCTTCATCATCTCTTCCGATTCCGAAGCGCGTTGCAGAGCTTCATCGACGACGGTGCGCATTCGCTGCTCTGTCCGCTCCAGCGCGGCCCGTTGGTTCTTCTCAGCAAACTTCAGGGCGACGATCTCCTCTTCAGCCGCCGACAAGGAAGCCTTAAGGTCAACAATCTCGACGGCGGCCTTCTGTCGAGCCATCACGAGTTCGGCTCTCAGCTTGCTTTCAGCCTCACCCGCACCCGCGACTGACTCTGCGGCGAGGGAATTTTCTTCAACCTCCGCGAGCTGAGCACGGAGACCCGCCTCAGTGGCAGCAGCAGTTGTCTTGGCCTCGGATATTTTCGCCCTCCACTCGACGTCGATGGCAGCAAGCTTATCCTCGGCTTCGTCAAACTTAGCTGTGAGGTCGGCTTGATCGGCGGCTGCCTTTTGCTTCGCGGCAGATAATTGTGTCCTCAACCTTCGCTCGAAGTTCTGCTCCATGGAAAAGATGGTATCTTGCGCTTCATCCAGCTGATCCTGAAGTCTTGCCTCGTCGGCAGTCGCCTTGGCCTTCAACGCTGTGAATTTTTCTTTCCACTCCGTCTCAACCTGGTCCTTACCGTTGTCCTCGGCCTCAGCCAATCGAGACTGGAGTCGAGATTCAACCGCCTTTGCCTTTGCGTTCGCAGTCGCCAACTTCAGCTTCCACTCTGCCTCAAGTGACGAGAGTTGCTCGCGAGTCTCAACCAGATCGGTAATAAGTTCAGAAATGCGGGCTTGGGCTTTGTTCAAGCTGTGTCTGAGCTCATTCTCGATATCATCCCTGATTTTCTCCGCGGGCTTAGCTTCTGTCCGCACGGGTGATGGCGCAGCCGCCTTCAGACCCGGTCCGGATGCTTCAAGCTCGGCCTTTGCCTCCCTCAACTCGTTATCCAACCTCTTGATCTTCTTATTCGCCTGCGCGATGTGATTTTCAAACTCCTCCTCGGCATCGGCAATCTGAGCGGCAGCTTTCTGTCTCGCGGCGTTGAGCTGCTTCCGCAGATTCGCATCAGCTTCTCTCTCCTGAACGGCCGACTTTTCGACCGCTTCATCCAGCTGTTCTTGGAGACGGACTTCCATGGCGGCCGCCCTAGACTTGATCTCAGACAGTTTCGCCCTCCATTCCGCATCGCTCCTTACGACATCGTCGCCGCTGGGAACTCGCGACATCACCGGCGATGACTCCGCCAACTCAGCTCTGAATCGAGCCTCAGTCATGGCATCCTTCGCGAGCTGCGACTCGATTTCCAGTCGTCGGATCTTATCTTTGGCTTCAGTGAGCTGTGACTCGAGAATAAACTTCTCGAGCATCACATCCGTCTGCAAGGACGCGGGAGTCGCTATGGGAGGCGACTGGTAAGCCATCATCGCGGGTGCAATCTTCTCCGACGTGGTGATTGATTCGCCCGTGAACAGGGGATTAGCCGCCTTTTGCGGCGTGGTGAGCTCCTCCTCGAGCTGCCGCTGCTGCTTCACTATGGCATCGACCTCGGCTTCCTTCAGAGAGAGTTGCTTGGTGAGTTCCTCGATGCGAGAGTCGGCTTCGTTCTGCGTCACCTTGACGAGTTTCTCCGCCGCGACGCGCGCCTGCTCGAGCTCGCTCACTTGCTGCTTGTGCTTGGCGACCAGCGTTTGCTCCCTCTTCGCTACCCGGGTACCGAGCTCGGTGACCGCCGCGGTTGTATCGCCGAGGTCAGTCTCGGCGGCTTGGAGACGTCTGTCGCGGACTTTGATCTCCGCGGTGGCATCCGCCAGCTGCGCCTCGAGGTCGTGAACAGTTCTCCGCAGGGCGGCGAGCTGTTCTGCGTGTTCCTCGTCGTCGAAGCCCCGCTGCGGCGTGAAGAAGGCGGCGGAGTCCGTGTCGCTAACCACCGATGTGGAGCCCGGCGTCTTCTCGACCGCCTTTTCTTGGAACCAGCGTGCGCGATCCTTCACCGACGCATTCTCTGGAGCGGTGGGAGGGGATGACTTAGAAGGCGCCGTGACCAGGTCTGGCGCATCCTCCCGAATCACGGGCCTCAACACGACAGCCTTGCCAACGCTGTCACGAGCTTCCTTGAGGTCACCCTGAAGCGTCTGAACCTCTGCTTCGAGCGCGGATATGCGCTCCTTGAGCGATGCAGACTCGACAGCAGCTGCCGAATTCCTCAGACGAAGCACCTCCTCTCCAGCCTCCCGCTTGGCGCGGGCGATGGAAGCCTTGTCCGCATCGATGCGAGCGGTTT
>Ga0302116_1000671_pt1 | contig 20746 bp, 7 predicted proteins | sample AG5_SCM_MG_FD_203124 | JGI IMG/M metagenome (GOLD analysis project Ga0302116, IMG submission 203124) | Marine microbial communities from Western Arctic Ocean, Canada - AG5_SCM | ecosystem: Environmental > Aquatic > Marine > Oceanic | place: Canada: Western Arctic Ocean | collected 2017-10-01 | reverse complement strand
CCACCTGACGTACGCGATGGCTCCACCTGAGGCGAACGCACGCGAGATGCGAGAGGCGAGAGACGTTGGGCACGAGAGGTCAGTTCACAGCTGTGTTTTCTCGAGGAAAGGGGGGTAAGACTTCCAGGGTGACGAGTCGCGCCGCGGATCGCACCGTAGTCTTCCCAGTAGTTGGTCAGGCACAAGAGGAGCCTCAGGCCTCGGCGCGACGCTTCGACGATGAGTTTGTCGAGCGCGACGAGGAAGCGCTCGTTGTAAACCCCGGGCGCGGTCTGCAAGCCCCTCTCGCGCTCCCACCACTCGTCGTGGAACGACCACACTCTGACGACGTTCAGCTTCAGGGCCTGGGCCTCGTCGAGCACCTCGTCGACCCACGCGTGCTCGTACGAGCCATCCTCTGCGCCCGAGGAGTACGCGAGGTAGTAGCAGTTGGTGCCCGCGACGCGGAAGGTCGAGCCGTCCTCGAGGACGAACCGACCGCGGTCCGCGGCGACGAGTCCCCCCTGCAAGAGTTGGGCGTTTGAAGGGTGCGGGGCGATCGTCAGAAGCGACGCGATGAAGAACGAGGCGGAGAGGGCGGGGAAAAACATAGCCATGACGGGCAGATCGCGCTCGCGGGTCGCGTCGCGCGCCGGATACAACGTCGGCGACGCGTGGCCAGCGCCCGTGCGTTGTGAGGTCTCTCAGAAAAAACTCACAGCTGGCTTGACCCAAAAACCGAGCCCGAGGGCAAAAGAAAAACGTCGGCGGGCGGCGGCGGGAGCGGTCAGACCGAGTGAGCGCGGCGCGGCGATACATTTGACCGAAGGAGCGTCATGTCGCACACACAGGCGCCTCAACGCAAGACTTATGCCGCCAAGGCGAGCCTGGAGGTGTTCTACACCGGCGGCCCGTGTCGGCTGTCGCACGATGGCACGATGGTTGCGGCCGCCTGCCACGAGGCGGTGAACATCGTGGAGGTGGCGACGGGCAAGGTGGTGCATAACCTTCCCGGGGATACCGAGCCGATCACGGCGCTTTGCTGGTCCAAGGATGGTCGCAGGGTCTTCACCGCATCGAGGTCGATGCGATGCAGCGTCTGGGACGCCACCACCGGCGAGAGCGTGCGCACCTTCAAGGCGCACAGCACCCCCGTGCTTTACATGGGGGTCGATCCGACGAGCACACTGCTCGTGACCACCTCCGCGGATAGGAGCGCGAGGGTGTGGGATATCGAGAAGGGATTTTGCACGCACGCATTCAGGGGCCACGGTGGAATGGTCACCGTCGCGTGCTTCCACCCGGACGCGAGGAGGCTGCAGCTCTACACCGGGTCACAGGATGGCGAGGTGCGGGCGTGGTCGCTCCGGGAGCGGAAATGCGTTGGGGTTCTGCAGGCGCACCAGAGCTCGGTGACCGCCATCCAGGTGCCGATCGGGGCTGAGGGAGGCGACGATAAGCTCATAACGTGCGCCAGAGATCGAGTCGTGCACGAATGGAACCTCAAGACCATGAAGCGCATCTCCACGCTGCCCGTGCACGAGGCGGCTGAGGGAATGGTCTGCCTCGACCCGGCGGCTGCGGCTGGACTCATCGGCAAGGCGGCCGTGCGCGCCGCCCCCGATGCGATCTACTTCGCGACTGCCGGCGAGAAGGGCATGATTCGAGTATGGCGCCTCGGTACGGGCAAGCCGGTGGCAACAGCCGTCCACCTCATGGCTGGCCGCGTTGTCGCCGCCGCGCACGAGGGTCAGGAAGATGAGGAGGAGCAGGACGACGCAGCCGCGGGGACGTTCGTTTCTCTGCAAGTCACGCCAAAGGGTGACGGGCTGCTCGCGGTGACGGGAGACTCCCGGTTGCTCTTCTACGGCTCCGGCGATGTCGAAGAGGACGACGAAGAGGACGACGAGGAGGGGAAGATTGTCATCCAGAGGGAGCTGATTGGAAACACGGACGAGATCATCGCGGCTGCCTTCCTGCCTCTCAGGGACGGGTCCAAGCACGGATCAACCTCGGAGAAGGATACTAACGGGAAACCCGCGCTCAACGCACTCGCGGTGGCGACCAACTCGTCCCTACTTCGCGTGTTTGATCCGACCACCATGTCGTGCACGGCGGCTCTCACCGGACACAGCGGGGCGATTCTGTCGCTCGACGTCGCGGTTGGACCGAACGGTGAGTCGCTGGTGTTGACAGGATCGAGGGATCACACCGTGCGACTCTGGGACCTGGCCCCCGCGGCGAGGGCGGTGGCGACGGGCCGGGCAGTCGCTGGTGGCGCCGCCACCACCGCGGGTGCCAAGTGCCTCGCCGTGGGTCAGGGGCACGTCGGCGCGGTGGCGGCGGTGGCGCTGGCCAAGCGGAACGGCGCTCCTATCGCCCTGTCGGGTGGTGCGGATAAGGTATCGCGCGTCTGGGACATCGCCGGTGCGCTCGCGGCGTACGCCGAGGCGAGGACTTTGGCGTTCGAGGAGGCTGGCATCGACCCGAAGAAACACGGTGGGACGGACCACCCCGGCGTCCGCGTTGAACCGGTGGCGATGGGAGCCAAGGCGGCGGCCATCGCGCACGACAAGGCGGTCAACTGCGCGGCTATCGCTCCCAACCTGACCCTCGGCGCCACCTGCTCCGGTGATCGCACCGCGAGGCTCTGGCGCCTGCCGGATCTGATCCCCGCGGGTACACTTCGAGGTCACAAGCGCGGCGTGTGGGCCGTCGCGTTTTCACCCACCGATCGAGTCATCGCCACGGCGGGGGGCGACAAATTCATCAAGCTGTGGTCGTGTGATCCCAACGCCGGGGTCCAGTCCTCGTGCCTGCGCACCCTCGAGGGCCACACCGCGGCGGTGCTCTCCCTCCGATTCATCAGCCAAGGGACCCAGATTGTGAGCACCGGGAGCGACGGGTTGTTGGTCCTCTGGGGGGTTCGCACCGGCGCCGCGGTGGCAACCCTGGACGCGCACGAGGACAAGGCTTGGGCGCTCGCGTCAGACGCGGACGGAGACGTCCTCGCGACGGGTGGCGCCGACGCGAAGCTCACCTTGTGGGAGGATGGAACCGCCGAGGCGGCGGAGGTTGAGGCCAAGGAGCTCGCGTTCAAGGCTGGAGCGCAGCAGGCTCTGTCCAACGCGGCGGCATCCGGGGAGCACCTCAAGGCGGCGCACCTGGCGCTCAAACTCGGACACCCGTTCGCCCTTCGCAAGGCTGTCGAGGCGATGATCGCCGACCCCGAAGGACACGGGAACGCCGCGCTGGACGCATTCTGCAGCGGCATGAAGGGCAAGACCCTGCACAGGTACCTCAGCTACATCCGGGAGTGGAACGCGAATGCGAGATTTTGTGAAGCGGCGCAGCGCTGCATGGCGTCGCTCTTCCGCCTTCATTCGCTCTCGGACCTGTCTGGTGTGGCTGGTGCGAAGGACACGTGTGCGGCGCTCAAGGCGTACACTTTAAGGCACTTCACCAGGGCTGGTCGTCTACTCCGTGGCACCTACCTCCTCGACGTGGCGCTCGCGGGCATGGGTGCGCTGCTGGACGACGACGCTGAGGGCGGCGGCGCCGGTGACGACGAGGTCAAAACCACCGACCACCGCGGGATCATCGCCGAGATGGGCTTTGCGCCGACGGATAACCATGAGATTGACACCTTCGGCAGGCTCGGTATGCCCGCGAAGCCCGCGGCGAAGACTCCGGTGCTCACCAAGTTGCCGGAGCACATCGGCGGCGATGACGCGGATGACTTTGACTTTGACATGGAGGATGACGAGGGAGACGCGGAGGAGATAGAAGGTGAGATGGACGAGGAAGAAGAGGAGACCGAGGAGGACGAGGAGGCTGAGGAGGACCAGTCAGATTCCGATTCCGACGCTCCACCCAGGGAGGTTGTCACCAAGAAGGCCCCCGGCAAGGGTAAGAAGGTCCCCGCGCCGGTGAAGGTCCCCTCGCCAGAGCCTGAGTCTGACTCCGACTCCGACGCGCCACCCATGGAAGTGATCACCAAGAAGGCCCCTCAGCGCGGGAGGCCACCCAAGGCGCCGAAGTCCTCGAAGAGTGCAGCGGAAGAGCTCGGTCTGGCCGCACCTCCCGCGATTTCTCCCCGCAAGACAAGGAGGCAACGAAGAGAGTCTGAGTCTGAGCAGATTGATGAGCCAGAGCCGGAGCCGGAGCCAAAGAAGAAGGCGGCGGCGAAGACTCCGGCGAAGCGAAAGTCAGTGGCTAAGAAGGAGGAGGCGGGTCCCGCCAAACGTTCCACGCGCTCTAGGAAATGAAAACGACGGTTTGATATGATCTAAATCTCGCGTCAAAACCAACTAAATGTACACTCAACGGAGATAGAACGGTTTTGGCTGATCGGGCATTGCCGTCATCGGCCGAGCGCTGACCCTCGGCTTGCCCCCCGTCTCAATACCCGCCGCTCTCGCCTCAGCCTGCACTGCCGCCCTCTTATCGATGTACTCCTTCGCCCCTTGGTTTTCTTCCCCACTCGGCTTGCGATCCGGGATGATCCTGATCGTGCCCGTTTTCGCCTTGGCCCGCTCAGCCTGAGCGTTCCTGGACTCCGTGAGCCTATCCTCCACCGAACCGAGCGCGCTGCGAATGTGATCGATGTCGTACCCAACGCCGTGGGCATCAGCGGCAACCTTCTTTCCCTTCTTGCCCTTACCCGACGAGGTATCCCAGTTGGGCTTTCCTCCTGGCAAGGGCGCCGGGTCAGGGGACCTCTGCTCCAGTTGCTCGAGGAGCATGTCGAGGCGCTCGTCGTCGTCCAGGCGCTGGACGAGCCTGGTCTGATGCAGCCGCCTGTCCACAGCGCTGAGCAGCCGCCTGAGCGTGGTCACGTCGCTCGTGAACCCCTCGATATCCATCGCCCTGCGGTGCTCCAGGTCACGCTGGTTCTTCTTCTCCTTCTTGACCTCCTCCTCGAGGTCGTGGATGCGCTGCTCGTACTGCGTCGCAATGGCCGATCGGCGCTGGAGCTGATCCTTGAACTGGTCCACGTACTTCTCCGCCTCCGCCTTGGCCACCTGCTTGGCCTCCACGGTGGACTGCTCGATGGTGGTTTTCATCTCCTCCTTTGCCCCGGCCAGCTTCTTGAGCTCGACCTCGAGGAGCTGCGTTTGCTCCTCCAGGATGTACGGCGACACCCGCTGCATGATGTGGTCCTTCGTCGTCTTCATCAGCAGCAGCTCGGTCCTCTTGAGGCGATCCGCCAGGTCGCCCGCTCTCTTCTCCGCCGCCTCCTTCATCATCGCCTCGTCCGCGTCCCTGATCCGTCGGTCCTCGAGGAGCGCGGCGATGCGCTCGTTGGCGAACCGCTTCTGGTCCGCGACTTGCGACTGCAACTGGTCAATCTTGAGCAGGAGCGAGTCCACCGAGTGCTCGGCGGGGAGGTACACCGTCTTGGGGTGGGGGATTTTCCTGGAGGAAGGGATCACGTCCTTTGGGGTGGGTCGGGGAACGGGACCTTTCCGTTTCCAGGGCTTGGGCTCGGGCTCGTTCGGGTCGGTCTCGACCTCGGGCGGCGCCGGCGGGGGATCCCTGGAGAAGGCGATGGGTCCCTCGGCGCCCGGGTTCAAGAGGCCGAGCAGGTGCTGGATCCTTTGGCGGTCCTCCGCCTCCTGAACCTTGAGCTCGTCGTTCTCCGTCTGGAGCTTGAGCAGTCGCTCGCGCTCCTCGAAGAGGTACGCGTGCGAGTCACTCAGCGCCTTCTGCAGGTCTCCCACCTCGTCGGTGCGCTTCTTGAGTTCCCACTCCGACTGATGCAGCTCCGCGCGGCGGATGCCCACCGCGTCGACGCGCTGCATGAGCTCGTCGCGCTCGCGCTCGAAGTCATTGACTCGATCGCGATAGAACTTCACCAGCTCAGGGGACGGATGGAGCCTGCCGAGCTCCTCTCGCTGGGCGTCGCTCGGTCCCTTCATGGGTGCCCGGGCCGAAGCGCCGTGGGCGCCCTCAGATTTCCTCTCGGGCTGCGTCGGCGCGATGGACGGCGCGTCCGCTCTGGACATGTAGGTCATCATCGCGCCCGATCTCCGGAAGGCGACGATACTGGCGTGCGCACGTTCCGGTGGTGATAGGCGCGCTGCGCTGTGAGGTGGCTTCGGTTGGAGCGAGCGGTCGACTTCGAATGAAGCCGAATAAACAGTCACTTTTCAACGGTAAACAAGAGCGTTTTTTTGGAGTCAAGGTTGGGTTAAACTGCTACACACCACGAGCTCGCCTACATGCGCTCCAGGGGCTCGATCATGAGCAGCCTGAGGCCGTTGTCGATGACCTGCTTGAACGCCTTGCACAGGTGGACGCGCGCGTGCGTCGCGGCGGCGCCGTTCCACCCCTCCTCCAGCTGACTGTCCGTGGGCAAGATGCGCACACCCGCGGGGCCGTAGTACGCCGACAAGCCGCGCACCATGCCGTTGAGAAAGTCGCAAACCTTGTGCGTGCCGTACGATGGCAGCGCGGGGGGTTCCGGGAGCTTGGGCATCGCGCCGTCGACGATCATGGACGCGAAGGGGAGGACAAACTCCATGAGAATCTCCCACTCCTTTCCGTCGTCGAGGAGGGCGCAGTCCACAGAGTCCAGCGGGGGAAGCGCGGGCACCGTTCCCTTCTCCACCTTGTCGTTGAACTTCCTGACGACGGACGCGACGCGGGTCGAGTTGTACAGGATGAACGGCGCGGACGCGTCCTCGAAATCGGTGATCTTGGCGATGTCGAAGTTGATCTGGGTCTGGCACGACACGGAGAGCAGCGCGTACTTCATAGCCGCCGTGGACACCTCGTGCGTCACCTCGTCGAAGAGCTCCGGGGAGATGTCCTCGCCCTTCTCCTTGAACTTCTTGGACATCTTCTCGCGAATCACCGTCTTGAGATCGTCGTACAGGTCGTCCGCGAGGAGGTACCTGCCCCTGCGACCGCTCATCTTGCCCGTGGTGAGCTTGACGAGGTCGTACGAGAGGTGGTACTGCCTCCCCTTCATCTCCGGGTTCATCATCATCATTCCGAGGCTCACCTTCTGCTGCGCCAGGTCCTGCTCGGAGCAGATGATGTTCAAGATGAGATCCGACTGCGACGCCTTCTTGAACGAGTACACGATGTCGCGGTAGGTGTACAGGGTGGACCCGTCGGGCCTGAGCACGTACAGCGGGGGGTAGTCCTTCTGGTAGCCACCCTTGCCAACCTTAAGGCCTTGGTCGCGGATGAACCCGTCCATGTCGAGGTACGCGCCCTGGGGCACGCCCTTGTCGTTGCACTGCGTCTGCGGGACGTAGTAGTCGCTGTTCTTCATGATCTCGAGAACCTTGTTGTTGGAACCCTCCCAGCCGAGCTCGGACTCAAAGTCGAACTGGTCGTGCTGCACGCCGTAGGTGGAGAGCGTCGTCTGCACACCGGTGAGGCAGTCGCACACCATCTTGCGGAAGATCTTCACGGCCCAGTCCTCCTGGCGCTCGTACGCGAGGTTGAGCTTACCCGCCTCCACCTTGATGTCCTCGATCGTCCGAACGTCCTCCAGCATCACGACCATCATCTTCTCGAACCTCTCCCGCAGATCCTGGTAGATGTCGAAGTACTCGGTGATGCCCTTCGTTTTCTTCTCGTCGCCCTCCGCACCCTCAAGGCACGTCTGCATCAGCGCGTCAACAGCCTCCTTGCCCTTGGCGCACGCGTCCTCGACGTCGCCGACGTTCACGCCAACCTGCTGCAGCTCCTGGCACGTGTTCATCACCGCGTACATGGCGCCGATCCAGTGGTCAATCTTGAGGAAGGGCTGGATCTTGGCGTAGACCCTGGAGTACGCGAGCGCGGTGAGACCGATCTGCGCGCCGAGGTCGTTGACGTAGAACGCCTGCTTGACCTGGTAGCCGCACGCAGCCTGCATCTTGGCCAGATGCGCTCCGATGATCACGTTGCGAAGGTTGCCGATGTGCAGGGGCGCGTTGGGGTTGGAGGAGGTGTGCTCGATGATGACGCGCTTGTTACCCGCCGCGTTGGTGTGCCCGAACTTGTCGCCCTGGGCGGAGACCGCGCGGATCACGAGGCGGAACACGCGCGCGCGATCGACGAAAAGGTTGAGGTAAGGGCCGACGCCCTGCACCTTCGTGATGAGGCCCTTGGCCTGGTCGACGTGCGCCTGGAGACCCTCGACGAGCTCCGAGACGTACGCGACGGGGTTCATCTTGCGCTTGGCGGCGAAGGCGGCCCATTGCACGGTGAAATCCGCCTTCTTGAGGTCCCTGGACCGAGTCACGCGGGGCAGATCGGTCGCCTCGGGCTCCCTCGCCTTGATGAACACCTCAATCTCGGCGTCGAGCCTCTTCATGAGCTGGTCGAGGACATCCTCGCCGGCGGTGAAGTCCTGGTCCGCCATCTTAGCCGACTCACGGTCTAGTTCCTTCGTTTATACGCGTTAGCCGAGGACGATCGGACTACACGCGCGCGTGAAGGTGCGCTCCGTGGGCGGTGTCTCGCTCCTTTTTCCTCGATCGATCGCGCCGCAAGGGTTTTTTTTCCCAACCGGCGTGATTGTCAAAAAACACGATTTCAGTCTAATTGCCCACACAAAAATAAAAAGAAACTCACTCGCCCCTCGCTAACTGTCAACCCATACGAATCCTCCTCAAAAGTAGCACCCATTGGGGAAATCGTCGGCGGCGGCGGTGAAGCGCTTTACCGCATCGTGCGGGACGCTCACTGCGACGGCGCACGGGAGCGCGTAAGGTCGGCGGTGGATACACAACATGGGGCCCAAGAAGAAGAGCCAAAAGAAGTTCGAGCGCAAGCACCTCTCGGGGGAGATCGTCCGACGCAAGCATGCGAAGGTTGCCGCGCAGCGTCGCCGCGCGAAGGAGATGAGGTTGGCGGCGTCGATGAAGGATGACGAGAAGGGCGAGGAGTCCGATGAAGAGGGTGCCGAGGGTGAGGGCGCCGCGCCCGCCGCGGGAAAGAAGCGTCTCGAGGATATGTCCATCGACGAGTTCCTCAACGTCGGCGTCGTCGACGGCGGCGACGACAGCGGCGACGAGGATGGCGAAGAGGATGGCGAGGAGGGCGAGTCCGATTCCGACGACATCCCGGCGGAGGACGAGGACGAGGAGGAATGGCCCGAGGGAGAGGGCGAGTCCGACGAGGACGAGGACGATTCCGAGGATGATGACGATGACGAGGACGACGATTCCGAGGATGACGCGACGGAGAACGGCGACGCCGACGCACTCGCCGGCGTCAAGAAGTCCAACAGGCTGCTGCGCTCGGAGATTGAGGAGCACCAGAAGGAACTCGAGTCGCTCAAGGACACGGACCCGGAGTTCTACAAGTTCCTCCAGACCGAGGACTCCGGACTTCTCGACTTCGACGAGTCCGAGGGAGAGGAGTCCGAGGAGGACGAAGACGAGGACGAGGACGGGGACAAGAAGAAGGACAAAGGGTCGTTCTCAGACGCCAAGACGCTGACCACCGCCACGGTCGCTAAGCTGTGCGAGCGAGCCGCCGGGGGTGAGGCCCTGGGCGCGGCGAGGAACCTCTTCCGCGCCTATCGCGCCGCCGCGCACTACGGCGACGAGGATGCGGACGAGGAGGCTGGCGTCAAGCTCGCGAGCAGCGCCGCGTTCCACACGCTGGTCACCTTCACGCTCGAGGAGGCGGACACCATCCTTCGAGGTCTGCTCGGCCAGCCCCAGGCGGGGCACCCCGACGAGGCGAGGCTGTTCAAGCCCCACCAGCAATCGAGGTGGAAGAAGGTGGAGCCCTTGGCGAAGTCGTTCCTGGGCAACACCCTGCACCTGCTCGGTCAGCTCACGGATGCGGATATGTCGAGGTTTTTACTCGCCAGGCTCAACGCGTGCGTCCCGTTCATGCACACCTTCGAGCGACTGACGAAGAAGATCCTCAAGGCGGTGCTCTCGCTGTTCGGATCCGGCGAACCCGCGCTCAGGGTGCAGTCCATCCTGCTGATCCGCAACATGGCCGCGGTCCTGCCCCCGCCCACCCTCGAGAAGGCGGCGAAGGGCGTGTACCGACAGTTTGCCGCCAACGCCAAGTTCATCAACGCCACCTCCGTCGAGCACGTGCTGTTCATGAACACGTGCGTGTCGGAGATTTACGGCCTGGACCAGCAGCAGTCGTACCCACTCGCGTTCACGTACATCCGTCAGCTCGCCAGTCTCCTGAGGGGCGCGCTGACGAACAAATCCAAGGAGGCGTTCAGAGCCGTGTACTGCTGGCAGTACATCAACTGCCTCGAGTGTTGGGTGCGTGTGCTTCAATCGCACGCCAACGACGAGAGCGCGCCGCTGCGGCCGCTCGTGTACCCCGTGGCGCAGGTGGCGCTCGGTGCGGCGAGGCTCCTCCCTTCGGCGAGGTACGCTCCCCTCCGCCTGCGTCTGATTCGCGTCCTGAACGCCCTCTCGGCTTCAACCGGTCACTTCGTGCCAGTCGCGCCGCTGCTTCTGGAGCTTCTCGGCTTCTCCGAGCTGAACAAGGCGCCGGTGTCCAGCAAGACGCGACCCCCCGACTTTTCGCTCGTGCTGAGGGTGGCGAAGCAGGAGCTCAGGTCGCCCGCGGTGCAGGAGGTCATCGTGGAGGGTGCCCTGCAGCTCCTCGCCGAGCACCTGAACCAGTGGGCGTACTCCCCCGGCTTCCCCGAGCTCGCGCACATCCCGTGCAGAGACCTTCGAAGGTTCTGCAAGGCGACGCAGGTCACCAGGTTCCGCAAATGTGCGCGCTCGGTGGTGGACGCGGCGGAGCGCAACTCGGACTGGATCAGCCGCAAGCGAGACAACGTCGACTTTGCGCCCAAGGATGCAGAGCGCGTCCGCTCATTTTTATCGACGGAGAGGGAGGGGAAGAAGGCGCCCATGGAGAAGCTCGCCGCGCAGCTCCTCGACAAGGAGCGCCAGCGCGCCGCCGCCCACGCCGCCACGGACGTCAAGATCACGAGCGGCGGCAGGGGCAGCGACGGAACCAGCGACGACGAGGAGGAGGACGACGACGAGTACGACGAGGATCAGATGGCCAACGGCGGCGGCGACGACGACTCTGACGATGAGGACGATGAGGACGACGACGATGAGGACGATGAGGACGAGGACGATGAGTTCGAGGGTATGGACGACGAGGACGTGCTCGCGGCGCTCGCCAGCCGGGCGGGCGCGGCGGGTGGAACCGGCGGCGGGCTCCAGGTCAGGCCCAAGCTGCCGCCCAAGCGCAACGCGGCGGATGACGGTGACGTCGACGTCGTTGAGGATCTCGTGTTCAGCGACGACGAGGAGGAGGAGAAGCCGAAGAAGAAGAAGAAGAAGCGCTTCTGAATGTAAGTTCTTGTAACGCGTGTTCCATCGCACCATTTCATTTCCTGCGCTGCTTAAAAATGCAACCGACCTGTCCAAGGTTGGCCGGACACCGCAAGTAAAACGCGGATATCCGCGGCATCCGCAACCCTCTTTACCGGGCGCGTGACCTCAGAGAAAGGACACCATGCAAATTTTCGTCAAGACCCGTGAGTGCACATCCCGTACCATCCCTCGGAACGGGCGCCCGATGCCGACGCGCGGCGCGGACGCCCGTCTTCCGGGGCTTCATCACGTTTTTGTCCACCCCGAGGTCTCTCCTACACCGTGCTAACGCGTCCTTCCCATCCCTCCGCAGTCACGGGCAAGACCATCACCCTCGAGGTCGAGTCTTCGGACACCATCGACAACGTGAAGGCTAAGATTCAGGACAAGGAGGGTGAGTTTCAGATCGCTGATGACATGCGCGACGCGCGATCGACGCGTCATTCGACGGCAAAATGACTTTTAGGGTTTTTCCGAGCGGGGCGGGGCTTGGGAAGAACCTCAGCCCCTCCGCCGGTCGCGGACACGAGACTGCGGCGGATCTCATCGGCGTTCGGCCGGTTGGACCCGTTCGTGAGAGACCGCCGGGCGCACGGGCGGCGGCGCGTGTCTCATGTCCCGGCGCGGTGCCCCCTCGCGCGCGCCCCGAGGGTTTTTTCATCCAAAACCCAGGGCAAAATCTGTCCCCACTCATCCATCCATCAACGACGCGGCGACTAAGTGAATCCCATCCCTCTTCGCTCGCAGGCATCCCCCCTGACCAGCAGCGTCTTATCTTCGCGGGCAAGCAGCTCGAGGATGGCCGCACCCTCGCGGACTACAACATCCAGAAGGAGTCCACCCTTCACCTCGTGCTCCGCCTCCGCGGTGGCATCATCGAGCCCTCCCTCATCCAGCTTGCGCGCAAGTACAACCAGGACAAGATGATCTGCCGCAAGTGAGTGTTCCCCCCAACCCGTCGCGCGGTGACGAGCTGTTTCCCGTCAAAAGGGCCATAAAGTTTGGCTTGACGGACCCTCCATTCTCTCAAGTCGAAAAACGGACCCGAAAGCGACTTGGAGCTCTTTCACTTTACCTGGCGGTGGTCTCCACCCGTCGCCCGGTCATTCCGAGTTTCTACACTCCCCGACTCTTCTCGTGCTCGATTCTCACCAAACATCGTCCCCACCCTCCCCCTGCCAGGTGCTACGCGCGTCTCCACCTCCGCGCCGTGAACTGCCGCAAGAAGAAGTGCGGTCACACCAACCAGCTTCGCCTCAAGAAGAAGCTCAAGTAATCGGCGGTTGCCGGTTGCTTGGGGCTTTCGGGTGTTAGCTCTTATTAGTTTGGGTAGCGTGATGCGCCGTGGCCACGTGCGTGTCATGTAATTCAGATACACTTTAAAAATGTTCGCGACGCCCTCGCCGTTGTAGCAGTAGTTCCGCGCCTTCCATCACTCGCCTTCCATCACCGTTCACAAGTTTCCCGCCTGCGTTCGAGAGATTCCGTTTGAACGAAAACAGCTGTGCGGTCCGAGACTTTCTTCACTCTTGGACGGTGCTCTCCGAGATGGTCGAGGTTGTCGATCTTACCCTTACGGACGACGAGGATGACGTCGCCGTCGACAACAGGGATGAGGAGGTGGTGGAGGTGGTTGTGAACAGGGAGGTGCGCGGCGCTGCGGGGGCGGCGAACCGCGTGGACGATGACGACGAGGTGATGGTGACGGGTACGTACGCTACTGGGCACCCCCTTTCCCTTCCTTCGCCCCGACGCGTCGACATCTCACGCGCGCGCTCGCGTCGAAGGCGCTTCACTTCGATGCAAAGTAGTCCTCGGTCCATTTCGGGCGGGCGAACCGGGCGCGACGCGCGACGATGCCTCCGCCACGCGCCCCTTCTTCCCTCAAACCTTCAGATCTGAGACACATCTTGACAACCTATTTTTCCACTCCCCGCGCGAACAGGAATGGTCGGAGACGACGCTTTGGTGGACTTCCCCCACCCGCGTCACGCTTGCGCGGTGTTCAAGTTCGACGCTTCGCGACACAGCCAGCACTGCCCGAACTGCTGGTGCGTCCCTCGCCCGGCCGCCGCGTCCTTCCTTCTCGGAAGAGTCAAACAATAAGAACCCCTCAGCCTTTTCCCGAGGGGGTGCCAGCTTTGTTTCTTAACCCCCGACCCTCTCTTTGACCGAACGACGCAGGTGCTACTGCTGCGACCAGAAGGCGCCGTGCAAGGATTGGGCTATTCACTGCGACGCCAAGTCGGGTGTCGCCAAGTGGGACCAGATGCGCACCCGCATTCAGATGTCGAAGGCTCCTCAGCCCGCGGCTCGGCCCATGCCCCTCTATCCAGTCGGCGCCGCGGCGAACAATCCCGCCGCGCGAGCCCTGGAGGCTGCGGAGGCTCGCGCTCGCGAGCCGGTGGCTCAGGACCGAGGGCTCCTCTACCATGAGCCCCCGTTGTACGAGCGCATGCCCGATCCCGCGACGATTCCCGGCTTGAAGGAGATGGGCGTGATCAAGCTTCCCGTGTACGTCAGCACCAAGGACGGGATGAACGCGGCGCAGCTCGACGCGCAGATGGACGCCGCGCGCTTCGGGGTCCGGTTCAGGAACCCGGAGACCAGGAGGAAAGTCGAGTCGTTCATCACCGACCCGGAGCACGTGAATACGCAGCACGTGAGCACCAACCTGTACACCCTGTGGCAGCCCAAGACGAATCCCGCCGGTTTAAGGACCGCCGCCGCGGTTCCCGCGCTGCTGAAGATGCGGGATATGTTTCGCCCGGGAGAAGCTCCCAAGCGCAAACAGATTCCCATGCGCGTCGTCGTGATTGACTCCTCCGGCAAATCTGCTCCCGTGGACGTCGCCATCCCCGTCGGCCGCAACGATCACCTGAGCCACCTCGTGCAGGGCATCCGCACGAAGCTCGCCATTCCCGCCAAGGAGAAGATCGTGCTGGCCAGTGTGCAGTTCAAGAGCCACGAAGAGAAGAGGCGCAAGCCCGGGGCTCAAGTCAACGGCACCTCCAAGGTGGACGTGCTCTACACCTGCGCGACGGACAAGGATGGCAACCCAGTGGCGGGTGCTACCGCCCCGGCTGGAGGTAAGACCGCGGCTGACTATGACAGACGCGCGGTGCAGAAGATAATCGGGTTCGCGCGCGAGGTGCCGCCGGACTCATCCGTATACAAGGACGCGCTCACGCGCGACCACTTGGAAAACAGGAGCACAAACTCGAGGGCCTCGAAGCTGAACGATCCCACGCAGCCCGACGACGTGCTGGTGGCTTACCGCCTTCCGGAGACCACGTCAGATATCGTCGTGGTTTACCCTTGCTACCACGACGACATGACGAAGGTCAAGGTTGAGGCGCAGGAGGCGAAGAAGAGGAAGCTGGAGACAAAGCAGAGGGTCGAGAAGATCATGGAGGAGCGCAGGAAGGCGCGGAGAGACGACCCGTACTACGACTCGGATGAGGACCCAGACGACTCGGACGAGGAGGCGGCGATGTTCTACGACGACTCGCACCTCGCCAACCGCGCGTGGATCAAGCCCTTCTCGTTCCCGCTCATCCTGCCCGTGCCCAAGGATGGCGTCCGCGACGTTACCAACATCCCCAGGGACCCCAATGAGGTTGAGGTTGGCGGCGAGGCGCCGGCGGCTGCGCTCGTCTCCACCCTCAAGAGCATCATCTCGCACTGCATCAAGGATGACGCCGACGGGCCCGAGAACGCCCAGGTGAAGGGTAAGCGCAAGGCCACGGTCGAATCCAAAACCCTCCCCGAGCCCCTCCTGCTTCACACCGGGTACGACTACAAGAACCCCATCAGGGAGCTGGATTGCTCGGCGTTTGAGGAGCTCTACGCCGGAGACAGGACCAGCGACTACGCGGACCTCAGCTACAAGCACCACCTCCGCAAGTTTGACCCGAGGAACCGCGGCTACAACACCGGCGTTTATTCATTCCAGGGCAGCGGCTTCCGCATGCACCAGATTGTCGCGGTGTACAATCACGGCGGGCTGAGCACCGCGGCCAAGAAGGCGTTTGTCGCGCCCACAGACGTCTTCAGAGCCGGCGCCGTCCGCCACCAGAGCGCCGTGGAGGACGAGAAGGATCTGCCCAACCTGTACAGGCGCCAGTGCGCTGAGCAGGCGGCGGCGGCACGCGCGGAGAGGATCATACAGGAGCTCAAGTGCGCGAGCTTCGCGTGCTTTGAGGAGATTCCGCGTGTTGGGCGGCCGGGCGACCACCAGCACCAGACCAGGAAGTGGAGGGCCAGACAGCCCCTCATTCGCTTGGCGGCTTCCATCAAGGAGAAGGCGTCGACGCAGGCAAACGGTTCCTGGCAGAAGGCGACTCTGGAGCTCAAGATCTACGTCAAGGACCCTGTGTTCCCTGCGACTCCTGTGCTCGACGCGATGGGTCACACGTGCAGTGATTTCGCACCCCCCCCAAGACATGTCGTTGTTGGCAACCCTGGCAACGCTTTCTACGACTGCGGCAACCACCGCGAGGACTACTACAGTCGCCCGACGTACGAAACCCACAACGGTGCTCGGGCCCAGGTTCCCGGCTCGATCATGTACGAGACCATGTCGTGGATGTTGTGGGACGCGGACATGATTACCAGGTACGACCAGATCTGCCGCATGCACAGGGACGTGAGCGACGTGAAGAACATCCCGACGTTCATGAAGCGGCTCGAGATGCCCGAGGGTAAGTGCGCGACGCAGCCCAAGGGTTTGACGTGCGACATGCGCGACTACCAGCTGCAGTCCCTCCAGCGCATGATCGAGCTGGAGGGTAAGCCCGGGGGTCTCCGCGACGTGATGTGGAAGCCCATCCCCGGGTTGCCGAGCATCCTGTTCTCGCCCATGTTCCGCTTGACCATGAACAAGAACCAGGTGCCCGCGATGCCCAAGGGCGGCTTCATCTGCGAGGAGATGGGCCTCGGCAAGACGGTGGAGGTTCTTGGACTGGTACTGGCCAACCCCGCGCCCAAGGACTGGGTCAAGAACGGAGACCCCGCCGCGATGGTTTGCTCGTCACCCAGCGAGGACCTGGGCATGAGGGTCGAGACGGACAGCTCAGGCCAGGCCATGGACGATAGGCAGCCGAGAAAGTACCGGTCCACCGCCACGCTCGTGGTGTGCGCGGTCAGCCTTGTCGGCCAGTGGATCGACGAGGCGCGGTCCAAGCTGGACGGCAACAACACTCTGCGCATCCACATGTACCACGGCCAGAAGCGGATCAGGGACCCCAAACAGCTGGCGCAGGACTTCGATCTGATCGTCACCACGTACCAGACCCTCGCGTCGGACCGCGGCAAGCAGAACATCAACCACCCGCTCAACCAGATCGAGTGGTACAGGATCGTGCTGGACGAGGCGCACATGGCCAAATCCGCGAACACGTCGCAGTCCAAGGCGTGCTTCGAGCTCAGGTCGGCGCGAAGGTGGGCGTGCACCGGGACCCCCATGGGAACCGACGTGTTGGACCTCCACGGCCAGATCAAGTTCCTGGGCTTGCACCCGGCGCTGAACAAGCCTGTGTTTGAGAACTGGTTCCGCGGACCCCTGCACAGGAGCGGAAGGCACCACGCGTCGCGCTCCGCGTTTCTGCCCCTCGCCCTCCTCGGCTCGATCATGATTCGCCACACCAAGAACCAGAAGATCGCGGGCAGGAAGATCCTGGAGCTGCCGCCAAAGCACGAGGAGACGGTGCAGGTGGTGCTCGGACCCACGGAGCGCGCCAAGTACGACGAGCTACACGCCGGGGCCAAGGAGAAGTTCCAGCGCGACTACGCCGCACGCGGAGACGCCTACATCAGCTCCAAGATTCTGTCCATCATGAGCCTCCTGCTGCCGCTCCGCAGGCTTTGCTCCGGCGGCAACCTCACGCAGGCGGACCTCGAGGTGGACCTCACCAGGCAGAGAGCGGCGGCGACGGCGGCGGAGAACAGGCGCAGGAACGCCGCCGAGGCTGCTGAAGCCGGTCGGGACGTCAAGCCCAACCTCGGCGGCGGCGGCGCGGACGTGAAAGCCGACCCGGGCGTCGCCGCCGGTGGACCCACCGCTCCCGTCCTGGACGCCAAGCCCGTGGTGCCCGCGCCCTTGGACGGCGCCGACAAGGAGTGCAGCGTCTGCAAGGATATCTGCGACGGGCCCCTGAGGACCGGATGCGGCCACTTCTTCTGCACGGATTGCCTGCTGGACGTCACCGCCAACACGGGACTCAACACAAACGGCGGCGGTCGAGGCGGCCGAGGCGGCCGCGGCGGTCGTGGCCGCGGGAGGGGCGCCGCTACTGCCGGCGAGGGTAGCCACCGATGCGCGTGCCCCGCGATGGGCTGCCGCGCGACGATCGACGTCGAGCACGTCCGCGAGGAGCGAAGGAAGGTGGAGGAGGCTCGCGCCGCCGGCGCCCGCGGCGGTCGCGGCGGACGAGGCGCCGCTGCTCCCGCCCCAGGCGGACGCGCCAGGCGAGGCGCTGCTGCTCCCGCCCCCGGCGCCGGCGCGGACGCTGACTACGAGCCGATGGACGTCGACGGCGCGGCTGGCGGAGACGGCGGCGATGGGGAGGTTGAGGAGGTCCGGGTCGTGCTCAACTCGGACAGCAAGCTCCAGGCGTTGGTCGCCGAGCTGCGCAAGATGCGCGACGAGGACGAGTCGAACAAGGCGCTGATCTTCTCGCAGTTCAACTCCACCCTGACCTGGCTGCAGGAGCGCCTGCCCGAGGAAGGCTTCGGTTTCCGCACCATCAGCGGCAGCATGCCCCTCAAGCAGCGCGACAAGGCGATCCAGGCGTTTCAGAAGGACCCGCCGACCACCGTGTTTTTGCTCTCCATGCGCTCGGGCGCCGTCGGCATCAACCTGACCTCGGCGACGCACGTGTTCCTGGTCGAGCCCGCGTTTAACCCCGCGCTGACCGAGCAGGCCATCGGGCGCTCGTGGCGCATGGGGCAGAGGCGCGAAGTACGCGTCAAGCACCTCGTCGTCGCCAACTCGATCGAATCCAACATTCGCAAGCTGCTCGACGCGAGGGAGGAGACCAAGCCCGAGGACGAAGCGGCTGACGCGATCGAGGCGGAGAAGCAGCGCGGCATGACCAAGGGCGAACTCGCGGGCCACCTCAAGGCGGATAAGCAGAAGCTCAAGGCGGCCGAGCTGAACCTGCTCTTCGACCTGGCTGAAGGCGGCGCGGCGGCGGCGGCGGTCAAGCCCGAGGGGGGAAACGCCGCCCGCTGAGTGACGACGGAATGAATCGCACAACGGCGTAAATTTGATGACGACACGCATCGTCGGGACACAAACTGCGACAATATTGCACGCACGCACATTGCATAGAATAGAATATAGTACGACTACCACGAACCACGTATTACCACGAAACCCATCTCTTTTGTTACAATCGTTTTCTACAACAGCGTGGCGTGTACAGGGTGCGGCGTGCGTGCGTGCGTGCGTGCATGCGTATTCTCTCGTGTGTCCTTCACTTTTTCTTGCGGGTTTGTTTCGTCGATCCGTTCGCGCCGCGGCCCGCGGGCTCCTCGTGAAGTACCCTACCGGCGACGTCGAGGTTCTGGAGCGATACGCAGAAATTGACCGAAGCCGTCCGAACACCGTCGAGCTCAACGTCCGTCGTGGTGTCCTTCGACGATTTGGGCACCTGAAGGCTGTGGTTACCTGCCATGGCGTCGTGGACGATGACGGGGCACGCCTTCTTCGCGTCGTGCATCCTCCGAATGACCGAATCGAAGAGATCCTGCCTGGAGAACGTGTCCCGCGTGCCCCGCACGATGAACGTCGGAAGCTCGATCGACATGAGCTCGTCGTCTCTCAAATCGTCAAACTTTCCGGGGGGGTGCAGAGGAAACGAAAACAGAATGAGACCCAAGGGGATGTCCTGGTTGTTATCGACCCGCCATTCCTCGAGCATTTCCGTGGAGAGTGCGATAGCGACCCTTGCGCCGTTCGAGTGGCCCGCGAGGATCCATCGTTTCACATTTTTGGTCTCTTCGAGATCCTTTGCTGCTGCCATCGCGGCGCGGGCAGCGCGCATGCGGTACGGAGCACCCGGCGATTTCATCGTGACGCGGACCACGGGGAATCCCATCCAGGCCAAATAATCGGATGTATCGTCCAGGTGGCCACCGTGAAGGTCCCCTCCGGCGCCGTGGAGCAACAGCACCGCGAGTTCGACACCCTTTCCGCTCCCCTTTCCGCGGTCAATCGTAGTTTCCGAGATGGTGACGAGTCCCGCCAACTTGGTGCCTCTGTCATCGGGCTCCACCTCTATCTCGTGCTCGATGATCGTCATTCGATATACAAGGTTGGATCTCAAACCGACCACGCACGCGCGACGCAGCGGCGAAGTGAGTAGCCATCGTCGTGTGAGCGTCGGATCAGGTCGTGGTTGCGTCGTTCGTTCCGAGGAAAATTTCGTGATTTTGTTTATTTCGACAGATGCACATCTACTCGGCGGGCGCCTCTTCAGCGGGCGCCTCCTCAGCCTCGCCGCCGCCTCCAGCAGCTTTCTTCTCCGCCCTCTGCCTCTGCTCAGTCTCGTACTCCGCGAGAGCCTCGGTGTTCGACTTCACCTCGTGGGAGGCGACCGCCACGTCGGTGAATCCGACGCACCACCGGTAGAAAACGGCACCCGTCTTGGATTCCTTGACGATGTTCGCGTCCCTGATGCCCCTCAGGCACTTTCTGGATCCCTGCCTGGCCTTGTCCGTCAAGGTCATCTCCAGAGGGTCGATATCCTTGAACTCCTTGATGATCTTGTCGTCACCGATGAGCTTGCGGGTGAGCGCCCAGGTCTGAAACTCGTACTTCTTGTGCCCAGTCAGCCAGAGCGCCGCCTTTAGCGCCTTCCACGTGTACTTGGGCGCGCGCTGCAGGGATCGAATCTCGAGCAGCGCCTCGTCGTCCACGCCGTCGAGGAGCGCGTCGACCGCGGTGAATCTCTTCTGCTTCCTGCTCAGGTTTGCCTTGGCCGCTTCGAGCGCCTTGCGCGTCTTGGCGATGTTGACGCGGAGCGCGGCGTCGTCCTCGTCCTCGCCGTCCTGGGGAGCTTCGGGCTCCTCGGGCTCGGGCTCGGGCTCGGGGGGAGGCTCCTCACCGTCGGCGAGCTCGGGCTTGGGATCATCGGTCGCGGCGAGAGCCTCGGCGATCGCCGCCTGTTCCTCCTCCGCGAGAGCCAGCTTGGCCGCGCGCATCTCCGCGGCGGCGTTGAGCGCGAGGGACGCGTTGTGCGCAACCTCGCGGAGGAGGTCCTTGTCCTCACCGGAGATTGGCCGCCCGCTGCCTCCCGCGGGGCCCTTGAGGGTGTCCATGCAGAGCATGCCCGCGATCTCGCCGGTGGCGAGCTTGACGGGCACGGCGAAGTACGCGCCAACCCGTGGGAATCCCTTGAGGAAGGCGACGGTTTCACCCTTCGGACCGTCCTCCT
>Ga0302116_1000670_pt1 | contig 20819 bp, 29 predicted proteins | sample AG5_SCM_MG_FD_203124 | JGI IMG/M metagenome (GOLD analysis project Ga0302116, IMG submission 203124) | Marine microbial communities from Western Arctic Ocean, Canada - AG5_SCM | ecosystem: Environmental > Aquatic > Marine > Oceanic | place: Canada: Western Arctic Ocean | collected 2017-10-01 | reverse complement strand
GGGGGCGAGGACGGCGACGGCGAAGGCGAAGGCGACGAGGGTGGAGGGGGGGGAGACTTGGAGATGGCCCGGGAGGGTGTTCGTCGCCGAGTATTTCTCTCCTTCTCCTCCTCCTCCTCCTCCTCCTCCTCCTCCTCCTCGAGCCTCCGATCCTTCCAGTCCCTTCTCGTCACCTCGATCGTCACGCCAATTTGCCGGGCCGTCGAGCGAACCTACAGCCTGCCAGAAGGCCTGTACGAGGCCGTTGACGAGGGGTTCGTGAGCGACCTCGTCGTGGTCCCTACCCCGGCGACAATGCCAATGACAATGCCAACGCCAATGACAATCTCCTCAGAAAACAGCATCAAGCTCGACGTAACTCGGACCTTCCTAGCCACCCTCAACCACGAAGCGGGCTCCCCCTGCGTGGGGAATACTGTCGACCCAGCCCTCCTCGCTCGGTCTACGTCCTTGTCGCTCCAGAACTCCCGGAGCGTAAAGGAGATGGTTTCCAACGTTTCCCGTGCGCACTCCCTCTGCAGCACGGTCCCCGGCTTCTCCGGGCAGTTCTCCCTCCTCCTCGTTCCGTCGCTTTCGAGAATTCTCTCCACGCCGCCGAGCAGCCCCTCGGACCACGTTCTCCTCACGGCGAGCCTGTCGCTCCTCTCTGCCCTCCTCCCCCACCTCTCCCTCGAGACCTTCGCCCTCCTCGTCCGCTCCCTCTCCCTAACCGCGTTGACCCTCCTGGACACCACCGTCGTTACCGCCGCGCTGGCCGCGAGGGGGGTCGATGCTAACGGCGTGAAGCCGCGCCCAAAGGGCGACAAATATGGGACGGTGTTTACGACTGAGGAGGAGAGGAGGCACAGGAGGAAGGCGAATAGGGCGTTGGGGAGTTTGTGGGGGGCGAGGCATCAGGTGAGTGGGGAGCGAGAGGGGAGGGGAGCGAGAGGGGAGTGGAATTGAGAAAGAATTGAATATTAACACAACAAAACACAACAAAACACAACAAAACACAACAAAACACAATACAATACAATCCAATCACACACACCACCACAGATGCTTAAATTCCTCTTCGACGTTCTCGTAAGCCCCCTCTCAACCTCCTCCTCCACCTCCTCAATCTCAGCTTCCCTCTTCCTCGGAACTCGCACCCGGCTCCCATCCCTCCTCGCCTCCTGCTACCTTTCCCCGATCCTCTTCGACAGTGCGGACATGGGTGGATTTGGGGGGAAGAATCAGGGGCATGGGACGTTTGGGAATGTTACGACGAGGAGTCAGGTTTCAAGTCTGGCGATATTGACGGAGTTGCTTGAGAAGGGGTGTTTGGAGGAGTTCAAGAACGTGAGCAAGTACAGGGACAATGGCGATATATCCGACGGTGCCGCCGAAGGAGACAACAAGACGCTATTCGAGGTTCTCCTCCCAAAGCTCGTCACGCTCTCCAGCGTAGTAACCGTCCCGGACTCCTTCGCCCGAAAGGGCGGCACCCGCTCCGCGGTCTACCTCCTCCGTCTCCTCGCCGCCCACTCCCTCGTCGACGACAGAATGTCCCTCTCCGAGAACGTCGCCGAAAGCAGTCGGAGGCAGCAGAGACAGAAGACGGCGTGGACGGGACCGACGGGGGACTTTAAAATTTGGATCGGGAAGTTACTTGTTGATCGTGAGTCGACGATTAGAGCTTGCGGGTATGGGATTTGTGGGGATTTGCTTAGGCTCGCGTGGTCCAGGAGTAGTATCCTCTCCAACGGCGATAGCAGTAGCAATGACGATGATGCCGAAGCCCCTTGGAGCTTCAGGTGAGCGAGCGAAGCGAGCGAGACTTGAGGAAGACGAGCAGCAGCGAGATGAAGTGCGTGAAAATCGCTTTTTTTTTAGGTTTATTTTTTGGCTTGCCATGCCATTCCCCGTTAAGATCTGGACCGTCCCCCCTGGGCCAACCCCCCCTCGCGCAAAAAGATGCGCCTGGGCCGAACCCGCCGCCCCGTGTTCGAATCTGGGCGTTTCGCCTTTTTTTTAGTTTTCCCCATTGACGTGTTTTGGACCGTCCCCTGAGCAACCCCCTCGCGCAAAAAGATGCGCCTGGCCGAACCCGCCGCCCGTGTTCGAATCTGGGCGTCTAAAACTTCCGTCCGATGGAGTTACGGTCGATCCAGTGATTTCACCCTTAATTTGTTTTTTTCGCTTCAATGGCTACAGCCACCCACATCCACTACTAAACTAAACTAAAACTAAACAAAACTAAAAAACTAATACTAAAACTAAACTATCATTATTCCACTCAATTCGCTCGGCGCCGGCACAGCACGTCAATCGTCGAGATGGCTTGCCGGGTCTCGTCTGACGACTCTGAGTCCCCGCTCGTTAGGTCCGAGTGCCTGTTCCTCCTTGCGAACGCGTGCACCTACGGCGGGGGTGTGCTGGACGATAGCTGCACGACCGTTCTGGAGGTCATCCCATCCGTTGGGAGGATGCTCGCCAGAGCGTCGAAGCACGTTGAGGAATTTAAGCGGCTGACGACGGCGGGGGGGCAGAACGGATTGGGGGGGGACGACGAGAGCGTATCGAACGCCTCGGATATTTACGATTATTCAAGCAGTTCCATTTCGAAGAACAAGCAGACCGACGGGCTGTTGCTCGCCCCTCCCACTTTATTGAGGGCCGGGATGAAGCTGGTGAGCGAGCGAACCAGCAGAAATAAAATAAAACTAACAGCCACCCATTATCCACTACTAAACCAACCCACTCAATTCGTTTTGCACCTTCTTCGCTCGGCGCAGCTTCGGTCGCTTCTTGCCGTGAGTTTGTCAAGTGCTACGACCACTAATGCTGATAACGGCAATGGAAATGTCACGATCGACTTGAACACCACCCACCAGACCGACACTGACTTGGGAAGCAGCATCGGCGACGAGGACTACACCGTTTCCCCCAACTCGAGCATGGAGAGCTCGTTCTCCCAGGACGAGCTAGCCTCGCACTTCTACGACTCTGGGATTCTGTCCCACTGCATCACCTTGCTCGACTTCGAGGGGGTGAAGGACTGCTGCTTGCACTCGAGCCTGGCGCACCTTAACTTGGACATAAGCGTCTACGAGGAGGCTGGCGGGGCGGAAAATTTGGGAGGGTTTGGAGGTGAGCGGGCGAGCGAGCCCTTGCGGAAGACGAGAATGTATATAACCCACGTCGTTAGGCCCCCATTTTTTTTTGAACCGTCCCCCCTGAACAACCCCCTCGCACAAAAAGATGCGCCTGGCCGAACCCGCCACCGTGTCCCAATTCATCGCGTCCAAAACCTCCATACGTTGGAGTTACGGCCGATTTAGTGTTTCGCCTTTTTACGAGTTTTTTTGAGTTGTGGAAACGAGACGATACGAACACACTAACACTATCATTCATACACGCTCGGCTCGGCGCAGGCAACGCATGGAAGAAATTGTGGAGTGAATTGAACTGCGGGGTAGCGTACGACGTTAGGAAGATGGCTTTCGACATTACCAATCTTGCTGTTTACATTAGCGGCGAGGGGGAGGTGGGACTGGTTGAGGGAGGTGGGGAGAACAAGATCTGCTACAGCTTGCTGAGGCACACTCCCATACTTGCCCACACGCTTAGGACCCTCACGACGGAGGTTGTCCAAAGCATCAACAACGCAAATTCCAACCTCAGCATCCCCGAGAGCTCATATATCGCGCAGATCAACATGTTCTCGAGCGCGTGCAAATTCATGATGAAGTTGTTCGAATCCATGAGCGTGAAGATTGGCGAGAGCGGGATGGTGAGCCAGCTCAGCAAACTCTTGCCCTCATCGGACAGCGTCCCAAAAGCGTTGGGATTGAGCTTGAGCTCTTTGTGCAGCTTGTCAGTGGGAGGAGCGGGCGGGAGAGAGTGGAGCGAGGTTGGTGGAGGGGGCAGGGCAGCATTTGACGAGTGCTGCAAAAGGTGAGCGAGTGAACCACTTGCGAGCTGTGAGCGAAGCGTTGACGTGCACTTGGCGTGTTTTTGGACCGTTCCCAGAACTACCCTCTCGCACAAAAAGATGCGCCTGGCCGAACCCGCCACCGCGTCAAATTCTGGGCGTCTAAAACCTCCCTACGTTGGAGTTACGGTCGATTCAGTGATTCGCCCTATCCAAACTAAACTAAACTAAACTAACAAACACTAAACTAAACAACTGCACAGTGTTCACAACCTGTTTAGCGTTATGCTGAACCTTCCGAATCCCTGGCGCGACGGTTGCCTTGTCGGCGGGGGTGTCCGAAACCACGGAAACGGCGTAACTGGTGCGCTCCTTGCGGTCCACCATTCCCGAGCCTTGAAAAACAACAACGCGGCGAACATGCCCGTCCAATCGCGTATGAACGCCTTGAACAATATGGACAAGAATGGCCTGCTCGAGGTGAGGTTTGTTTCATTCCGTCTCCGCTCGCCTTGTGACCGAAGTGTGTGGAAGCGACTAACCCCACTCTTGCTTCGTTGAAAATGCGCCTCGCTTCGCTCGGCGCAGGGCGAGGTTTTAACTGCTAAACAGCGAATCGCATCTGCCAGCGCGCTAGCCGCCTGCTTCGACGGAGCGGCGGACTCTCAAAGTGTTATTTTGAGGAACGAGGGGAGCAAGGCAGCGTACTACGCAATTCCCGATCTTCTGAGCGAGTTGAACGACGTTTGTGCGCTGATTGCGCTGGACGGGCTGAGAGGCTTGGACAGGGGGGCGAGAGGAGACATGAGGAGAGGCTTGAAGGATGGCAGCAAGATGTACCAGGTGAACGAGAAGGTGAGTTTCATTCCGTCTCCGCTGCCTTGTGACAAAAGAGTGTGAATTCGACTTACCCACTCCTAATTCGCTTCGCTCGGTGCAGCTTGGGGTTGATTTGTGCGTTTGCCTGGCTGTTGTTCGTGCCGCCGTGAGACTTCCGGGGGGGAAGGAAGCTGGGAGGGAGGGAATTGCCGGTTGCAACCTGGTGAGCTTGATAATGAAAATTTGGCCCATTGCGCTCAGCTGCGAATTCGCCAAAAAAGGGAGGAAGATAAAAATCGAGCTCAAGGGAGAGAGCCTGTTGGAGGTTTTGCTTGGCGTGTTGATGAACTTTGTGAAAGGGGATATCGAGAGCAAGAAGGCCTTGTGTGGAGGTGAGCGAGCGGAGCGGGGGGGGGGTTGAGGAAGACGAGAAAATACATGAGCCCAAACTAACATTATTTATTATTCCACTCAATTCGTATTCGTGTTTGCACCCCTTCTTCACTCGGCGCAGGGGGGGGTGATGGTTGCACACAGGGGGAGGTCATGAGGTTGAGTGAAAAGGGGCTGGTGTGGAGGCTGGTGAGCCTGGCGTTGCGGAAGAGCAACAACGAGAAAATTGTCTCCTTGTCGCTCGGAACGCTGCGGAGCTTAGCACTCCCACCGAGCCCCAGCAGAGGAGCCCTAGCAATCAGCGGACTGTATTCAAAGGTGAGATGAAGACGAGAAATATATTTCGAGCCAACACTAAACTAACAATATTAAATGTTATTTATTATTCTTCGCTCGGCGCAGGGCGTGGAAATGCTGGGAGGGTTGTGCAAGGGTGGGAGGAGGGCCTGGGTGGGGGACAGTGGCTGGACGGCGAGAGTCGGCGGGATGATCAAGGTTCTAGTCAACGCCACGTTGGACGTAGAGGGAAGGAAGGCCGTGTTCAACCACTGGGAGGCATTCGTGGGAGCGGTGGGAGATCTGATCAAGTGCGGGCTGGCACGGAGGGAGAGGTGAGCGAGCGACATTATATATTGAACTAATGTGACCCAACCTAACTAACATTAAAAATGGCGCAGGATCGACTTGCTGCTGCTCGTGAGAAACATATGCTTGGACAAGAACAAGAAGAGCGTTGTAGTGAGCAAGGAGGGCTGGCTGAACTTTGTGCTGGAGAGCTGCGGAAACAGGGATCTGGGAGTAATGAAAGCCGGGTTGAGCTGCTTGTGGATCTTCCTCTACAGGAGCGAGAAAGCCGTCAGCGTCGTTAAAGGGAACGAGGAACTGATTGGATTATTTATTGAGAGCGAGGAGATTCTGGGCGGCATTGGGTTGACAGAATTTGGGGTGAGCGGAATGGTGGAAGATGAGGAGCGGGATGTTAAGAATGAATGCGTGGTATTGATGCGGTATTGCCAAACACTGCTGTCGGCATAAGATATGGTTATAAAATAGAAAATGAAATCCATGAGTTTGTTTATTTAAAAATTCTTCATCTAAGCATGCCGGTTCACACACGAATAATCAACTATGAGCCTCTTGGACGTCGGCCCGAACATCATGTTCGGAAGCGTTGAGCTCTGAAGCATGAAAAATTTGAACCTCACTAAGCTTGGGTTTTCGTAGCAGAAGTATTCCCAAAGGTTGTGCTTTGCATTCTCCAAATTGGCATCGGCAACCCCCTCATGCTCTCCGTCGTAGTAAATGAGGTAGGGGAACGAGCGCCACCGCCCCTTTCGGCCTCCTGCTGCTGTTGACGCTGCCGCGCCTCCGACGGGCATTTCCCAAGACACGGTGGGGGATTTTGTCCAAACGTCCATGACGCTTCCGTCGCTAAACTGACCTGGCATGATCTCCCACGTCACGTGCGTTTCACTGGATGTAAAGACGTTCCATCTATTGTGGAAAATTGAGGTGGCAGGAGACTTGGATTGAGGGGTTGAAGGGAGGCAGGATGGTGGACCTGAAGAGGGGAAACTAGTTCTGATCGTGAACGAGATGTAAACGAGAATGGCCAGGGTTGCGAGCGTGTCGTAAATTTTGTGGAATTTTGTTGGTTTGGGTGCGGGTGCGGGTGCGGGTGCGGGTGCGGGTGCGGGAGCGGGTGTTGGTGTTGGTGTTGGTGACCAGAACACCAACCAAACAATGCTCGCAACCGCTGACAGTGACATTGCGTTGTTCATCATGATCCCAATCCCGGCGTGCAACCCAATCATGAGGAGAATACCGAAATTTGCAACTTTTCGCTGGCCCAGCCAAAACGCTAGCAGCGTTGTTGGGGGAACAAGGATCTCTACGTAGAGGACGACCGGGGTCAGAATTTTCAACCCAGCGGGGCCGACGAGGGTGTACAGGATCCTCGCACAGAAGGTATGCCGAGCGTAGGAGTCAAGGGCTGGAAGCGTGCCGACTGCCGGGTTGAAACCCCATCCGTCGACCGCGTCGGTGTACTTGCCGTAGCTGGCGTCAAAGTACAACCAGAGGAGTTGCACCGTGTAAACGATCGGCAAAGTGTAGCGAGTCGTGACGGAATCGTTGTTGTTGGTGTTGTTTTTATTGTCTATTTGTGGAAGAAAGATCATCAGAAAGAGAAAAACGGTAATGTACCGATCGAAGATGAAGGAAAGGTACGTGTTCCGGAGGGTGAGCGACACGTAGAGGATGAAGCTCAAGATTGTTGCTGGTCGCTGTCTAATGAGGAACATTCGGTGAAATGAGGTTTGAACAAAGCCAAAGCAGAGTGCTAGGTAGACTTGGAGCAGGAGGAGAAAGCTGAAATACGGCCGACCATCGGCAAACTGGTTAGGAAGTGAATAGCAATGGACGCATAAGGCATTGTAGAGTGGTGAGGTCTGGGAGTGAAGTTGGGATAGGGGCAAAATTGATGGGGCGAAAGGAGCATAAAAAACATTATAGTATTGATAACGCGACGTGATCTCATAGACGAGAAGAAGTGAGAACAGGGGGAGGAATAATTTACATGATAGCATGATGGAATGAATTTTTCGCCTGAAACTTGTTTGATGTGCTAATCTTACATTTACATCTCTATTCGTGGGTTAATATATTCCACTGCTCAATGTGAGTAACTCTCCTATTGCACGTTTTGATGACCTCCTGCTTTTTGTACTAACAAATTCCACAATGCACTACCCTCGATTTCAAATCCTACTGATGTGGTGATGACAGAATGATTTCTCGCAAAACCCTGTTTGCCACCCTCGTGGTGGCCATTTCCGCAACGACTGCGTGGATCCAGTTCCCCCCAGTCCTGGTGGCACCAAGGCAGCAATCCGTCCTTGACACATCCCTCTTCTCCACCCAGTTCGAGGTCGACACCGACATTCAGCAATCCGTCCTTGACACATCCCTCTTCTCCACCCAGTTCGAGGTCGACACCGACATTCTGGACAACTTTCTCATTCCCGGGGACTCCAACATCAACCCAGCCCGAAAGTGTGGTTTCTGCATGGGATGAGCCGGACAGACTAACTGTCCCGTTTCGGGTCTATAGTTAGTCGCTCCTGCAGCGCTGTCCATGCGCTGCTCTTAATAGAGGTCAAAGTGGGGAGAAATATACATCAAACAAACGTTGGTTGCGAATGAAACATCTGTGATACCAAAACAGACGTTGACAGCAACTTGACTGGTTTATCGTAATGGCTTTCTACCTAAATCTCTATTTTACTACATACCACCTTTTCATTACATACAATGCACCCAATTCACCTTGTTCTCGTACATATCCTCTCCAATTTCCCAACTACTCTCTCCCAACTCATCAAACCAATAAAAATCTCTTTCCTCACCTTCATCGTGCGTCACAATAAACGCACTAATCCAGCACTCCCCCTCCGGCCTCACCCACAAGCTAACCCCACCCCTATTCACGTAATAACAAATCTGATATTCCGCGTCAAATATTCGTAGCCACTTGTCTAACTCTTCGAACAGCCTTGCCTCCTTCTTCATCACCTTCGCAGTGTAATCCTTCACCATGACGTAGTGAACAACGTCGACCTCGTCAACGTCCCAAACAGAGATCTCATTCCCCCCCTCGCCCTCGTAGTTGTAAAAGTCTTTTTCATACTCCTCGCAATGGTGAATCGTGAAGTTCGAAACGAAATCATTGTGCTGGTGGTACTTTTGGTACTTCTTCGCTGTGTAGTAGTCTTCGCTCGGGTCGACCCAGAAAGACTCGCTCGTTTCCTCGCAGTAAAAGTAGGTTTTGTTGTGGGTTGCGTCGAAAATTCTCTGAAAATACCGCTGCGAGCGAGCGCCGAGGAGTGAGGTGGGGGGGGGTTAGCCTGTGTGCGTGGGGGGGGTCCATCGTGACGTTCGAAGGCTCGCCTGGTGGCCTCCCTGGGCGTACCTTCGTCGCCAAAAACTCGTTCTTGTACTCATTCACATTTGTCCGCCGAGCTCGAACTGGGGAATAGTTCGTGGGGTCATACACCACCACCCGAGGAGAAATTTTCTTTTTGTTTATAGGTGATTTCATGGCGTTCTCAAAGAAACAATTCCAGATCTCCATCATTTTGTCAACGTCGACATCAACCAAGCTGTTACTGCTCTCTCGCTTGCTATTACGCTTGCGAGCTTTTATCTCGCCGTTCCTCCGCAACGCATTAACGTATTTTTTCAGCCCACTTTCCAGAGCATTTCCAAGTTCCAAGAAATTCAAATCTGTCGCGGCCTGCCCAGGAGACTTGCGCCGGTTGTTTCTCCTCGTTGCAATTGCACCACTGCTCAAAAGCATTTCGCACAACTTCATGTTGTTGTTTTGAGCTGCAAAGTGTAATGCGGTGTTGCCCCGCTCGTCTCCAACGTTCACATCGTCGGCGTCCATCACGTGCAGCAGTGTGGCCACAGTAACTTGCCGATCTCCTCCAACGTCGCTGCTGTTGCAAGCCTTGTGAAGAGCAGTCTGACCCAAAGTGTCTTTCTCTGTAGGGAGCTGCTTTGCTGCCAGGAGAAGCTCAACTGCATCCGTCTTCGCCCTCTGGCTCGCCTCGTGCAGGGGCAGCTTGCCACTGTTGGAATCGTCGAGTTTTCCAATCCGAGGCCTAAACTGGCTTGAAGTGGGTTGGGCAGATTTTATCTGTGTGAAGAGCTCGATGATGTCGAGCCGACCAAACATGGCAGCTTGAACCAACACGCTGTGAACTTCAGAGGTTGTGAGAGACAAGGGGTTTATTGGGTGGAGGTTTTTGTACAAAATGCTGTAGTTGCCAAGTATGGTGTGCTTGATGCATTCCCCAACCGTAGGGTAAGATTTTTTGTCTTTGACAATTGGGGAAGTTGAGGACGTCCCATTATTATTATTATTATTATTTTCGACATCATCATAATCAACTATTTCGGGCAAATGGAAGTTGGAAGTGGACACGCCGGAGCCCATATTTTACAACATGAATTTAGGAATTTCAAAGAAAAAAAAAATTTTGGAATGGTTTACATTATATTCAAACGCGTCCCCAGCCACACCATCATAATATGTTAAAAGGCATGCTGAGGGCGCTCACCTTAGGCAAAGCCTTTAAACTTCCCCCCCCAACTCAAACTGAACACCAATGGATTGATGATGCCTATCTCTTTGCAGCCAGCTTCGCACTTCTTGTTCTTCTCTTTCTCTCTCCCTTCCCTATGTATGTCTACCGGCACATCATGTGGGCGTACGACGTGGTGTTCTCCACTTTTTACATACTATTCCCCAAACTCTCCAACCGACTCTTCACGAAATCCTTCTTGGAGAAGTTCGAGACAATCCCGAAGAGCGCTTCCAAGTCCCAAAAGGTGCTTGGACTTGTGCTTGTCATGGGAGCCCAGAACGAAGGCTGCCATCTCACCTACTACCGAATGATGGACAAAATTAATAGAAAGATGAAGCTCCAACACAACATAACTGTCGTGTGGGAGGTGAATCGCTGGGTGAGTTAGCGAGCATTAAATAACTACAGACGGCAACATCAACTACTAAACAAACTAACCCAAAATTTCGCTCTGCGCAGGCTTCTTATGAACCGATGGCTCACGCCGATTTGAACATGACCTCGACCAAGAAGCTGAAGTTTGTTTGGCTGCGAAGGCTGATTGGCGATTACGTTGGCGTGCCCGTCATGCACCTGTTCGAGGACTGCGCAGTGAATTCTGTTGACGAGAGCGTGAAATCACTTGAGAAGCGCTTGAAGGGAGGCGGCTGCAGTAATTTCGAAATTGGCCTGGTTGCGCACAGTTTGGGCGGACCCGTCTGCTACCGGTATTTGAAAAAGTTCAAGAGCAGGTCGATCAAGTGCGTGCTGACGGTTGGTTCAATGAATCACATGGCAAATCCCAATTGTGGCTTGGACGTCGGTGGAACACCTAGAGTTTTGCTTGGCAACAACGGTCCTTCACCTCAAAAAAATACACAGTCAGTTGACAAAAACACTAACAACAACGCCAGCCCCACTAACAAGCGTGGCTCGTTCGATAATTCAGGCTACTTCAAAAAATGGACGAACTTCTCTACCGGCCCAGAACCTTTCTTTCCAGTTAGAGTGCCACACTTGGACGTGCTGGATGCGGCCGACTTTCTCGCCTTTCCCTTCTACAAAACTTCCCCTGACGAAACCACGCTTGTGGAAGGGGATGCATCGCACAGGACATTTTGGCTCACGGAGAGTTGGATGCCTTGGGTCTTTGCACACACGGGTTATTACTGGGCAGAAAGTTTCTACGAGAATGTGGTGAATTTCCTGTCTAGTTAAACTGATAATAACCCTACTCTTCAACCCTACTCTTCGACCTCATCTTACTTCTGTATGCTATAACAACTGTTTTATTCAATCCTCCTTCTTGATTTTCTCCACTGCCGCATCAAAATCCTCATCCTTTGCAGCGGCATCGAACATTTGAAACATTTCATCAAGGTCAAGATCAAGGCCAGCGCCCTCCTCTGCTGAGTCCACCGGTGTAGAAAAGCGTGAGGGCTTAAACGCTGTCGGAGGAGAGAGAATGAAAGCATTGCATAATGCAACGATGTTCACAACGAGCAGGCCCTTCATATTTTATAGCAGCGAAGGTGGTGAGGTGCAAAGAGAATTTTTATATTTTAAGTGCTTGCAAAAAGGTCTATATGCTATAGCATATTCCTGTCAGCCTGTTTATAATGCCCACCACCCACATCTTCGGCTATGGCAGCCTCATGTGCCCCAGCTCTCGCCACCTAACCGGCAACCTCGCCTTCCCCAGAATATGCAGAGTCTGGGGATTTGAACGGTCATGGACGTGTCGTTCTTCAGGGCTCACTGCCGTGTCTGTCAAACCCTCCTCCTCCCTAAAAAAATCAACTATTGGCGTCCTACTCCAAATCTCCCTCACAGAACCAAATTCGACGATTAAAACTGAGCTTGCGAACTTCGATGATCGTGAAGTGATGTATGACCGGGTTAAAGTTCCCCTCTCCAATCTGGAAATCCTCTCCAACCAAAATCTCTCCCCTCCCCTCACTGACGAGGACGACGTCTTCGTGTACGTAAGCAAAAATTTCACCCTCCCGGACAAGAACTTCCCCATTCGGCAATCGTATGTGGACGTCATCATTCGCGGTTGCCTTGAGGAAGGTGGAGAGGATTTTGCGAGGCAATTCGTAGAATCGACTTCGGGTTGGGAAAGCGGCAGCTATCTCGATGACCGGGTGAATCCTGGCTATGTCCGAGCCGAACCGGCTTGGGTTGCAAAAAATAAGGACCGTGTTGACACTGCGCTTGGCCGGTCGATTGTCAGGCTTCGCACACGTTCCTTCAGATTACTATTTGCAAGATTGACGCAAGTAATTGGCTCTTCAACCTCACTAGTGGTGTCTCTGGCAATTTTCGTTCTCCACATTTACAACTCTCCCACCAGCCCGAAGTTCCTCTCGTTTCTGATTGCAGCGGTTTTGAACGCCGGTCTGTCCAAACTTCTGAAGAGAGTCGCGAACGTGCAACGGCCGGACGGCTCTTCCCTCCTCGACCCAGGAATGCCTTCCAGCCACGGAATGTCGCTGGGGTTCATCGCCACCAGTTTGCTTCTGACTGAATGTTCTTTTGGCGTTGTTCTCGGCACAATTTTCTTCGTATACTCTAGCTTGAGCTACAGGTTGCGCATGAAGTACCACACAGTCGGCCAGCTGGTAGTTGGGCTGATGCTTGGTTCGGGGAATTCTTTTTTCTGGCACAAGCACTTCCCTGTGGCAAAATTAGCCAAAGTGGCGTACGTTGGAGGGGCAATTAAAAAAGTTTACTTGGTGGCCCCGCTGATTGTGGGAGCGGGGGTTGTTTCCTCCTTAGAACGGTTTATGTTAAGAAAAAGTGTAAGGATAGGGAAAAAAAGTTAGGCTTTCCACTACATTACATTATTTGTTTATGCTGGGCGCTGGGCGCTTTTCCACCTTGTGGGAGTGATTTGGACGGGGAGGTGGGCGGGAGAGAGGAAGGAGAGGATCTCGGAGGTGACGTTGTAGCCGCCGTTGTGCACGCACTCGCCGAGTAGCCTCATGACTTTCTCGAGGGGTGAGGTGTTTTCGTTTGGCTCCAAGAACGACACAAATTCCCACTTGTAGACGATGTGGAGAATGAGGTTGAGGATGGGGGTGAGGGCTGTGAGGTGGTACTCTCGGCAGGGGGTGATTCTAACCGTCTTGTCGTCGTTGGCCGAAACAATGTAGTTGGAATCGGCCGTAATGGTGACCTGCTTGGTGTTGAATTCCTGCTCGAACGTGTGCTTGAGCTCGAAAGTCTCAGCATCCCAGATCTTCATCGTTTTGTCAGAACTGGCACTCACAAGAACACGCCCGTTGGGGGAGTATGAGACGCTAAAGACGAAATGGGTGTGAGCCTGGTCGATGCTCTTCACCAAGCTTCCATCGGCAGGGTTCCAAAATTTGATGGATCTATCCCAACTTCCCGAGCAAAGGGTTTTGCAGTCGGGAGAGAACGAGAGGGAATAGACGTAGTGGGTGTGGCCCTCCAACGTGTGCGCTAAGATGGCACTTCCCTCGTTGAAGCTGTAGGTCTTGATGGACTGGTAGCTTCCAGTAGCCAGCTGCTTGCCGTCGGGGGAGAAGCACACTGCATCAATACCACGCGTGTGATCTTCAAGCACTTGCACTCTCGCCCACTCGCCAGTTTCCCTCAACCTCGACCAAATCATCACCTTACAATCTTCTCCACCGGAAACAATTTTGCAGCCTGTAGGGGAGACAGCCACACAAGTAACGTGATTGGTATGTCCCTCCAAGGTCTGGACCACCAACTCGAAGGTGGGATTCCAAACCTTAAGATTCTCAATTGAACCGTTGCTGCTGCTCACAAACCCATGTCCACCAGGAATTTGTTGTAAGTCTCTAACAGCTGATGGATGAGCATTGGAGAATCGATTCTCCTCCCTGCCGGTTTTGGTTGATCGAACTGAAATGTTATTAGCGAATCCTGAAAAGCAAAACCCGTTGGAAACAAAAGCTACGGTAACAATTTCACCATACCCTCGAAGAATCATAGCGGAGACTGCAAATTTGATTATCATTTTTGCATTTTTGCTTTTTTATAGGTGCCCAGAACAGCCAGCCAGACCCCAGGGTCCCAGCAAAACCAACTCTCTCCCCCCCTATCGTTACTCTTTTCTTTTGCCGAGATGCGATTCCTCCTGCTTCTCCTCCTCATCCTTCCCTTCGGCTACTCCCTTCTCTTGAACCGTCGTTCAGCCATATCAACAGCAACAACCCTTCTCACCGTGAACCCCAACCCCACGCTCAAAACCATTGTCCTCACTGGCAGCTCATCCGGAATTGGATTTGAGTGCTTGAAGACTCTTCTGGGAGAAGGTCACAGAGTGATTTGTCCAATTCGAAATCCCTCCCGTATCACTTCAACAACCTCTGCCCTTCTCCAGTCTAACATCCCAACAACTTCCTTTTTTCCTCTTACCTGCGATCTCACCTCCCAGCGATCAATCGTTCAATTCTGCGACCAAATCGCGAAGAAAAAGATCGACATCCTCTCCCTTAACGCTGGGATAGCCCGTTCCATTCAAGCAACCAGTCCAACTTTCACATTAGATGGAATCGAGGAGACGATTGGGGTCAACCACGTCGCTCACTTTCTGCTGGCGTCACTCCTCCTCAAGCAAATGAACAGCGACAGCGGTCGAATCGTGGTCACAGCCAGTTCAGTCCATGATCCCGCCTCAGCGGGGGGTAAGCAGGGCTCGCCTGCTACCCTCGGCGACCTGTCAGGTCTGCGCGAGAAAAAATCATTCGAAATGGTTGATGGCGGAAAGTTCGACCCGGACAAGGCCTACAAGGATAGCAAACTTGCGAACGTTCTATTCACGCAGGAGCTGGCGGCCAGGCTTTCAAACTCAAACTCAAAAATCACAGTGAACTGTTTCTCTCCCGGACTAATTTTCTCTGGTTTGTTTCGAGAGCAGAACAAGGCGTTCATAGGAGCTTTCGGTCTTGTTGCGAAGAACGTTTTCCACGTTGCCGATACTGTGGAGTTTGGCGGGACTGCGCTCCACCATTTGATGTTTGCCCCGTCTCTAACCTCCGTCAGCGGCAAGTTCCTGACTTCAAACCCTGGATCAAGCGCAAAGTTCTCAGAGTTCGGCAGCGCTTGCCAAGTTACGGAAGTTTCCAAGGAAGCCAACAACAACAAGAAACTTCAATCTGAGTTGTATGATTTGACGGAGAATTTGATCTCCTCCACCCCCACCCCCACAACCACAACCACAACAACCCTGGCCTCCAAGTTGACGAGCGTGCTCACGACGGTGGTGCTTGCCTCAATGCTGTTTTTCGTGACACCTCCCCCTCCAGCGCATGCAATAATGGCGATTGGCGAAGCTGAAAGAACTTGCAAAGGTGAGCGAGCGATGATAGAAGAGTGTGAAGCGACTGAGAGCGAAGCGATCCAGCATCACCATACACTTGTAGGGTTTCACTTGTTCAATGACGTTATGCGTTGGAGTTCCGGATGATTTAGTGATTCGCCATTTTTTGCCTTTATGAGTTCTCACATTGGCGGGTACATTCTCATGATTTGGACCGTCCCTGAACAACCCCCTCCCACAAAAAGATGCGCCTGGCCGAACTCGCCACCGTGTCCAATTTTGAGCGTCTAAAACCTCCATACGTTGGAGTTACGGCCGATCCAGTGATTCGCCTTTTTTTGCATTTTTTTTGTTTTCACATTAACGTTCACCTGCCCCTGATCTGGACCGTCCCTGAACAACCCTCTCGCACAAAATGATGCGCTTGGCTGAACTCGCCGCCGTGTTCAAATCTGAGCTTCTTAAACCTCCATGCGATGGAGAACGATCAAATTTGTGAAATCGCCTTTTTTTTGTTTTTTTTCACTTAACCCCCAACCTTCTCAACTATTTTTGCTCGCTCGCTGCTCTCGTGCCTTCGTTTAAAATGCGCCACGCTTCGTTCGGCGCAGCGGAGGGCAATTGCCTCGAGAAGGGCGATATTGATGGCGCAATTGGTTATGTTTGGGGTGCCAGTCAGCGTTGTGATGCGATTGACGGAGGTGAGCGAGCGAAGCGAAGCGAAGCGAAGCGAAGCGAAGCGAAGCGAGCGAGCCTTTTGGAAGACGAGCATACTCGCGATGAAGTGCGCGAAATGGTTTTAGACGGCAGATTCGATTCGCCTAAAGATGCGCCTGGTCAAACCCGCGAGCGTGTCGAATTTTGAGCGTCTAAAGACGCTATGTGTTGGAGTAAGGGTTAGGGTTGATCCAGTGATTCGCCTTTTTGCTCTAAACCCACCCAATTCGTTTGGCTCACTTCGCTCGTTTCGCTCGTCCTTCTCTTCATTCTAAATGCGCACAATCTCGAATCGTTTTTCGTTCGGCGCAGGAATTCTCAACTCCGCGTGCAGCGATGGGGGAATTTCTCGGAGCAGCGACGAGCAAACAACTGTCGCGAGCGCAAATTCAGATTCCAAAATATTCACCTTGTTGTCGATGGACGTGGGATTCGGGCCTTCGAGGAGCGAGGAAATTTCGACGGTCGCCATTGGGCTTACCAAAAATGATGCATACTCCGACCAAGTGAAGCAACTTTTCTCGGAGCGTGGTTTCAAAACTGTGCAAAGGGGGGCTGTGCTCGGGGCTGAACCTGTAAAACTCACTGGAGGCATGATAACGGAAATTAAGAGCGGTGAGACGATCACTGTGGGAGTGAAGAGTCAGGCACTCGCCTTCGGGAAGAAAAACGGTTTGAGGCGTGTGGGCGACGACTTTTACCCCATGGGAAGGGGGGAGAAACTGAAACTGAAACAGAAGCTCGACGTCAAGGCGAGTAAAAATACATTCGGACTCGTTGTCGTTGACAAGGGGGGGATCGGATATGGGGTGGGAGAGAAGTACTCCGACGATGTGGCATTCGCCAAGGCGTTTAAGATTATCACGGTTAACGACTACAAGTTGAAGAAGAGCGACGTCGTGGTCGGTGTGGTCCTGAGCAACGGGGAAATGCTTAAAACTATCTCAAATCTGCCTCTGAACAAGAAACTTCTTGGGGGTTTTGGCGGCGATACAGGCGAGGTGTTTGTGGGGACGAGAATCATCAGGAGTAGTGTTTTAATCAATTGATAAGTGGTTTAAAGTCCGGACCCTAGTTTTTGCCTCCTAGCTTCAATAATTTTCCTTGATGATTAATTCTCATCGTGGTGGTGGGCCTCCTGGTGGTAAGCCTCCTCGTGGTGATCATCATGACCATGTCCATGTCCATGATCGTGACCTCCATCGTGATCGTGACCTCCTTCCAACACTCCCACACCATACATTAACGCCACCCCTAGCAGGAAGCAAACCATCTTAGCAAGGAGCCCCCCCTTCCTCTTGTTGGCCCCGGGGCCAAAGAAAACTTCGGGGAGCAGACCGCAAGCCGCCAGGTAGACAAACCCTCCCGTCACAAGCCCGTTCATGATTGCGCTTGTGGTGCCCGTCATGATGTTCCCAACGCTGACGCCAACGATGGCGCCAGCGAACGCCGCCAACGCCGTGAAGAGCTGAAAGACAATGGCGCGAGACTGCGCCGAGCCGGCAAAAAAAACGAGCTAATTAGTACACCTAGACTCATTGTTGTCTTCCACTCCACTCCACTCCACTCGCTCACCTTGCTCACGCCGTTTGTCAGCAGAACCGCATAGTCCCCGAGCTCGTGGGGAATCTCGTGGATCAAGATGGCGAGAGTGGTCGAGCTCACACTCAGCCTCAGCTCTCCCCCCACCGCCCCCACCTTCACGGCGCTTAGCCCAAGCGCAAGCCCGTCCGTGAAATTGTGCAACGCATCGCCTATCAACGACAGCATAGCCACCGAGGTCAAGCCTTTTCCAGAATTCTTGGCGTTGAAAATTCCCTCGGTTGCAAGGAACACGTCGTCCACGGCATCCTCGATGTCCTCTTCACCGGCCAGGTGGTCCTCGATGGCCTGGAGGAGAACTGACTTGCGGCTACCCGACTTCACACTAATACCCAAAGACGCAACTACAACCTTGAGCTGGGGGACGGTCATGCCTGGGTAGTCAATATCAGCAACAGACTCATCCTCGCCATCATAGTCACTATCATCGTCATCATCATTTTCATTATGAGAATGATCGTGACTCCCTCCTAACGAGCGAAGCAAGCAATCGATAAAAAGGAAAACGATGAAACCACCAAGAAATCCCTCTCCGATGTACTCCTGGCCGTCAGCAATCTGGTGAGGGAGGGAATGGAGGAAAGTGTCCCCAAGCAGAGATCCGGACGCAAAGGCGGTCATCAACGACAGGATCGTTGAGTTTGGAGACTTTGGTAAAAGCAGCAGTAATGCTATGGGCAAGCATGATATCAGAGCCACAGAATACATGGCGTGAGCCATTGCTGGAGTTAGCCATTTCAGGGCGTGTCCCATTGCAAGAGTGGCCATTTTACTCCAATTCAAATTTTAAATTTAAAGTTAGTTTCACTGTGAATGTTCGACGTCTCACAGGCACACTTCTCCCACAGCATGATGTCAACTCTCCCCCTCCTCGTAGCCCTTGTTCTAATAGCATCATCCTCGAGCTTCAAATTGGTGTCAATTTCCCCTACCCCACTTACTCGGTTTGCGTGGGACCCAACGAGGGCTCCCAAACCTACACCCACACCCACACCCTCGACTACGGACTTTGTATCCACAACAAATCCTCGTCGTTTGCAATTCATCCATCGAGACAAGGTGAGTGAGCGACGAGCATATACTCTCGATGGATCTCGCGAAATGACAGCCACCCACATCCACCACTACCTAACGTTATTCCACTCAATTCGTTTGGCACCTTCTTCGCTCGGCGCTTTGCTCGGCGCAGGAGATGGCAAACATCTTCTCCCAGAATGCTGCGTGGGTTGCCTCTAAAAAGTCCATTCACGGTCCCGATTTCTTCAAGAACCAGATCGCCAACCACCATCCCACCTACCTGTGGATCGGCTGCTCTGACGCCCGCGTCCCGGCGAACGAAATAATGGGAGAAGACACCGGCTCGGTGTTCGTTGTCCGGAACGTGGCCAACATGGTCATCGGCACGGACTTCAACGCGATGAGCGCGATTCAGTTTGCTGTAGATTATCTCGAGGTCCCGCACATAATAGTCTGCGGCCACTACGATTGCGGGGGGGTGCGAGCATCCACGCAGCACATCGACCACAAGCCCCCTCTCGAAAATTGGCTGCGGAGCATTCGCGACGTTTACCGCCTCCACCAGAAAGAGCTGGACAAAATTAAAGACGAGGAGAAACGTCATCGGAGATTGGTGGAGCTAAATGTCGTGGAGCAGTGCATTAACCTGTTCAAGACCGGAGTGATTCAGAGGAAGCGGGTTGAAACGTTCAAGGACGAGGAGATTGAGGTAACGTTGCCAAGAATTCACGCAGTTGTTTTCGATCCCGAGACGGGGGTTTTAAACAAGTTGAACGTAGACTTCAAACAATACATCAACGAGTTGCACGACATTTACGATCTTTACAAGCCGGAAACAGAGGGAAAGACGGGGGAGGGAGCGCCGCACGCTCCGGGAAAGGCATAAACTCGAAATTTTATTTCTAAATTCTAAAAGGTGAATAACGTCTATTAATATTATCGGGCAGCTACTAGCGATAAATAACAAGACCAGAATACCGAGAAAACGGAAGTGGTTAATGAACGATATTGGGAGGGAACCAAACCAAAGTTTACAGCATTCAAAGGCCACCAAAGCGCAGCTGAGGCTATTATCGTGTTGACGAGTTCGGCCTCGCACTTATTCTTACATCGATCTTTAATCTCGTCATTTGAATAGGTTGGGGAAGGGGACTGACTTTTGTTGCAATCCCAACACTCTCCGAAACAGAGGAAGGCAGAGTTGACGAATGGTGACAAGACAAAACTGCCGAACACTTTCTTCCCAGTTCCGATCAATGTTTTGGCCGGAACGAGCCTGTCCAAAAATCTAAAATAGTACATGAAGAAGGGCGTGTAGAAGCACAAGGACCAGCAATTCATTTTGGCGAGTCTGTTCTTGTCTATGGTAGTATAGAAGGGATTGAAGGATACGTGGTGAAACTTGCAGTTGTGGTAAGCTTCAATGTTTTGAGCCACCACATCTCCTGCCGTGAAAATTACGACGGCGCTTGCCATATTCGTGAAGAAGAAGTGGTTCGTAATATACTTGTTGTAGCGAGCAATTAACGAACTCATTCTTGCTTTGTTTGTGTTTTCAAAATTATTGATTCCCTCCAACAATTGATTCCCTCCACGTCACCGTCAAAAGTAATATCTTGTGTTACAGCACACAACATTGAATTTTCCCTCAAATTCTTGTCCATCAATCACCCCTCTCCACATCCAACCCCTCCTCCATTCTCGACGATACTTCATGAATCAGCAGGATCATTTCGGTCACTCTGGTGATGATAGCTGTAGGACCAGTTGTGAGAATCAGTCCAACATCAACCACTACAACGCGACCTATCGCAACGATTTCCAAGAAGGACAGCAGCCAGTCAAGCGTGTCAGATATGGAGAGCCTGTTCGTGGACATGAACAAATGGCACAGGACCTCCCAAACAATATCAGCAACAGC
>Ga0302116_1000668_pt1 | contig 20825 bp, 22 predicted proteins | sample AG5_SCM_MG_FD_203124 | JGI IMG/M metagenome (GOLD analysis project Ga0302116, IMG submission 203124) | Marine microbial communities from Western Arctic Ocean, Canada - AG5_SCM | ecosystem: Environmental > Aquatic > Marine > Oceanic | place: Canada: Western Arctic Ocean | collected 2017-10-01 | reverse complement strand
ACTAACCCACTCCTAACCCACTCCTAACCCACTCCTAACCCACTCCTAACCCACTCCTAACCCACTCCTAACCCACTCCTAACTCACTCCTAACCGCAGTCGCCAAACCCTCTGGGGTCGAAAAGAGAGATGGGGAGTTTCGGAGAAGGGAGAAGTTCACCCGGTTCAAGGAGGTTTTGTACGGGTACAGCTTCGATGGGGAGGGGTTGCTAAAGTCTATCAAGGATGGGGAGAGCGGGGAAAATAACAATGAGGATAGCATGATGGTAGATGGGGAAAATAGCGGCGGTGCGGCTGGCGTCGGACACGCGCTAAAACCGATGAACTGGACAAAACCATACGAGAGCTTGTTCTTCTACAACTTGGAAACTGTTGATGTGGCGGACACGATGCTGCCGGTTGGACACCAGCAAGTGAGCGAGAGCATCACCCTGCGTCAAATTCCGCTCGAGGAGCTGCACAGCAAGTTCAGCCACGCCATTTGTGCTGTCTGTCAGCCCGAGGCGGTTTTGAAGTACAACGAGAGCGGGAGGGGGGCGGATTTGACGATGAGCGCCGTTGCAGGGCTGGTGACCATCAGTGCAGTTAATGTTGAAACCGGGAGGGTCAGCTTGCTGAGTCCAGTAGGGGAGGAGTTACCCAGTTTGGTGTTTCTCGTTGGAGATGGGGCTCAAACATTCGTTGAATAAGATTGATTTTAAATGAGAATTCTTCTACAATCACAATCCAGGTGGCGTGAAGCACGCTACGTTTGGGTTTAATTTGCTCTGTGACACCACAATGGTTGCTGCTGCTGTTGCTAATTTCTTCTTCTTTCCATTTATCTTCCCCTTGTCCTTCCTCGTTTGTTTTTTCTTCTCCTTCTCCTTGCTCAACTTCAACTTCAACTCCTCCTCCTTCCTCCGCCGAATTATTTCTCGCTCAATGTCAAACTGCTGCTCGACCATCATGGCGTGCTCCTTCTCCGTTTTCAAAATGTTCTCCATGCTTTCAGCTCTCCTTTTGCTTTCGACGAACCACTTCGCTTCGCCCCCCCCCAATGGAATCACGTTTTGTAACGTGTTCTCCTCCTCCTGCTGCATAATGTCGTCAAAACTGATCCTCCTGATCCTCGTGCTGTCGTCGTTTTCCCTCTCCCACGCAGGAGAAACCGCAACAGGCTGAGCCTGTTGTTTCGGGTTTTTTTTCGAATAAGGGGAAAATTTATTCTTCTTTTTGGACAACAACGAGTCCAAGCTCACAACAATTTTGGTATCAGGATCATTATCATTATCAGCATCAGCATCAGCATCTCCCCCAGCCTCACCCTTCTGTTGTTGTGTAAGGTACTGCTGTAGGGTGTACTTCTTGGCAGCGCACTCAGCCGCCTTCTTCTCCTCTTCTTCGAAAATCTGTGATAAACTTTTCGTCGGCGATGGTGGGGATGCTATTGGGGATGCTATTGGGGATGCTATTGCTACTGCTATTGCTGATGCTATTGCTATTGCTTTTATTGGCGTGAACGATGTTGGAGACATTGTCCGAATCGTTGCTACAGGTGAACATCTAGTAGGTAGTAGTGGGGAGGGTGACGGTGACGGGTTGCTGTTGCTCCTTCTCCTTCTGTGTCCCTTTGAAATTTTTTTTATGATTTGAGAATCTTTCAAATCTTCGACGTCTCCAGGTGACTTGAACACCACCTCGCCAGCCTCCTCCTCCCCAATTCCCCCGTAAAATCTACTGACATTCTCCCACTCGGCGCATGATGTGTAATCCCTCAAAAATTCAAGATCAGACCGTTTGAGCGACATCAAAATTTGTTCGAAATTCGCGTCAACGAAATTTTGGCAGAATTTGCGAAGCTCTGCCGAATCAAAAATCTCGGCGTAGACGAGCACCTGAATTACGTTGAGGCAGTCTACGTTCAGCGCCACTTGCCGGGTTGTAAGGTCTTTTAATGATGATATGAGATTGCCACGGTTGGCATTGGCATCGTTATCAACCTCATCGTCGTCCGAGAGCTCTTCGTCGAGGTCATTTATTGTGGGGGCGAAGGGAATGGACGGGACGTTGAAATTGTTCAGCACAATTGTATGGTTCTCACTCATGCACGTTGATTTTACTCCCGCAACGCCTTCGATCTGCTTGAAGATAATTTCTCGCGGACTCTCATTGCATACAAAAAGTTTGCCACCAACCGTCGCTATAGTGGCGCCATCGTCATTCACGCTGACGTGCTGAACAGAATGAGGGAAGTCAACCTTTTTGGCTACACCTGTGCCCCAGCTCCATTTATACAGGTCGCCATTTGTTGATAGGCACATGGCAAATTTCTTGCCAAGGGAAATTTTCGCTGGCTGCGGCACGATGTTATCTCCCGATGGAAATCTCATCAGATTGAAGTTGTGGTCGTCCTTTCCAAACCAGAAAACCTTATTTGGTTTCTCAGTGATCACCGAGGAGCAAGTTTCACATGAGGAAACGTCCACAATCTCGCTGCTGGCGTCGATTTCGAATATTCCAACACGCTGCGCCGAGCAAGCCAAACGAAATGAGTGGGTTAGTTTAGTAGTGGATGTAGCCGTCTGCAGCCATTTCGCTTCGCGCACTTCATCGCCGAGTATTTATCAAGGCTCGCTCGCTTCACTCACTCACCACGGGAATGAACACTGATTTTGTGATTATTGTTCGCACTCCGCATTGAGCGTGGTCGTTGCTGCCGAAACAGAATATCGAGTTTGAATCCCCGACAACTATCGAGTGAAACGGAGCCGCAGAAATCATTTTCACCTTCTGCTTGAGATTGCTGGTTTTGACACTGACCTTGCGAGGGGTAAGGGTTTCCGCTGTGGGGTCCTCAAATCCAAGCTGGCCAAATTCGTTCGAGCCAAAACCGTAAGTTTGACCGGTTGCATCAAGGCACAAGGTGTGCTTGTGACCACAACTCACGTGTCTTATAGTTTTGTAGCGAAGGGAATTTAGAACTCGAGTGGGGTACAGAAGGAGTTTCACTGGGACTTTGACTTTGTTTTTAGTTGGAGAGGAGTCGTCAAGTGTACCCAGCACTGGGACTTTGACTTTGTTTTTAGTTGGAGAGGAGTCGTCAAGTGTACCCAGCTGCCCAAATGTTCCATTCCCCCACACGTACAGTTCGCCGGATATGCCAACAGCTGCCGAGTGGAATTTGCCAGAGGAGACCTCTATTATTGATCTCTCGATTGAGATGTTTCGCGGTGTTTCAACGACTAGGGCAGCTTTGGGTGGAGGGAACCCAAGCGTGAAATCGGAAGCTTTACCAAATGAATATGCTTCACCATATGTTGTATATGCTTCACCATAAGTTGTGGAGGTGGGGGGGGAAATCGAGAGGGGGGGTTGTGATGAGACAAAGCAAATGGCCATTTTGAGCATCGACAAATATTGGGAATTTTCCGACGGAAGGGAACGAACCAGAACTCCAAAATCTTTGGCGTAGAGGGATTGTTCAAGGGGTGTCATGCTGTTGCGTTCACTTAATTTTTGGGTGTGTTATGCGTATTGGACTAAACTTATTATTTTAAAATTCCCGCTCTTAAACGTGCTTACCACCTCATTTTGTGTTACGACACTAAACCCTATTTATGTCTCCCCCTCCTTCTCCTTCTTTCGCTGACAACCTGATTAGCCTAGTAAACAGCATCCTGGTCAACTGTCGAGCTTTCAAAACCTTCCTTGAAGCACTCCCCTACAGACACCTTCCCGAGATCACCCTTGCCTACTACAACTCCCTCCCACCTCTCCAGGATGACCCCAAAACCGCGCTGCAGATAGGCGTTACTCTTGGTGCGTGCGTATGTTCTTTTCTCGCCTTCTTTCCCGGGGAGCCCTTTGACTACACGAAATTGGACGGTGGTCGTGGAGATGGAGAGGCGAATGAGGAGGATAGAACTCCTCTGAACAATAAAAACAAGAAGAAGAAGAAGAAGAAGAAGAAGAGGGGCGAGAATTTGATTGTAAATGAGTTGAATTCGACCGATGCTAACGACAACGACAACGATAACAATAACGACGACAACGATAAAGATAAAGCTGAAGCTGAACCAGTTCTCTCCCTGGACTGGGACACAGCCAAGATTATGGCCAAAACCAGCAAGATGCAAAAGCTGTTTGGCCTGGACGACAATCAGATGAACCAGGCAATCAAAAACGCGAAGCTCGAGGCCGAGGGGGAGAAAATTACCATGAACAGGGTCAGGCAGGGCGATGCTTACGACAGCAACAACCCCGACAACGAGTACAGCCTGTCCCAGAAGGTAGATTTCATCGTGTACGGCACGCTCTTCAGCCTGTTCTGCTACTTTATGAACAGGGATTTCGGGCCTCAAACAAAATTGTGGCTGATTAATAATTTCCCGAAGGAGTCGAAGGTTTTTGGGTTGGAGACGGATTGGACGTTGCAACCGATGTGATACATAATGAGTAAAAAGAGAGAGAGAGGGTAGAATTTTTGTTGTTTATGAAATCAATTATCTTCTTAATTCCTAGGTTTTGATTTCCACCTGGTCGGGGTGATTTGGATTGGGAGGTGGGCTGGGGATAGGAAGGAGAGGATCTCGGAGGTGACGTTGTAGCCGCCGTTGTGCACGCACTCGCCGAGTAGTCTAATTGTGTGGGCGTGGGTTGAGGTGTTTTCGTTTGGCTCCGAAAACGACACAAATTCCCACTTGTAGACAATGTGGAGAATGAGGTTGAGAATGTCGTTCAGGCTTGTGAGGTGGTACTCTCGGCAGGAGGTGATTCTAACCGTTTGGTCGTCGTTGGCCGAAACAATGAAGTTGGAATCGGCAGTAATGGTGAGCTGATTGGTGCAGAATTCCTGCTCGAACGTGTGCTTGAGCTCGAAAGTCTCAGCATCCCAGATCTTCATCTTATTGTCGTAGTAACCGGCACTCACAAGAACACGCCCGTTGGGGGAGTATGAAACGCTGCCGACGTTGGTGTGAGCCTCGTCGATGCTCTTCAACAAGCTTCCATCGGCAGGGTTCCAAAATTTGATGGATTCATCTCTACTACCGGAGCAAAGGAGCTTGCAGTCGGGAGAGAACGAAAAGGAATTGACCCAGCCAGTGTAGCCCTCCAACGTGTGCGCCAAGATGGCACTTCCCGCGTTAAAGCTGTAGACATTGATGGAGTTGTCTTCACTTCCAGTAGCCAGCTGCTTGCCGTCGGGGGAGAAGCACACTGCACTAATTGTTCTCGTGTGATCCTCTAGCACTTGCACTCGAGTGAATTCGCCACCCGCCCCAGACTCGGATTCGGACCAAATCATCACCTTCTTATCCATTCCACCGGAAGCAATGTGGGAGCCTGATGGAGATACGGTGACACAATAAACGGGACCATCGTGTCCCACCAAAATCTGGACCAACTCGAGGGAAGGGCTAAGAGTTTGTAAGTTGACACCCCCACCCTCACACCAACCACAACCCACAAGTCCCGAGCCATTCGGAAGATAGCAAAGTCCAAGGACAGGTCCAGGGAAGACATTGTTGTCAGCTTGATGTTCAACATCTCCAGTGTCGATGCTAAAAACAGTTTTGCTCGTAGCAACAAATTTGTTGCTTGGACACAACGCAAGGTGAAAGAAATCAGCGCGAATGTTGATAGTTCTTGGGATCATGGTAGTTGAGCCCGACCGATGGTCAAAAGGGCTGAGGGGATGGGATAATTTTGCAGGATTGCCTGGCGAGGCAGTATGGAAATTTGTAATAACAATGAGAAGCTTTTGAAGTTTGGCTTCAACACTTCAAGGTGTGTCAAGGTGTCAAGGTGTCAAGAATCACACTTTAAGAAATTCAACATGACATGTTTAACCATTCATCTGTATAAAAAATTCTTAATATACCACACAGATATGGCGTCCTTCACTCTCAAGGCCGTAACAGCTCCTGGTGAATTGTTTGAGTCCCGCGAGGCGCTCGCAGCTCACTACTCGTCTCCTCTTCACCTGTACAACCTGAAAAGAAAGAATGGTGGAATGCGTTTGGTGACACGTGAGGAGTTTGAGAAGCGCGTAGAAGCTGCTAAACAAATGAAGGAGGAGAACGAGGCTGCACAGTTGCGTGAGGGGCGCGGCCACCTCAAGAACAAGGATGAGGTCGACTCGTCGTCTGCCTCTTCCACAAATACGACTTCAATTACCAATAAACCTCAACACGATATAGATGATGATGCTGACCCCGCCGACATGACCATTGACCCTTCATCCTCCCTCTTCGATCCGACCACCCACACCACGTGCCAACTTGCACTGGACCATATGCAGACAACGAACAATTTCACCCTCCCTTTTTCCGAGCAGATCATCGACCTGGAAGGCCTCCTTGGCTACCTCCACGAGAAAGTTAAGCTCGGCCACATGTGTCTCGAGTGCGAGCGTGTGTTTCGGAGTGTCCGCGGTTGCCGGGACCACATGAAGGCTGAGCGGCACCAGCGCGTTGCCAACAAGGGTTGGGACGAAACTGAGTTTGGCTGCTTCTACGATTTCGACATTGGCAAGGAGAAGGGTGCGTCCACCATCAATATTGCTGAGGGCAACGAAGTTGAGAATGATGATGATGAAGTTGACATCGACTCCGATGACGACAGTTACTACGACGAGTACCAGAGGAACCTCGCGGCGAACGGGTACCAGATCAATACTTTCGGGGAGCTGGAGGTGAGTGAGTGAAGCGAGCGAGCCTTGTGGAAGACGAGCATATGAGCCACTACTAAACTAACTTACTTAATTCGTTTTTATATTTTCTTTGCTCGGCGCAGCTTGCTAACGGCAAGATCATCGGTCACCGCGGTCTGAAGAAGTTCTACGCCCAGCGGTTCAGCACCAAGGAGGATACTGCTGCGGTGCACCTCGCCAAGGTTAACAACGCCGAGAAGGGCACCCAGTCCAGCTGGGAGAGAATGCGAAGGGAGGGCGGAGCGAGCGGGGGAGGAGTTGGCAGGCATGGAGGGGGTATCTTGGCGCTGTCCAACAACGGAAGCGGAGGCATCACGAACGGCGCAATTTCCGCCGTCAGCTTGTACCGGTTCAGGGCGATCGTCAAGAAGGCCAGGAGGGTGGAGACAATTCAGAGAATGTATTTGGATAGGAAGTTCAACAACACGAATAGGATGGACAAGAAGGCTAATAGGCTGATGAACGGAGTGAGTGTTGCCCACGCGAAGAGATAAAAAATGTAGGTTTGGTTATATTTATTAAACGGGGAACGGCTCACAATTTTCGGGGAGGGCCTTGCCGTCGTGGATGTAACTCTCGTCATCGAGCGAGATGAATGAGGTTGCCGTTCCGTCGCGGCAGTGTTTTTCCGCGTGGGTGGAAAGAACTTTCTGGAAACTTTTTACACTCTTGCCGTAAATGTCAGTATATTCATGGAGATCAAGTTGCTTGAACATATTTGCGTGGAATTCTATCGATGCTGATCTAATCACGTCGGAGCAGAGCACGTTCGCCTTCAGCATTGCGTCGAGTGTTCCCGTGAACTCGGCCCCCTCAATATCCATCTTCATGAAAATCTGCTTCGGCTTGTACTTCGCACTCATTTTGGCTATAAAATTCGCAATGTTGATTGTATCGACTGTGCCCGTTTCTCTTCTTTTTGAATTTTTGGACACAAGCTCGCTACCCATGACGTTCGCTCCCCAGTCTTCCATTCTGCTCTTAGGGTTGCCGTACACCGTAAGCTTCTCGCCAGAAACTGCTCCAACGGCAAAGTCCAAAAAGTAGGCGCGCCAATTGGATTTCTTGTAACACGTCTGCAAGTGCTCTAATCGCGGCTTGTGCCTTGGTGAAATCTCGAATCCGAACGTACACGACGTGCGCCTCCGATGAACAAAACCAACGCCGAAAAGGTCCTCGTAAAGCCAGGTCGCCTTCGCGTCGGTGTACTTGTACGGTTCAAACCACTTTCTAACCTGCACGCCGAGATTCGAGCCGAAATCAAAGTATATGTCTTGGCATTCGTCAGCTGCTGGGAATCCTGCTATAATTTTATCCACTAATGCATCTTCAGCTGCTGAGTTTAAGTACGACTCGATGCTGGACGGTTGGTCAGTGTTTTGCTTCGGAGTTTTGATCGAGACTTTTGAAGGTTTTCTTTTCTTCCGGCCCCGCTCTAAAATCACCGCTGCAGCCTTGTCTCGGCTTGCCGTGGGGCTTGCCGTGGGGCTTGCCGTGGGGCTTGCCGTGGGGCTTGCCGTGGGGCTTGCCGTGGGGCTTGCCGTGGGGCTTGTTTTTGTCTTCTTGTTTGTTGTGCGTGGGGCACGTTTTTGTACAACTGTGGTGGGGGAACGTTTAGGAAACTCTAGTTTATCCTCCTCTTTCTTCTTTTGCTCAAAGGGGGGGAGTGAGGGGAGCTTGAGCTTGAGCTTGAGCTTGAGATTTGGTTTTCTTTCACGGGGAACATTGAGTGGCTCATTGAGGTAGAATATTGCAGCAATGACTGGGACAATGATGGTGAATGTTATGAGAATTGCTTTGGTGGAGAGCTTCATGAAATATCTTTGTATTAATAAATTATCACTTTTTGGCGCTCACTCAACACCTGACAAATTTTGCAAAAATCTTACGCGATATTAATGCTACATAGCATAAGCTGGAGCGAAGTCGTGCAGCCTAGCAATGTATTCAACAATTTCTTTTTACCTTCTTAGCCTCAATTTTTGGCCCTTGCCTTGGTCTTGGCCTGGGCCTGCGCAAGCAGGGTCTTCTTCCTCTTCTCTTTCTTGTGGTCGTTCAACACGCTGCTCCTCCGTCTCATTCTAATGCCTACCCCGCTGCTGAGAACGTTGCTGCTGTCCATCGATCTTGTCATCTCCACCAGCTTTACATTCTTCTTCCAGTGCTCGTGCAGTTCTTGCGGGCGGATCACTTTATCTCCCCACTCGTGGTGGTGCGCATTCGCCACTTCTTCCCCACCAAATTTATTCGATCCCGCTTCCTCTCCTTGTCTCCGTAGCTTATGCTTCTTCTTGCTCAAAATCATGCTGCACCGCCTGTGCACCTTTTGGCTTTCCAAGTGTTTTTCCAGTGCACTATTGGTAGCCGGCGCAATAACGCTGCCCCTCTGTCCTTTCGTGTGCGCCTTGACGATGTGGCGGTCCTTGCCCACCTCCAGGTGCCCGTCCTTGCCAAGCGTGATAACCTGGCTGTGCTTCTTCGTCGAAGCGGAAGTGGCGGAAGTGGCAATGTCATCCATCAGTTCTCTATTCAAGTTCATCGCGATCATCGCATCCTTGGTTGCCGAAATCATTCCTACACGCCCTGGAGAACTTCCGCTGTTAACGCTCGTAACCCTGCTCTTTCTCTTTGCCACCTTCTTTTCCTTCTCCTCCTGCTCCTCTCTCAGCTTGTTTTCCTTAATCTCGTTCTCAATGTGCTCGTCCGCCCCAACGGCTGCTGCCCCGATCGTTCCCCTTTTCCCTTTCCTCCGCCTGTGGGCGTTCTCCGGCTTGATGTCCTCGGCGGTTGCCGAGATCATTATCGAGTTGCGGCGCTTGTCGTAGTTCGCAGGGAGAGATGCATCCGCATTGGTCTTGCTCTGCTTCGTGCGTTGGAGTGACTGCGCCGAGCGAAACGAGCGAGCCAAACGAATTGGGTGGGTTAGCTTAGTAGTGGGTGTGGGTGGCTGTAGCCATTTCCGCTCGTTCGTTCGCTCACTCACCTGCTTCCCCCCCTTCTTGATGGCTTCCTTCTGCTTCTTCTGGACCTTCAGCGCAGTAAACAGGTGCAGAATGTCTTCGTCGCTGCGCCGAGCGAAGAAGGTGCAAAGGGGTTAGTAGTGGCTCGTATTCTCGTCTGTACACTAGTTGTGACTAGCTCGCTTCCTCAACCCCCCCCCCCCCGCTCCGCTCGCCTCACCTCGGATAGCCTTGAGTTTGGGAGTAGATGTTCTGCATCGCATGCCCCTTGGAAAGCAGGTTCAGAAATTCAAACTTGTCCAACGCTAGCAGGATGGTGGGCTCGGTGGTCTTGCACGTTGCCGCTCTGCAAGTGTTGTTCACGATTGCGATCTCGCCAAAGTACTTGCCCGCGCCAATGTCCAGGATTTTGAACTTGTTCACGAACTTCCTCACGATTTCTTCGCTTCCCCCACCGGGCTTTGGCCAGCGATTCTTCATGGACACCGTGATTTCTTTGATAATCTCGATTGTGCCGTCCACAATGAAGTAGATGAAGTCCGGCAAATCGCCCTGCCTAAAGATCAACTTCCCCGCGGGGAACTCCTGCGCGCCGAGCATGCATGTTAGTATGCTATATTTTGTCATTTTATGTTGGTTCGTCTCGCTCACCTTTCGCTCCAACATACTGCACACCCTCTCCAACCTGCTCCTGCTCCAGTGGCTGAACAACGGAACGTTTTTCAGCACCTTGAAGCTCTCGGCCTTGATGTTGTCGTGGTGGCGGCGAATGATCGTGTCGTAGTCGCTTTTGTGAAGAACGAGCAGTTTGCACGGGTTGGTGTCGCTAATGACCGACGCCTGCCTGCACTCAAACTTCTGGCTCGTCAGCGCCCTTTCCCCGAAGAAGTCTCCCTTTGAAAGTCTGCTCACTTCCCCGTACTTCTGCACGTGAATTCGAACGGACCCGTCGATGATAATGTAAAACGTGTACCCTCGCTCCCCCTCGGTGATTATGTAGTTGTCCTTGTTAGCTTCGAAGTACTGTACGCACTTGGCCAGCGCGAGCACCCGCCGCGTTCCCAGCAGGCGGGCCATTTCCCAGTGCTGCGAGTGGGGTTTAGTAAATGGAGTGTTACGTCACGAATACATAATATTTTCGCCTCACTCACCTGCTCCAACCAGCTCCTTATCAAATTGATCTGCTGAGGGGAACGCAGGTGGTTCGTCGTCTCGAACGCGATCATCAGCTCCCTCTTCTTAATTATCCCCGCCATATTCCTCCAGTCTTCGGTCTCGGTGATGGAAGAGGGGTAGACGGTTGAGGTCGAGTAGGCGGCGGCCTTCAGGAGCTTCGCCTTCACGAGCTTGTCAGACATGATCTTCGCAGTACTGTCGTCCTTTGCAATCGTTTCGATGTAAGGGTCGTTGAACACGTGCTTTCCAAACTGGGACGCGTAATCGTTTACGGTAGCGTCGTCTATGAAGTGGCTCGCAAACTGGGAGGACAAATCTATTGTTGGTTGTTGGGAGGATATTGAGGGCATGAGTGAGGGGGCCATTGAGTTGTCGTCCAACGACGACATCACCGACAAGCTGGATGTGAACGCGCTGCGACCGTAAATTTCACTGCACCGAGCACCGAGCACCGAGCACCGAGCGAAGCGAGGTGCATTTTTAATTAAGAAAGAACAAAAACAAGCGATTTGAAGGGGTTAATTTAGTAGTGGATGTAGCCGTCTGTAGCCAATTCGCGGGATTCAATCGCGAGTATTCTCATCTTCCTCAAAGCTCGCTCGCTCACCTGCCGTCGTCCATTGTTGTTAGGGAGAAGCCATCGCCGGAGGGACTTTGATCACCGTACTCCTCGTCAGATTCATCGTCCGAAAATTCAGGATTCGAATTCTGCGCCGAGCAAAGAAGGTGCCAAACGAATTGAGTGGGTTAGTTCAGTAGTGGATGATGTGGGTGGGTGTAGCAATTTTGCACGGGAGAGCGAGCGGGCGAGCGGCGAGCGGAGCGAGCTGTGTTGCTGGCTCACAGCTTCACACTCTCCTGTCACACGGCTCGCTTGCTCACCTTCCTCTTTTCGGCTGCGGCGCGCTTGAGCTCCTGCATGATAAAAGCCTCCTGGAATAGTTTATAAAATTCTTCGAACTCGAGCTTCCCGTTATTGTCTGCGTCAAACTTGTCCCACAGGGATTGAGCGTCAGGAGCGCTGATCTTGACCCCCATGGACATGAGGGCGGCGTGCATCTCCGCCACGGACATTGTGTTGTCGTGGTCGTGGTCGTACTTCTTGAAAATCTTTTCTATTCGTCGTCGGCCAGTGCCATATTCAGACATGTGCTTGGTGAAGTTGGGTTTGCTAGGGTGGTGGGGGTGGGGGTGGGAGGGGAGAGGGGGGAAAGTATTGGAGGGGTCAAACTCTTCGTCGGAATCTTCAGCGTGGTCCATGTTGTGGAAGTGGGAAGTGAAGTGAAGTGAAAGAAATTGTTTCAGGGGTTCAACGTGGTGGAGTATGAACTTATTTGGATAACATTTGTTGGAGACGTTAAAAATGAATAAAAAGTTGATAAAAAGAAAAAAAATCTTCCAAAAGTGTCAAAACATGATAGTTGCACGTTCACTTTCATCCGGGTTGGGGAGGACTTGCAGAACTTTCTCTTCTTCAAGAGATATTTCAGTTTCACGAATTGCTTCGGTACTTAAACTTAATGTGAAGGATGAAGCCAATGCAGTCAAGTTCGATAATCATATGAAAAAACTCACGAAGAAGATGCAGGCGCACCCAGGAATGGAGTCTGCGACGCGGTACGTGTGTAAAACTGAGTGGGCTTACGAACTAAGTTTCGTCTTTAGTGATGTTGGCTCATTCACAGCTTGGAAGACGAGTGATTTGCGCGATGATGTCCATGCGGATTATCTCGCAGCGTTGGCAAAGTGTGGCATTGACGAAGAGGTTGTATACGGGGGTGCTAGAGTTTATGACACGTGGAAGTAGAGGAAGATTTGTTGTAGAAGAAATATATTGTTGTGTTCCAATTTTTCCTTCTCTCACAAATACAAGCTACCGTCAATTTATGATCATGCCCTCAGGCCAAATTCGCAGCCCTCTTCTCCTCCAACTTTTCGATCTTTCCTGTTGTGATGAACTCCTTCATCTTGTCGGCAGTTCCCTTTCCAATGTTTTGGACCTTGTTCTTGCCCGGTTTGCCCATGCTGGCAGCGTTGTCGGCCGTGACCTCGACTTCCAGGCCAGCAATGGCTGCTGCCGCTTTCTGGTACGAGCCGCCGGCGTTCCCGTTGCCCTCCTTAAAGTATAGGCTGCTCAGTTCGGAGATAACGGCAAGGAGCGGTCCGTTGGCCGGGTTAAGGCAAGTTCCAGCCATCGCCGCTGTCTTGGCCTTGGCCTCTTCGGCAGAAGCTGCGCCGAGCGAAGCGAGGCGCATTATTAAGGAAAGACGAGCGAAACAGGCGAGCCAAACGAATTGGGTGGGTTAGCTTAGTAGATGTAGCCTTCTGTAGCCATTTTGCCCACTTCATCATCGCGAGAATGAAAAAAAGGCAAAAAAAGGTGAATCACTTAATCGGCCGCAACTCCAACGTATGGAGGTTTTAGACGCTCAAAATTGGACACGGTGGCGGGTTCGGCCAAGCGCATCTTTTTACGCAATGCGATTGTTCAGACCAGGGTCATGTGCACGCCAATGCTCGTCTTCCAAAAGGCTCGCACGCTTCGCTCGCTCACCTTCGACACCGTAGTCGGTGGCGAGCATCTTGAGGAGCGCGGTGGGGGATTCACCGGGGTTCTGGAGGATGATTCGGCCCACGAGGGGTTTGGCCTCGGAGTCGTCGGCAGGGAGCTGCGCCGCAAGAGCAAAACGAGCGAGTCAAAAGAATCGAGTGGAATAATGTTAGTTCAGTAGTGGATGTAGCCATCATGTCTGTAGCCATTTCGCGGGTTTTTATTCATCGCGAGTATTCTTGTCTTCATCAAGGCTCGCTCGCTTCCCTCGCTCACCTTGACTCGGATGCTGCGGCACGCTGTAAGCATGAGAGTGGCAGCTTCCTTCTTGCCCTCATTGGTGGCAAGGTCGAGATCGGAGAAGGAAACTTCCGTCTTGATCTTGGCGTTGGAGGACGCCGTGATGTTCGAGGCAGACATCGATTTGTTCTCCTTTTCGATGGTTTCCATCTCCTCGTCCGTGGGCTTCTTGTCAAAGAACTTGAACCTCGGCGCAGTTTTGGGAGGGTACTTGATTCCGCAGGCGACAAAGCACGACATTTCCTCGCTGTACGACCCTTTGCAAAAGTGGCTCCCGTCACAAGTCTCGAGCACCAGGTTGAGCTTCCCCTCGCACTGCGTACACCTTCCGAGCCTCCCGTGCATGGCCTGGTCAATGACCATGGCGACCAGCGAGTCCTTCTTGGTGTCAAGTTTCTGCCCGTTCCAGCGCAAGAAGTCCTTGAGCTGGTCGACCTTCATCGCGGAGTATTTGGTGTATTGGGCGAACTTGGGGGGGGGGTTAGTTGTGGGAGTTGAGAGTTGGGAGTGTTGGAGTTGGGAGTTGCTCACCTCCTCTTCGCTGGGGGACGAGCCGCCAAACTCAAGCTTCGTCTTCTTGCTGGGGGTGACGTCCTCGATCTCCGAATCAAGATCCTCGACCTTGCGCTTCTTGTCCTCCATCATCTGCTTCATCTGCTTGATCTTGGTGGGAGACCCTCCCTCGGCAACAGATGCGGTGGCCTTGTCGACCTTGGGCTTCTTGTAGCGGGGCTCATTCAGACCAGCAACGATCAGGTCATACACCTCGGATGCGGTCTTGAGAACGTTCTGGCTTTTCTTCTCTACGTGAGGAGCGCAAGTGAAGGCGTCGGAGTCGACCCAATCTGTCATTGACTGGGAAAGTGAAAGTGGGAAAGCGGAAAAGTGAGTTTGTTTTGTGGATTGTGGATGGTTTTTGGTGTGTATGTGTGTATGTGTGTATGTGTGTGTGGATGCGTGGATGTGTGGATGTGTGGCATTTACCTGATTTGCTTTCTTGTTGACCTGGGGGAGGCTCTGGCACTTAACGTGACGAGAAGACTCGAAAACTTTGTCATCGCCCTCAGATTGGGCTGAAGTCCTAATTCGCATTTCACCCTCCAGAATCTTCTCCTTGCAAAATTTGCATGAGCTGCGACCGGAAAGGGCGAACTGGCATTGGGGTGGTGTTAGAAGGATGGGGGGCGGGAGGAAGGGGGGCCAAAGCTGGAGGGAAATTTTATTTTGAGAAAACGAAAGACGTTGAAGTGTGTTCGGCGGAATTACCTCGCCGGTGTACGTGGTGGGCATTGTATGGAAGTTGGGAGATTGGGAGGTTTGTGTGATGATCGTGTGTCTGAAACTTTGACAAAAAAATTTATAAAATACTTGCAGCCTCGCGAATTGCAGCTCCAACTGTCGAGGCAGCTCCAACCGTCGAGGCAGCTCACCGTTCTTTCACCATTTCATTCCGTCAGTAAAAACAACACGCAAGCAGAAGTGGCCATGATGCTTTTGCTACTCTGCTGCCTCTTGATTACGAACCGCAGTGAAGGCACTGAATGCCTAAACGATACCCTCCTGAGTTTCTGCTCTTATATAACAAGTTTTACGAATCTGCCACCTCTCTCAATGCCCCTCCACCAACTCCAAAATCTGCGCAAAGCTCACTCCTTTTCGCCACTGTTGAATGTTGATGAACCATTCACACTCTTGGATTTAACCGGGTCAGCGGACAGTGTGAAACCGTGCAAGGGGCTGTTGAAAACGTTCCGGCTGTGTCGGCCACAGCCCAAGTACACTATCGGCAGGTACAACGAAGATAGGAGTGGGTTGTACGTGACTGAGCTCTTCACCGACAAAAGCAGCCTGGGGAGCGATAGCTTCAAGGGACGGCGAACAATACATGTGGGTGTTGACTTTGGCGGGCCGGTGAATACTCCAGTACATAATTTCCACACGGGAAAGGTCCTTTACTTTGGCTACAACCCCGCTGCCGGCGATTACGGTCACGTCGTTGTTTTAGAGCACACAATCGAAGGGTCGAAGATGTGGTCGTTGTACGGCCACCTCTCCAAATCGTCAATGGAAGCATTGTTTAAGGGGAAGGTTGTGAAAACTGGGGAAGTCGTTGGATTCCTTGGATCACATAAGGAAAACGGTGGTTGGGAGCCCCACGTTCACTTCCAGTTGAGCCTGGTGAAACCATCAACACACGACATGGCCGGTGCCGTATCGAAGAAAGATTTAGACGTTGCACTAGCCATTTATCCCGACCCAAGGTTCGTTCTTGGCCCGATTTATTAACTAACTAAAACAACAAAAGGAGGATTTATAGATAGGTTAATTATTTCTTCTTCTTCTTCTTGACGGGTGAAGGTGAGGGTGGAAGTGGAAGTGAGGCAGCAGACGCATTAATCGGCGGTCCTTTGCGCTTGCGCTTAGTCGTCGTTGTCGTGGTTGTTGTCTCTGCCCCCCCGCCAGTCTTTTTGATTGTGACTTTTGTGGTTGTGGTTGTGATCTCGAAGTCTTCCTCCGTATCTGAAAGAAGATCAATGACTTCGGGCTTGGACTTGGTGGCCCCCTCGCTGCTTTTGGTTTTGGATTTTTTCGGGGAGGGGGAGAGGGAGACATATCGCCCATTCAAACGACTGACGTCTTGCTCGGCAACCCACCACGATCTGGTGCCCCAGTGATACCGCATGAAGGGGAAAGCTGCCTTCGCGGCTTCCTTCTCTTCGAACGGGATGCTTAGAGTGACTTTCTTTGCGAGGTCGATGACGTCGAACATTGGGATGAGAGCATTTAGATCTTCCCCCGTCGCATAATAAAGGCCCTCGTCCTTTGACCACTTGGCACCTTCTGCCTTTGCGACTTCCTTTTGGTCCTCGTTGTCCGTGGGGACGTTGAGGAACACGGGCTGATTGGAGGCTACGAGAGTGGCGATTGATTGAATGCTTGGGGGTTTGCTTTTGGAAGGCAATAATGGCTGTGCATAGTCGAACGAAGACCCGCCACCTTTTTCCCACAATATGTTCAACTTGGCGTCACTCAACCTAAAGAATACCGCCTCATATTCAATTTCATGTCCATAAAGCTCGATGTCACCTTCCATCCATGTATCAGGTCCTATTTCAATGCAATCTACAATGAACTTTTGAAGGTCCAAAGTCGTCGTTGACGAGCTGAGTTCGAGTGAACTGAAGTTTGTACCTGTAAACACCAGTTGACTGTGAATGTTGTCCCCAAGGCTGTTCGTCAAGTGGCGATGGGTAATGGACCACTTAGTATCATCATAACTGTCGAAGGGATTCGTTCCATGGGATCCGGAGAACTTGTCTTGCATTTCTCTGGTGAGGAAACAATATTTATTGCTCCCGGTGTGGCTGATATTGCAGATGATTGTTGCAACGGGTGATGAGCTCATGCTGTTTTTTTGCTCGCTTTATGTGTTAAATTGTTAACGTTGATGTGGTTAATGTGTGTAAATAACATGAAGAATTTCAAAAGGAAAAATAACTTGTAAAGCCCCATCTCCAGACCTTTAACCTTAAAGCCCCATCTCTCCAGATAACCAAACAACAGTGATTGCCTGTCAGCATTTTATGCTTCGAATTCTTGCCGCTAGGCAATCAAACGTGACCAGGCATGTGTCCTGTAGCACTTCAACATATTCTTCCTCTACCAAACCCAATAAAAAATCAGTGTCCCACCAAAACCTTGGCATGTCGCAGCGTTTGCCCGGCGGAATCCCTGACTTTGTTGAGAAATGGAATCCTGCCTTGTTTAGAAAGGTTGGTTATGGGTTGATTGCTACGACCGCTCTCTCTTTCCCAGCTTCTTTCCAAATTCACGAATTCTCCCACGTTGTCCCGATCATCTTGACAGCTCTTACATCTGGTTACTGGAAAATTGGTTTGGACGACATCAACACGAAATCCCACTCCTTGCGACGCAACTTTCCCCTTCTCATCCACATGCGTTACATCTTCGAGTCCATCCGACCAGAGATTCAGCAGTACTTCATCGAGTCCGATGAAGATGCAGTGCCCTATTCTCGCTCAATGAGGTCGACAATCTACCAGCGTTCCAAGGGTCAGGACGACACCAAGGCTCTGGGCACCCGTCGCAATGTGTATGGCGAGGGGTACGAGTGGGGTGCGCACTCGATGTGGCCTGTGGACCACCACGAGGTGGAGACGCGAACAATTGTGAGTGACGAGCTGCTGTCTATTGTTGTTGTGTTGTTGTGTTGTGGATCGCTAACCCTAAACCTTCTTCGCTCGGCGCAGATCGGTGGAAAGAGCTGCAAACAGCCCTACTCTGCCAGCATCTTTAACATTTCCGCGATGTCGTACGGCGCGCTAAGCGGCCCGGCTGTGTCGGCATTGAATCTGGGTGCCAAAATGGGCGGCTTCTACCACAACACCGGAGAGGGGGGGCTTTCGAAGTTCCATTTGTTGGGGGGCGACGTCGTTTGGAATGGTGAGCGAGCGAAGCGAGCGAGCCACCACTACTAAACAAAAATAAACTTAACTAACTAAACTCGCAGTTGGAACTGGGTATTTCGCTTGTGGCAATAGCGACGGGGAAAACGGTTCTCGACAGTTCGACGCCGAGATGTTTGCCACCAATGCCAACAAGGAGAACGTCAAGATGATCGAGATCAAGCTGAGCCAGGGAGCGAAGCCAGGTGAGCGATCGAAGCGAGCAGCAGGCGAAGCGAGCAAGACTCAACTAGTGTACAGACGAGAATACGAGCCACTACTGACCCCTTCGCACCTTCGCACCTTCTTCGCTCGGCGCAGCACACGGAGGGATTTTGCCTGCGGCGAAAATCACCCAGGTCATTGCGGACGCGCGCGGTTTGGGCGATGGGCCTTGGACGAAGGACTGCGCGAGCCCTCCGTCCCACAGTGCGTTCAGCTCGCCCTTGGGCTTGCTGAATTTCGTTGAAAAGTTGCGAACCCTATCGAACGGTAAGCCCATTGGATTCAAGATCTGCATTGGGCAGCCGGAGGAGTTCGCGGCCATCGTTGCAGCTATGGTGGAATCGAAAATCCTCCCGGACTTCATCACCGTTGACGGTGCTGAGGGAGGAACTGGAGCTGCGCCGCCCGAGTTCCAGGACTCAATGGGGTTTCCCATGGCGGAAGGTTTGCGCCTGGTTGACTCTTTCCTAACCGGCGCGGGAATTAGAAGCGAGATCAAGCTCATCGCCGCGGGGAAGATTTACAATGGGTTTTCGCTGGTGCGAACCCTAGCGAACGGCGCTGACGCCACGAATGCAGCACGGAGCTTCATGTTCTCGTTAGGCTGCATACAAGCCCTGAAGTGCAACAGCAACAACTGCCCCACCGGAATTACCACCCAGCGAGAAGACCTGAACAGCGGCCTTGACGTCGAAATTAAAAGCATAAGAGTTAACAACTTTCACAAGGCGACGGTTTTGTCCGCGAGCGAAATCATCGGCGCGATGGGAAAGGTGGACGCGTCTGAAGTTAACCAGAAAGACCTGTACAAGAGGGAAAACGGGATCCACATAAGCAACTACGAAGAGATGCACAGCAAATATTTCCCCATGCTCGAGAGTGGTTGTTTGATTGAAGAAGGGCGAAATGTGCCAACTAAATATGCCGAGTGGTGGGAGAGTGGGAAGAAGATACACCAAAAAATGAAATGATCTACTCTATAGAAAACGCAATATCAAACAATCTACTTTTTAATGGCAGTGAATGACTTTTTTAATACTTGTAATGCGTCGAGTAGTCCTTCGGCGACACCACCAAACCACGACCTTTTCGAGCCCCCCTGTAAACCACCTCAATCAGATCGATAAACTCCTGCTTGTCGTTGAGAGCCCAGTTCACCTTGTTGTTGTTACCAGTGCCCAAATCTATCATAATGTGCTTGTTTCGATAAAAGAACATTGTCGTGCACTCATCATAGAGCTCGTACATGTCGTTGAAATCAGGAACGTCGGTTATGTCAACACAGTACACAACCCCAAAGTTCTTGATCTTCTCAGCTATGCTCATGAGGATCTCATCCTGCACCATACAAATCTCATTCGAGTCATGTCCAAACCGAATCACCACCACTCGATCTTCCTCATTCACAATCGCTTGATCCACTGCATAGCCAGATTTGAGGTGGGGGAGCAGGTACGCCATAGGTTTGGGTCAGAGAAAAACCTCTTTGTCTTTTTATAATAACAAAATTAAAATTTGAAATCCTTATTTGGTTATGTTACAATATCAATGTGACAAAACATCTTTTCACATTGTGTTTCACCCTAAACCTCGATCCATTCTCCTTTCCTACCTTTCCCCGACAACCCACCTTCTCCCCAACCCCTTCTTGTTTGAGATCTTTTCACGAACATATCCTTATGCCTCCCAATGAGCACCACAAGTGGCTCAAGAAGCGTGATTGGCCCGCGGTACAAGGAGCCATGCTTGACCCAGATCGGGACGTAGATTTGCTCGTGGGAAAGTACAAGGAGAGAGATGAGCATGGACGACTGCCACATCATTGGATGGCAGCGAAAGCTCAGACACACACACATGCTCTTGCCATGGTGGGCGTGCAGTCGATTGCCTGGAATGTAGAGGCCCTCACCACACGAGACAATAAAGGCGAAACCCCCATCGACATTGCCCGTAGGAGTGGAGCCTGTGCTGAGATCATCGGCTTGCTCTTTCTCACTCCTGAGGAAGCTCATTCGTTGGGGAAGGAGATGCTCCGCTTGTACGCACCAGTGGATTATTGGAGGTTTAAGATGATTGATTGGATCAACTCACGATCGTGGGCAGACTGCCACAAGTTCATCGATGAGCACGATGACGAGTTGGTGCGCGAAGTGCTCAAATACTTCAATTCTGATCTTCTTCGAGAGGTTGCTACTGAAAGCCAGGTATACAGCGACTCCCTCGTGTTTCTTGCTCTTCGAATGATCCATCGGAACCCCCTTTCACTTACTGGTACCAACCCCCATGGCCTCAATGCCCTCAGGATTGCTCAGCTCCCCCACCGCAATGCTTGCCAAGAGATCCGAAAAGTCCTCCGCCTCACCCCCAAGGACATCTCCTCCACCCCCTTCCCCACCCTCCTCCTCCGATCCCTTCCCACCAAACACCACGAGATCTACGGCCCCTACAACACC
>Ga0302116_1000667_pt1 | contig 20839 bp, 24 predicted proteins | sample AG5_SCM_MG_FD_203124 | JGI IMG/M metagenome (GOLD analysis project Ga0302116, IMG submission 203124) | Marine microbial communities from Western Arctic Ocean, Canada - AG5_SCM | ecosystem: Environmental > Aquatic > Marine > Oceanic | place: Canada: Western Arctic Ocean | collected 2017-10-01 | reverse complement strand
AGGTCGCGGCCGATGGGGCCGGGGCGGAAGTCCACCGCCGCCTTGACCTTGGCCAGGATCTCGTCGTCGGGGATGGAACCGGTGCCGTAGGTGTCGACAAAGACGGAGAGGGGATCGGGGACGCCGATGGCGTACGAGAGCTGCACGATGCACCTCTTGGCGAGGCCCGCGGCGACGATGGACTTGGCCGCCTGGCGCGAGATGTACGCGGCGGAGCGGTCAACCTTCGTGGGGTCCTTGCCGGAGAAGGCGCCGCCGCCGTGCGCGCCCCAGCCTCCGTAGGTGTCGATGATGATCTTGCGACCGGTGAGGCCGGCGTCGCCGTCGGGACCGCCGATGGTGAACCTGCCGGAAGGGTTGAGGTGGAAGATGGTGTTGGCGTCGAGGAGCTGCGCCGGGATCACCTTCTTGATGACCTCCGTCATGAGATCCTCGGCGATCTTCTCGTTGGTGACAGTCTCGTCGTGCTGGGTGGAGATGAGCACGGTGTGAACGCGCTGGGGTCGCATGGCGCCGCCCTCGTTCTTGTACTCGATGGTGACCTGGGTCTTGCCGTCGGGGCGGACCCACGGGCAGGTGCCGTTCTTGCGAACCTCGGTGAGGCGGTAGCCGATGGCGTTGGCGAGCATGAGCGTCATGGGCATGTACTTACCCTTGTACTCGGGGTACGCCTCGGACTCATCCGTGGCGTAGCCGAACATGATGCCCTGGTCACCGGCGCCAATCTCCTCGAGCGCCTTGGTGCCCATGCCGTGGACGCCTTGGCCAATCTCGGGGGACTGCGCGTGGAGCTCGACGAGGACGCGGCAGTTGTTGCCGTCGAGGCCGACGGACTCGGAGATGAAACCGACGTCGTTGCAGACGCCGCGAACGACGGCTTCGTAGTCAACCTTGGCCTTGGTGGTGATCTCGCCGAACACCATCACCATGCCGGTCTTGGTGGCGGTCTCGCACGCGACCTGTGTTTACAGGGGGGAGAGGGGGGAGAGTGAGGTCAGATTCGGGTCGATCCGTTAATTTGGTAATCTTTTGGTTTTTGGTTTTTGGTTTTTGGTTTTTGCCAAAACGGCCGATGGCGGTCGGCGGTCGCACCTTGGAGTCGGGGTCCTCGGCGAGGCACGCGTCGAGGACGGCATCGGAGATCTGCGGTGTGGACGACGTGGGGTAGGTGCGAGGTCAGAGCGGGTTCGAAATGGACGTCGGATGCGCCGAACGTGCGTCGTCGTCGCCGTTTCCGGCCGGGGGCTCCGCAGCCCCAGATTTCCATCCGAGGCCGGCTCGGCGGAAAAAAACTCCTTTGCTCTGTCTGCAGGGGAGACGGCGGTGGGCGACGCGCCCGGAGACGGGGCGACGCGGAACGTACCTGGTCCGCGAGCTTGTCGGGGTGACCCTCGTTGACAGACTCGGAGGTGAAGAAGAAGGTGGAACCGTCCTTGGAAGCCATCGTAGCTGTTAGATGATGCGGGAACGGGGGCGGGGTGACGGTCAGCGACGCTGCGATCGAGACGGGAGCTTTCGCAGCCACAGGGTTCGGGCAACGCAACGCTTGGGTACCGCCGTCGGGCGGGCGCCCTTGTGGCTCCCGCGGCGATCGAGCGCGTGAGGACTCCGCGGTTTCGATGCCTCGCGTATCGACACGAGGTACCCACGCGCTCGATCGGGGGATTCACGCGTCGCCAAACGCGCGCCGCGCGCGCTTCGGCGGTGACGCGCCGGAGATCAGCGATGCGCAGATCGCGATTGCTCTTTTTCAAAGCCCGCGGATCGGACAGGCTGGCGACGCGCCCTGGCCCCTGCGAGCGACGAAGACGCCCACGCGGCGGTGGAGACGATGGAGTGGTACCGCACGGATTCGGGCGCGCACCTTTAGGAGATGGGTGAAAGTGTAGATGTGCGGAGATGAGTGGGAAACGGGCGCCACTTGGGCGCCACAGGCCTAAAACGCGCCTTCTCGCGAACCCACTTGGAGCTCAATGGAGGGCCTAGATTGAAAGCCGGATCGGGCGCACAGGCGAAAGGTATGGGTGTAAAGGGGTTTTAAAGATCCAGTGGATTACGTCACTACGGAGTCGTACGTAATTCGGGGAAATGTATAAATGTAACGCCAATTAGAGGGTTTTGGGACAACCCAAAATAGCAAAAATGTCAGTCGCGACCGACAGGACTCGAACCTGCGCAGGCATTGCCTAATCGATTTCTAGTCGATCCCCTTAACCGCTCGGGCACGATCGCTTGTGGGTAGATAGTCACAGAGAATTCTCTCTGAGGTTCATTTCAATGATTGTACTCACAGACCTGAAAACGAGACGTATGTAAGGAATTACCGTTCCGGGTACTTTTCTTGGCTCGTATGGGCTTTTCACCTCAACACCCGCGCGTGCTGCTGGTGAGAGCCGAGCCAGTCTCCAGGCCAGTTTAGGAATCGCGCCGTGGTCATCGATTCGACGCCTCAGACCGCGGACGCGCGCGGAGGCCCTCCTGGAGTGATGGCTCGCAAGACTAAGGACCTCGCCGAGGCCTACCCGGCCGCGTGCGAGGCTGCGAAGTGTAAGGCTGTCCAGCCCTTCGTCGGCGCGCTGACCCGCGCCGTCGACGCGGGCGCCGAGCTCACGTTCGTCCGGCTGAACGGCAACAGCAAGGAGCTCTTCAACGGCCGCGTCGACGGTAAAGGAGCCGCCGCGATCGCCAGCGCGTTGACCGGGACCGACACCGTGGAGGAGCTAGACCTGAGCTACAACCGCATCGACGACGACGGCGCGGAGGCCATCGCGCAGATGCTCGCAAAGTCCCCAGCCATGAGACGGCTAGATCTCCGAGGGAACGAAATCGGACCCGAAGGTGCGCGACGCATCGCCGACGCCCTCGCATCCACCGGCTCATCCGACGACGACGCCGCCGCATCCACGTCGTGCTCGCTGGAGAGCCTGCGGATGGACGGCAACCCGCTCGGCGACGACGGGCTCATCGCGCTCGCACACGCCCTCCGCACGAACGTCTCACTACGAGAATTAAACGTCGGCGACTGCGACGCGGGGATCAAAGGCGTCACCGCCGTGTGCGTCGCGATATTCGAAGACAACGACACGCTCCGATCGTTAGGGATGGAGAACCCACGGCTGTTCACGCACCAGTGCGAGCACGTGTTTCACGCCGCGCGCATGCTCGCGGCGAGCGGGGTCCGATCGCTGCGGCTGGGCAAATGGAAAATTGATTCATCCGGGATTGAAACGTTAGCCGGGTACGGAGTGGGCGCGTCCGAGTGCCTCGAGTGCCTCGACCTACGATGTAACGCCATCTGCGAAGTTGGCGCGAGGAGCGTGGCGAGGATCATCGAAGAGGGCGAGACGCTACGGTACCTAAACCTGGAACGAAACAAACTTTGCGACGCCGGCGCCGTGGTGATTGCTCTTGCGTTGCCGAACGCCACTCGTCTGGAGGAGATCGACATGCGCAGCTGCGACATCGACGACGAGGGGATCTGCGCACTTGCGGATGGGATCGCCGCCACGGAGCCGAGCCGCCGGCCTCGTGTGGTTCGGCTGTGGGGGAACAAGTTCGGGGAGCTTGGACGGCGGCGATGGCATCGGTTGATCGCGCAGAGCGCCGAGGTCGGGTGCCCGATCGCGTGTGACTTTGTCATCACTCCGATGGACGCGACGCACGGCGCGGAGGAGCACATGGACGTCGCGAGGTTGGACGTGCCGGATGACGTCGCGGTCAACGCGTGGGACGCGGTTTGATCATTCATTCGGCGGAGGTATTTAATTAAGAGTCTTAGCGCGTTTACACTTTGTGCGTCGTCATCATCACGAGAGCGTGGGAGTAGGAAGGAGATCACAGCTCATCGTGCGTGTAATCAGCATCGTCGTCGTCGTCCTCGTCGTCGGCGGCGGCGTCCTCGGGCGTGTCCTCCTTCGCCTTCGCCGCGTCCGCAGCGGCTTTAGCAAGAGCTTCATCCGCCTCGGCCTTTTGGCGTCGCTGCTCCACCTCGTCCATCATCGCCTTCTCGCCGTCCTTCATGGCGCCCCACGTCTCCTGCGCGAACTTAGACGCGTACGCCGGGTCGTCGGTGACCAGGATGTTGTCGAAGATGGTCCCAGCCTTGACCTGCCACAGCTCGAAGCCGACGTGGCGCAAGTCGTCGAATTTGTCTGTTACAAAAACACGCCGTCAGTCTAATTGCCCGTACAGGTACGGAAATAAAAATAAATAAACTTACAGAGGGAATCGTCCGTTTCGTAGTCGGGGTTGGGGATCGTGGGTTCGACCCACGGGCCTTTGTACTGCGGGTTCGGCTTTGTCTTTTGTCGCCACGGGCCTTTGTAGTCGGGGTTTGGCATCGTCGGCGAGATCCACTCGCCGTCCTCCTCCTCGTCCCAATCCGCCGGCTTCAACGCATCTGGGTCCACGATCGACTCTGTGAACAAAACACGCCGTCAGTGCGATTGCTCATACAGACCATTGCCAAAAATAACCAAAAATTGCCAAAAATTGCCAAAAATAACCAAAAATAACCAAAAATAAACTCACCTGGAACGTCGTCGTACCCGTCGGACTTGACGTCGTCCTCGTCCGGGACGTGCGGCCTGTCGTCCCAGTCCTCGGGCTTAGTCGCGGCCGGGTCCTTGATGTCCTTGGGCGGGAGGAAATCCCACATTTCCTCCACGGAGCCGGTGCTGACGGGCTCGTCGTCGATCTTCACGGCGTACGTGTTGTTCGGGTAGAGTATCAGCGTGTACACGTGCGTGAGGGTATCCGTCTTACACTCGATGTCATCCTTGATCATTAAGTTCGCGGGGAGTCGGCTGTGTTTGTTGGCGAGGATGACGTGGACGCGTTTGGTGGCGTGGCCGCAGATGTCTGGCCCGAACATGATCGAGTACGGCGTGTCGCCGCCCATTGACTTCATGTCAGAGCTGGACGGGAAGAGCTTGATGTAGCCGCCGCCGCAGTCCAAGTTTTGCTCGTGCTTCGCGGAGAACTGTTACATGAATGGATCGTGGGTGGAGGGTGATGGATGCGTATGCGTCAGTGGTGGTCAGAGGTCAGTGTCTCGTTCATCGTTCATCGATGGATGAATGAAAAATGAAACGTCGTGTCGGATGATGATCGTTTACCTGCAGCACTAAGGGTTTGCCCTCGTTGGTGACCGTCTGTCCCATGTCCGCGCTCATGGCGTAGAACCTGGCGTCCGGCCCCGTCTGGACCCCAGCGTCGGCCTCCGCGTCGGAGTACCACTTACCGGCGGTGCGCGTGAAGGATCCGGCGGTGCCGTCGGACACGTGCCAGTCGCTCTTGACCCACCGATCGGACCACGAGTCGTCCGCGAAGCGCTCCTCGAAGTACACCTCCGCGGAGACGACGCCGGCGAGGGCGGCGAGGAGGGCGAGGAGGAGGGCGGGACGCATTCGGGGCATCCGTTTCGTCGTTCTCGGGGTGACCGTGCGGTGGAAAGTGAGCGGACTGTGGGCGCGATGGGCTTCAGGCGAAAAAGTTTCGAGGGCCTTCGATCGCCTCGATTTTGTATTTGGTCCAGCCGGAGGATCACGGTGATTCAGTCAGGTTTTTCGTGTATTATCCAAATACCAGACAATTAAGGAACTGGCCGTCCTATGACTTTTCACTCTAATGGTCGCTTCGCCCGGGCGAAAGGCCGCGGACTTGACTGGAGGCCGCTTTTCCCAAGAGAGGAAGGGCGAATGATGACCCACCGCGCGTCACACAAACCTCCGCGAGGGACATCGTCGGTCTCCGCACTCTAAGTCGCCTCGACCAGAGTCGAACACACAGCTGTGATAACAAAACAACATGGAGGTTGCCGACATCGCCGTCAAGCCCGTCCGGGACTTCGCCAAGGATTCCATTCGGCTGCTCAACAAGTGCACCAAACCCGACCGCAAGGAGTTCAGCAAGGTGGCGCTGCGCACCGGCCTCGGGTTCATCGTCATGGGGTTCGTGGGGTTCTTCGTCAAGCTCATCTTGTGAGTAGTGTCCTGATTGCCCTCCCTCCCTAATTGCTCCGCCCTTTCCCCCGCGCCGATCATCCGTGCCGTAAATTGCGTCGACGATCGACCCCCCGCGGCGTCCCGTCTCTCCACCGTGTGTGAGGATCGGGAGCGCGTGATGCCTCGGGTGTTGACTCGGGTGGATCTCGACCCAAGGGCGGCGACGGACGGATGCGAAGACGCGTCCGCGCGGTATATACCGCGGGTTCGCGCCACCACGCGCGCGATGATCGGGCGGCCGGACCCCCGAGGGCCAATTTTCCTCCCACCCTCGCCGCTCTCGAGACCCGCTTTTTCTTCCCTCGTCCACCGTTTCCCTCCTTGCTGACGCCTCCACCCCCGTCTTCTCACGACAGCATTCCCATCAACAACATCATCCTCGCCGCGTAAGAGACGAGAGAGAGAAGTCGCGTCTGCGTTGACATAGTCCAGCCTTTGTAATACCCCTCAGGCATCCTAGTAGAGAGAGATACGCACAGCCCACGCCCGTCGTCAGTCACAGAGCCTCAACACCTTTTCCTCCACGTGATGATGTAACATTACGTCAGAACCGACGAGCGCCAGCCCGGCGCGGCGGGGACGAGCATGGGGTTAGCCCACGCGCCGCCGCTCGCCCCGCGCCCCGCGCTCATCGCGCTGTGCCTCGCCGTCTTCCTCGCGCCGCCCGGAGGTCACGACGACGGGGTTCGCGCGTCGATGCGTCCGCGTCTCGGATGGGCGGATGCCGCGGTCGTGGCTTCGTGCCCGATGGGCGACGACGCGACGCTCCGGACCACCGGCTCCGCCGGGCTCGTTAACTCCGGCGACCTCTCTTCCCCGACGACGCTCGTCAGCGGGTGCGCGTACGACTTCTACGTCGGCGACAAGTCCGAGCTCTACCTCCGCATCCCGCGCGCCAACAGTCGGCAGAGGCTCAGCGTCGAGTGGAATCTCCAGTACGAGTACAAGGCTCCAACCTTCGCCTTCACGTGGAACGGCCAGGCGACGAGCGGCCGGAACCCGTTCACGCACGTGACGGACAAGAACGTGATGTACGCGGACTGGCAGTGGACACCGACCCAGCACTGCGGCTCGCACACGTTCGCCATGGACGACGACGGCGAAGACGAGTACCACTGGTGAGTTTATTTTAATTCTTCCCGTATGGGCAATTAGTATGACATCGTGTTTTGTTTTTTGCACAGCTCCCCGGCGTGCCAGACCCATGATGCAACCTCCAAAACCGGCGAACTCTACGTGACGCTCTCGTCCTGGCAGGCGTACAATCCCGTGGAGGGCACCGTGGCGGTGTACATGGAGGAACCCAACGGGTACATCACGTCGGCGCAGCTCGACGTCGTTCGTTCGATATACGACGCCAACTGCGCAAATAGACTGGCGGTGAGTTTATTTTTGGTTACGTATTTTTGGTTATTTTTGGTTATTTTTGGTAATCCTCGTATGGGCAATTGTACTGACGTCGTGTTTTGTTTAACTCTTACAGGGTTCGCCTTCGTGGTCGTCTGACGAATACTTTAGAACCGAGAGCACGGACGTGGACACCACGCCGCACTGCGATTGGATCCCCGGCGGGTGGAACAACGCGTGGCACACCAGCAACGCGTGCGACGCGATCCCGGGCATCGCGTGCGACGGCTCAGGGAACGTGGTGAGCCTGAAGATCACGGAGAAGGTGAGTTTATTTCATTTAATTCTCGTACGGGCAATTAGATTGATGACGTCGTGTTTTGTTCATCACAGGGCCTCGCCGGGGACTTACCGCCCGGACTGGCGGGAAGGCTGCCGAAGCTGCGGGAGGTCAAACTGGACGGCAACCTCCTCGAAGGTAACGTGCTCGAGCTGCTGATGTATTCACGGACGATGACGTCGTTCAGCGCGTCGCGGAACAGGCTCACGGGGCGGGTACCCTGCCCGGGAGCAGGCCGTGTGAACGACGAGGACGAGGCCGTGAAGCGGTAAGTTTATTTAATTCTCGTATGGGCAATTGTACTGACGGCGTGTTTTGTTTACAGATGCGAATCAAACGACGGTGACCCCGACGTCACGTACAAGGGCGCCGAGGGCTTGTACCACTTGGACTTGGGGTATAACGCGCTGGACGGGGAGGTACCGGCGCGGTGTCTCGTGCGGTGTTCGCCGGGACTCGCGGTGGTCAAGCTGGGAAGTAACCGATTGACTGGTACCGTCCCGGTTGCGTTTGCGAGCTTGAGGGAATCGATGCGCCATTTAGATCTGTCGAGCAACGAGCTCCACGGGCAGCTGCCGGTCGAGTTTGGTACGTTGGACCGAATACAAACCCTGGATTTGTCCTTGAACCGCATCGGCGGACAAGTTCCGGGGACGTGGATGACAGACATGGAGGCGTTGTACACCCTCGACTTGGCGCATAATAGGTGCGTTTATTTTATTCCCACACGGGCAATTAGTATGACGTCGTGTGTTGTTACAGGTTAACCGGAGAGTTTCCAACAATCGGCGCCAACATGCGCAGGCTGCGGCGGGTGTTCCTGGGTCATAACCGGCTACGAGGCGAGTTCGGCGCTCAGCTCACCAAACTGTACGATTCCCTAAAGTCGAACGAGCACGAACGCGACTCTTTCGCCGCGGGTACCTCCTATTCGCTCTCCGGAAATAAATTCAGCGGTCCTCTGCCGTACGCGGTGTACAGTCTGTTTACCCACCCAAAGTCGGCTATTTCTTTGGAACAGGTACGTTTCTTTTTGTCATCGTGTGGGCGATTAGAGACTGACGACGTCGTGTTTTGTGTAAAGGTTCATTTGGGGGGTAACCGTTTCCGGTGCGATCGTGACACCGGCGGTTGGCCCGCGTGGGCGGTGAGTTTATTTTTATCTTTGTACGGGCAATTAGATTGACGTCGTGTTTTGTTCACAGGCTCGGCTTCAGCTCGGGCATTTACACTCGTTGGGTCAGTGCCAGCCGGTGCCGGTGGTGACTGCGGTGGGTTCCGTGGATCGTACCGACGACGCGATTCGCATGGGTGCGGCGTTGGAGGTTAGTTTATTTTACAAGTGATTCCCATGAGAGTTAGTGCTATGGGCGATTAGACTGACGCGTGTGTTTTGTGTACAGGTCAACGGGACGGATTTCGTTGTGAACGGCGACGAGGCGCGGTGCCGTTTCGCGATCCGGGACGGGCGCGACGGCTCCGGGACCGAGCGGTGGAGGTACGTATACACCCGCGCGACGATCGCGCCAGCATGGGGCTCGGAAGATGAATCGTCGGAGATGAATCCGCCCTCCGCGCTGACGTGCGACGCCGGAACTTTCGACGCTTCGAATTTGAAGTTTCCCGTCGACGCCGTGGTCTCCGTGGCGATGTTCGGGAATGACTTTTACGACGAATCCACCGTGGCTTACGGGAAATACGTCGAACGGACGGTGCGACTGCGGTGCGCGCGTGGCACCGCGGGGTCTAATTGCCAATACACCGCGAAAACGCACTGCAACGACGCGGGGACTCCAAACGACGAGGGGTGGTGAGTTTATTTTTGTTCTCCAACTGTTTGCCCGTATGAACTTTGTGTTTTTCAGGTGCGTCTGCGACGAGGGGTACGCCGGGAACCGGTGCGGTGAGTGCGCGGCTGGGTGGTCCGCCGGTTCATCTTCCGGCGGCGACTTTGGCATCGAATGCGAACGGTCAGAGGCTGACGTGAGCTCCGCGGGCTTGGTGCCGTGGGCGGAGTGGGCGTTGATCGGCGGCACTTTCGTCACCACCGGACTAGCCGCGTTTTTATACGTTTTAGTCGCCAGGGAGCGTAAAGGGACGCCTATGTTCGGAGTGGTCAACCGGGCGCTGGTGGACGACGAGCGGCACGACGTGGTGCTCGCGCCGATGCCCTCCATCGCGGTTCGTCCAGGTTCGTCCAGAAGGTTTCGAGATGCGAATGGAAACGCGTCTGGAAACGAAGGGCCGTTTTTTCAAAACCCGTTCACCGGCGGGTCGCCCCGGGCCCGGGGGTACCGCGACCTGGACTCCTCGGTGGAGATGGGATCGAGGACGCGCGTCTAGCTAACTAGTCCGTGAACTCGTTGATATAGGTGCTAGTATGTCATTAATGTGAATTAAGTACCCATCCCTGGGTCGATAGTCATACACTAACACTTAGGCGCCAACCTCGAGCTTCTCGAGCAGCTGCGCCGGGTACGCGGGCGAATAGTACTGCACAATCTCCTCCGGGTAGCAGCTCTTGATGACGTCCACGTGCTCCTTCAGCTGTGTCCCCGCCGCCGCCTCCAACGACTGCACCGCCGCGAGCCCGCCGCTCGTGACGAAATCGTGCCGCCCCTTCGGATCGTTCGGCAGCACTTTCGAAATCTGATGAACGACGAACTTGATCACCTCGTGGGGTAAGCCGCGCTCCTGGAGCGTCCGGTCCAGCGCCGCCAGGTCCGTGAGCTTCTCGATGATGAACCGAAGCGCGCGCACGCACTTCACGCGCAGGTCCTCCGACGACGACGGCAGCGAACCGACGGCGACGAGTTTCGAGAGCACGCCGGAATCGGCGACGGCCTTGGCGTGGTTCGGGGTGTGCCGGCCGATCTGCCCCAGCGACCACGCGCTCGCGCTCTTCACGTGATCCTCGGGTTCCTCCACGAGCGCCGCGAACAGTGGGCCGATGCCCTTGGACGCGATCACCGCCGTCGCCAACGTCTCGGAGAACGCGCTTATGTACCCCAGCGCCATGATACCGGGCAGACGATTGTTGCTCTCTGTAAAAGGAAAAACACGATTTGATCAGTTCAATTGCCCGTATGAATACGAAAATAAAAGAAATTCGAAAATAAAAGATACTCACCGGACTCATCCACGTAGTCGACCAGCGCCGCGACGCCGCCGTTGGAGACGACGAGCTGCGCGAGCTCCGGCGTGTGCTTGCACACCTCGCGAACGGCGGTCGCCGCGTGTTTCCGCACGAACCCGTCGACATCCTTCAAACACATCAGTATGCTCGGGAAAATCTCCGCCTCGACGACTACTTCCGCCAAATCCACCGAGTGTTTGGCAACCTGCCCGAGCGCGGCGCACACTTGTCGCTTGAGCTTGGCGTCCGGGGATAGGATCAGCGGCGCGAGGTAGGCGACGGCACCGGCGTCCACGACAGCCTGCGCCATCTCCGGTGAGTGTTTCGCGATGTCCGAGAGCGACGACGCGGCGATGCGTTTCAAGGAAAGTTCGGGTTCCTGCACGCACAGCACGAGCAGGGGCACCGCGCCGGCCTCCACGACGGTAGATGCGAGCTCGGCGTTGTGTCCCGCGATGTATCCGAGCGCCCACGCGGCGGATTCTTTCACCCCCGGGTCGAACTCCTCGAGGCACTGGACGAGGGAGTCGAGCGCGCCGGAATCCACGACAGCCTGCGCCAGCGGCGGGGAGTGTTTGGCGACGGCTCGCAGGACGAACGCGGCTGCTTGCTTGTAAAATCGGTTCTGTTCGCTGAGGGAGTAGACGAGCTGGGGGAGGATCTCGTTGCTGACGACCGCCTCGGCGAGGTGGTCGCTGTAGTTGGCGAGACGCCCGAGCGCGATCGCGGCGCTCTGCTGGATGCTGTTACACGATGGATTCGGGGAGGAAGGGAACGTCAGCGGAAGAAGAATTGGGCGCCGAAGGAGGGGGATTATCGCGGGGTGCCATTTTTGGGCGGGGAGCCGGCGGGGGATCAATGGGCGCGCGGCGCCGCGCATCGCCGCCGCGATCCGCCCGCCCACCCTCCACGCCCCCCAAACACGCGCCGATACGGCGCCATCACGCGCACTCACCTCGGTACGTTGTCCAGCAACAGAGGCCGGAGCAGCGCCATGACCCCGGCGCTCTGCATCGGCTCGATGTTCTGCGGGCGCGTCGCCAGCTCCGCGACCGTCTGCACGAAGGTGACGCGATCTTTCTGGTACTTCTCGAACACCTGCAGCACCGCGCGCGTGGACGCCATGGTGAGCGAGACGGATGAGGTGGTGTGCCTGCGTGCGTCGTCCGATGCGGCGTGCGTCCCTCTGTGGCACGCGCGTGGCACCCAGGTGACCGAGGTCGACGACGCGAGCAACGCGGACTCGCTGCCGCTTTTGGAACAGGGTCAAAAAAGTCAATGCGAAAAAATTGTCTGGTATTTTTAGCACATTGGCACGGTTAGGTTTTGTTTCGATAATTACGCACAAGTAGTCAGTCACATAACGTAAATTGTAAAGCCAATTAGCTGATTAGTACGACTTCGCAAAGATGCAAACCTCTTTCGCTTCGACCCCGGACATGAGGCACGCGTGCGGTCCGGTCGGTTGTTCGAACGGGAAGCACCTGATCGTCGCGCCCGTCTCCTCCTTCACGCGCTTCTCATCCTCGTCGCTACCTTCCCACCCGCCGCGCGCCCACTTGCCAGCCTCGATCGCCGCCTTGAGCTCGTCGTAGCTGCTCACGTCCACGATGTTGGCGTCTCTAAACGCCTTGGCCTCGTCGAAGTACGTCTGTTGGACCGAGTCGAGCGTGCCTTGAACCTTGGCGATGAGCGCGGATGGTTCGACGGCGACGCCGAACTCCTTGCCGTCCTTCCCCGGCTTGTCCCGCCGCGCCACGACGCACGCATCCTTGGCGACGTCCTTCGGCCCAACCTCGATGCGCACGGGCACGCCTTTCATCTCCCTGTAAGTGTTTAAACAAAACAGACGCGTCAGTCGAATTGCCCATACGGAAATAACCAAAAATAACCAAAAATAACCAAAATAACCAAAATAACCAAAAATAACCAAAAATAAACTCACCACTGCGCGAATTTCCAGCCGGGCGAGTTGCGGTCGTCGTCGTCGATCTTGACCCGAATGCCCGCGGACTCGAGTGTGGACGCGATGTTAGCCGCGGCGTCCGTGACGGCGGGCTTGTCCTTGTTCTTCTGCGCGATCGGGACGATCACGACTTGGATGGGCGCGAGGTTCGGAGGAAGTCGAAGCCCAGCGTCGTCGCCGTGCGTCATGATGATGCCTGTGACCAAAACACGACGTCAGTCTACTTGCCCATACGGAAACAATTAAAAATGAACTTACCGCCGATGAGTCGCGTGGAGACGCCCCAGGATGACTGGTGCACGTGCCTCGTCTTACCGTCCTGGTCAAGGAACGTCGTCTCGAACGCCTTGGAGAAGTTTTGCCCGAGGTTATGCGACGTTCCCGCCTGAAGCGCCTTCTTGTCGCCCATCATCGCCTCGATCGTGTACTGTACACAAAACACAAGTGACGTCAGTTAACTAATTGCCCGTGCGGATACGAAAATAAAAAGACACTCACCGTGCAGTCGGCGCCGGCGAAGGATTCGACCCGCGATTTGCGACCGACCACGACGGGCATCGCGGCGACTTCCTCCGCGAACCGCCGGTAGCAGTCGATCATCTCGATCGCCCGTGACTCAGCCTCTTCGCCGGTGGCGTGCGCGGTGTGCCCTTCTTGCCAGAGAAACTCCAGCGTGCGAATAAACGGCCTCGTTCGCATCTGAATAAACAAAACACACTCACCCGTCAGTCGAATTGCCTATACACGGGAATTAAAAAAGGAAACGCACCTCCCAGCGGTGGACGTTTGCCCACTGGTTGATGAGTAAGGGTAGGTCTCGGTACGACTGGATCCACTGCGTGAACATGTGGTTGACGATCGTCTCCGACGTCGGGCGGACCACGAGTGGTTCCTCCAGAGTCTTACCGCCGCCTTGGGTCACCACGGCGAGTTCCGGGGCGAACCCTGTGATTAAAAAACACAACGTCAGCACTCGAATTGCCCATACAAAGGGGAATAAGATAAAAATAGACTCACCTTCCACGTGCGACGCTTCTTTGGTGATGAATGAATAGGGGATCAGTTGCGGAAAGTACGCGTTTTGCACGCCGCTCTTTTTGAAATCGGCATCCATCCATCGTTGGATCGCTTCCCATATGGCGTAGCCGTACGGCCTGATGACCATGGTGCCTCGCGCCGGTCCGTAATCTGCGAGTTCGCATTCTCGTATGACGTCTAGGTACCATCGGGAGAAATCTTCAGATTTGGGCGTGACGCCAACCTCTTTACCGGCATCCTTGCCTGCCGCTCCCTTGGCGTCCTTGGCCTTGGCGCCGGCGTCCTCCGCGGCGGCGGCCGCCTCCGGGTTCTCCAGTTGCTCGACGATGGCCTTGAGCTCGAGGAGTTTCTTGACCGCGGCGTCGACGTCGTCCTTGGTGACGTCGTCGCCGTTCTTCTTCGACTCTTTCAGGGTTCGGACAAGCTCGCCCTGCGCCGCGGCGGCAGCCTTGGCGGCGTCGACGTCGGATGCGGTGCCGGCGGTGGCGGTCTCGGACGCGGAGAGCGCGAAGGAGGATGCCGGGCGGGCGACGTTGGGTGCGAAGAGCGCGACCGCGCGGCCGCGTGCGCGGTGGGACGCGACTCCGAACCGCGTCGTCGTCGCGGTCGAGGTCATCTTCATGCTCGAGGATGAAGACGCGGTGAAGACGCGCGCGCCGCCGTTAACGCGGGGCGCGCGTCGGAGCGCGCTCGTCAGCGCCTGCCTCAGACCCATCGTGTCACCTCCGACGGCGACGACGGTCATTGAACGCACGAGCGGGGATGTCGTGAAACGGGCGTGCCGGGAGACGACCGCGCCGTGTAAGAATGAACTTTTCGCTTTACGGGATAAGATCCCGCGTTTTCTGACCGATGCGCGTACGTGCGCAGCCTCGTAATTATGAATTAGCTTTTACGATGAACCCAAGGAGTATTTCAGCATGACCACGCGAGTATTTACGGGGCGATGACGTCACCGAGCAAATGCGGCGGCGTTCGAACTTTTTGCCATTTACAGTTTGAACCTGTCGCGCACCATTGGCGTCTGCCGCCCGGAGAGTGGGGCACGCCCGAGGTTTAAAGAAAGCCTTAACCGCATTCACGCGTGAGAGGTTGGATAGACCGGCGGCTCACAAATCGACTCGCGTTCGCACCCGAGTCTCGGTCGGAAGCAAGCGCTTCTCCTGTTGTTTGCCGCCGGAAAGGTTAATCGAGCGAATCGAGACGCATGGTGCCGTCGACCGCGCGTTCCGTGGGTTTCGACGCGGCCGCGCTATCCAGGGCCGCTTCGACGCGTTCGCGCGCATCCCGCGCGCGTATCCTCGATGCTCACGCGCCGTCTCGAGCGCGTGAGAGCTCCATCGCGCGCGCGTCCGCGAGACTCGCAGCCGCCGCCGCCGACGGTCATGGAATGTGTGGGATCACGTCGTCGCGAACGCGCGGTCGACACGATCTCCGCCGCCGATCCCGCGTCCAGACCGCAGCGTCCGAGCCGCCATCCTCCGGCGGCTCGGACGTCGCCGTCGCCGACGAGTCCGGGCCCAAGGGCATCAAGGGCTTCTTCAAGCAACTCGACGGCCTGTGGGGCCAGCTCATCCCCATGGCTTTCATGTTTTACTGGATGGCGCTCGCGAACGGCATCCTCGACGCGCTTAAAGACACCTTGGTGGTCACCGCGTTCGGAGGCGCCGAGCAGATCCCGTACCTCACAGTCTACGCCGTCCTCCCGGCGTCACTCGCCGTCGTCGGGCTCTTCGCGCGCGTCAACGCGATGTGGGGCCGCGAAAAACTCTTTTACGTTTTTCTCGGCATCTTCATGAGCTTCTTCGCGCTCTTCACCGTCGTGCTCTACCCCAACGCGGCGGCGCTGCACCCGACCGCGTGGGCCGCGACAGTCTCCGCGTCCCTCCCACTCGGCGTCCAGGGCGGCATCGCGGTGTTGACCAACTGGACGTATTCGCTCTTTTACGTATCCTCCGAACTCTGGGGCGACGTCATCTTGTCGTTGCTCTTCTGGGGCATGGCGAACGAAACCACGCGGCTGCAGGACGCGAGCGTCATCTACCCGCTGCTAGGCGTCGGCGCCAACGTGGCGCAGGCGAGCAGCGGCGCGATCGTGCGGTGGATCAGCACCAAGTGGGTCCCGGGGCCGGAGATGTCGGTGGAGGCTGTCTGGAACGCCAAGCTGCGTCTCCTCATGTCGCTCGTCATGCTCTGCGGCGTCGGCATCGCGGCGACGCACGCGTACATCATGCACCGCGCGCACCAGGCTGACGGCGGCGTCGGGCGGCAGGCTGCCGCGAAAGCCGCGGCTGCCGCGCGTCAGGCGCACGAGGATGAGATTGCCGAGAATGAAGCCCGCGTCGCGGCGGGCAAGGAGAAGAAGAATTCAAAAACTGGATTGCTCGACGCGCTGCAATTCGTGTTGCGATCGCCCGAGGTGCTGTGCCTCGCGATCATGTCCGTGAGCCAAGGGTTGAGCTCCATCCTCTTCCAGGTGGCGTGGAAGGGCCAGCTACGGATCCTACACCCGTCCCCGGCGCAGTACTCCGCCGCGATGGGTGACGTGCAACTCGCGTCCGGGATGTTAACCTGCGTCCTGATGGTCTGCGCTCCGTATCTCTTTCGTAAGCTCGGGTGGGCCGGCACGCTGGGGGTGACGCCCAAGTCCGCGATGTTTCTCGGGTGGGCGTTCTTCGGCGCGTCCATCTGGATGGCCAACGCCGGACACCTCGTCATGTCATCGCCGCTGTTGCCTTACCTGGTGTACGGGGGTTCGTTGCTGTACGTCATCGAACGAGCCGCCAAATTTTCGTTGTTTAAACCCGCGGAGGAGATGGTGTACATCACCCTCGACGACGAGTCACGGACCAAGGGTAAAGCCGCGGTGGACGTCCTCGGTGCGCAGATGGGTAAGACGGGCGGGTCGTTCCTGCAGCAAGGCCTGTTGCTGTTCTACGGCACCATCGTCGCCGCGCTGCCCATGCTCATGGTTGGACACACCGGGATTGTGTTTATGTGGCTGTGGGCGGTGAAGAAGCTGGACGACATGCACGGGAGTGAGCTGGCGATGGTGAACGATCCACACGCGCTGGCGCAGGCGGAGGATGCCAAGGCGGCCAAGGAGGCGGAGGATGCCAAGGGGGAGGAGGGTTTGGGAGGCGCGCCGGCGGCGGCTTGACGATCGATGAGTTGACTCGACACCCAAATAATGTTGTAATTCGCTACGTAACACTCACTTTCAAATATGGTATCAGAGAGAGCATCGCCTTCACGTCCGTGGGACTGACTAATCTTACTTGGACCGTTTGACCACGACACCGCCGGTCTGCTTCGTGGATTTGTACCCCATGGCGACTAACATCTCGCAGAGCACAGCCGCGTTGTCGCCCTGGAACTGGAGACTTCCGTTGTCCATCGACGCTCCGCCCACGCCCAGGACCTTCTTGAACTTCTTCACCAGGTCCTTCGCCTCCTCCGGCGTGCCGACGTCCATGCCGTCGACGCAGGTGACGGATTTTCCTTTCTTCCCGGCTCGCGTGACCCCGACGCGGACCTGTTGCTTGGCGATGGGTAGGCCCCGGGACGATCCCGTGCCGGAGCCGATGCTTCCGGGTTTGGGCGGCTTATCAGAGGCGGACGATGACGCGCCGCCTCCTCCCTTCGCCTTGCGCTCGGCGCGCATGGATCCCTTTCCGGCCTCGGCGATGGCTTCCTCCATGGACATCCGCCCCTCATCGCCGATGGAGGCCCCCTTGTTGCGTTGGCTGTCGCCATCATCGTTCACCGCCAGTTCCGGTTTGTCTGGGAGTTTCCCGCGGAGCGCCTGGAGGTTGGCGAACGGGTTATCGCCGCCGGGCCCCGCCCTCGTGACAGCTGTGGTCCGACTCCTCACTCCCGGGTTCGCGCACGCGCGTCGATGACGGTGAAGAAGCCGGGGCGTGACGACCCATCGAACGTGCGCGGCGGAGCACGCCATCTCGACTGTGACGACAAACTTCGTTTTTTCTTGGTGACAAATATTCCAAATGATGACGTCTTCACAGCGAAGGGACGCGCGCTGCCGGGTGCTGCCGGGGGCGACGCCATGCCCGCACGCGTCGCGCTAGACACCAACGGCGGGAGACGACCGGCGGGTGGCCACGCTCCCCCGCCCCCGCCGGCGGCGCCCGCGGGAAGCTTCGACCGCGATGCGTACTACACCCAGTGCCGCCGGTACGCAGTCGCAAACAACGAGCGGTTCTCATCGTGGAGGTGGCGCTACGGGTACTACGACGACTGCCCGTGCATCCCGGGAAACTCATGCAACGCTCTGTGCCGCACACAGTGCGATACCCCGCAAGCGTCGAACAACGGCTGGCGAGGGAACCCTGCTCTCACCGTCACCATGCTCGCGATATACTGCGCATGCTTCGTGTTCCTTTGCTTCTTTCTCAAGTACAGGTATCAGCGGTGGCTGGGGCGCGGGGAACGCGCGGTGCGACGGGAGGTGCGCGCCGCGGAAGCGCAGTGCGCCAAAGCTGAGGCGCTCGACATCGAGCTCGCGGCCCTCCCACTGCCGTCGTACTCGTGCATCCAGCCGGATGGACAGAGCGCGATCGTCACAAAATCGAGCGAGTGCGACGTCGAGATGCAGAGACGGGAGACGATGAGGGCGCGGGTGCTTGCGGACACGCGGGTGACGGTGAGGCACGTGAGCGACGCCGCGTGGGTGGAGCGCGAGCTCTCGGAAGTCATCGTTCACGTATCGGAAGAGGAGGACGAGGACGATGGGGAGGAGGAGAAGACTCGTCATCAAACGTAGGCGTCGATGGGTGAACTCGATGACGGCGACGCGTTCACCCATCCATTCACGGGCTCGCGCTCGGTGTAGTTTAATGTATACCTGTACCATGGAACCGGACTGACGGAACGTCTCGAGCTGAACGGAGCGTGCGTTCGTCCACGTCATCGGCGAAGCGGCGACGACGGCGATGATTGCAATCATCTTTTTGCCATCTCGAGATCTGAGATCCACTTGTCCCCTGCTTGTTGTCGTGGTACGCCACTTCGTCCAGCGCCGCTGGTGGGGTCCTCACGGGCCATGCCGCCGCCTTCGCACGTCCGCGAGTACCCCGTGGTGGAGTGCGACCTCGAGTTCGTGGAACTCACCAGGCTCGGCGTGCCCCTCGAGGTTCACGCGGCGGATCCGTCGGAGCTCCCGAGCATCGCCGGGCGTCCGGTGCCCGAACACGGAGCCTTCGTCGCGCGCGTGCTCCCGCGACACGTCACCTCCGGAGACGACGCGGGACTGACGTACACGCCGCACGATGACACGCACGCGAAGGCATCGACGTCGTTCACGAGGGTGTGGGCACGGGATCCGGAGGGCGGCGCCGTCGTCGTCCCCGCGCCGCTCGATGGACCGCTCCGGGACCATCTGGATGAGCTCGTCGTGCTCTCCGACGACTGGTTCGTGTTGGGTCTGCGGTTCGAGGCGGACGCCGAGATTCGCAGGGTCTTCAACCTCCACGGCTTCGCGTCCATCGCGCGCGGGCACCTGCGGATGTTCGTGGTCCCGAGCGTTGACGACGGCGACGCACGCGCGCGGGTCTTTGTCACATGCGGCGGGGGCATCGATTCGCCCCTCGCGAAAATCACGAGCGCTATACCGCTGTTCCACGTCGACGAGCCGCCCGCGCTCGAGATGCTGCGAGCGTACGTGGAGGGACCCACGTCCGCTGCGTTCCCGAGCACACATGACGGTGAGATGAATCGTATTGAGGTCCCGGGTTCGAACCCGGCGTGGGTCAGGACGGCGGATGGGCTGTTCCCGCATCAGGCGAGGACGGCGCGATGGATGGCCGCGGTCGAGGCGTCTGACGGTTCATCTGACACTCGCGGTGACGGTTCATCTGACGACACTCGCGGTGACGCGCTGGTATCCCCCGTGCGTTTCGCCGGGCGGGTCATGCACCCAGACGGGCTGGAGCACACCGATTTGGAGACGCGGGAAGACGCGCTCGATCGATTAAATCTCAAACGACAAAAGTCAAACTCAGAGGCCGAGTATCACTCGGGACCGTACGCGACGATCGGGAACGCGCTCGCGGCGGCGCTAACTTCGTCGAGCGGTGAGAAGGACACGCGTGGAACGCGGACGTCGGCGGTTCGAGCCCCGCGGCTGCCGCCCGGCGGGCTCATCGCGCACCCGGTGGGCGCGGGGAAGACGGTTATTTGCGCCGCGTTTCTCGCTCGCGAAAAAAGGCACGAAACGAGTCCGGTCCGGGTACACGATCGCGACGGTTCATCTGACACTCACGACGGTTCATCTGACGAATTCGACGGCAACACGCTGGTGGTGTGCCCCGCGCACATCGTGACGCAGTGGCTCGAGGCCCTGCGTCGGTTCGCGCCAAACCTCCGATGCAGACGCGCGGACGCCGGCGACATCGGGGAAATAAACGAACTGAAAGCTTCCGACTCTTCGCGTAAAGTTGATTGTACTTACACAATAATGGTGTAAAGTGGTGTAAAGTGGCGTGAAGAAATAATAGTGCACATACACATAGTCACAAATTGTATTTATGGTTAAGATCGACGGCGGCCGTGTCTGGAGCGCAGCGACAACGGCCTCATCGGATTCTAAGGGTTTCTGAAGGCCCATCGATATTAGCCTGACCAACCTTTAAATATGGGTAAGAACTATCGCGGCCGTATCTGGAGCGAAGCGACCAAGGACTGGTATTAACATTACATAGCTTACAGCTTTATAGGATTATTCTGAAACATTTCACAATTTATAACTATTTCATGAAAAACAAACAACCAACCAAATTTTTTTTTTTTTAATTATTTATTGTAAATATGTTACAAAATCAAGCACTGTTAGAACTCAGTATTATTAATATCCTACTCACTCGTCAAGAGCACGAACACGCACTGACAGGTAGATTGTCCAACTAGACAATATACCAGTTATCTACTGTTCTAACATAAATAATTAAAAAAAAAAATTTTTTGTTGGTTGTTTGTTTTTCATGAAATAG
>Ga0302116_1000666_pt1 | contig 20847 bp, 22 predicted proteins | sample AG5_SCM_MG_FD_203124 | JGI IMG/M metagenome (GOLD analysis project Ga0302116, IMG submission 203124) | Marine microbial communities from Western Arctic Ocean, Canada - AG5_SCM | ecosystem: Environmental > Aquatic > Marine > Oceanic | place: Canada: Western Arctic Ocean | collected 2017-10-01 | reverse complement strand
TGTCGCCCAACCGCGACCGAAAGCACGCATTATATTTCTCGGAGGAGGAGCCACTGTCGATCGTCGTGGGAGCCGAGACGAGTAGGCTTTGATACGTTCAATAGACGAGAGTGATCGACCGGGAGGACACGATGAGCGAGGCGGAGATTCGGTTCAGGATGCCCGAGGGCGTGGACATAGGTGCGCGTCTTCCCTTCCCAACGCGTTCGAGATCAACAGCGTGCCCCTTCGCTGGGCACCGCAGTGTTGCCCGGGGGGCGTGCGCGGTGGCCCGAGCTGAGCGGCGCCCCGCGGCGTCGATCGGAACCCGCGTGGGTTCCAATCGCACCCGCCTCGCCCGGTAGATCACGCGCGGTGTATCGACCCGCCCGCGGGGGCTCCGACCCCCGCCCCGTGTCGCCGCGCGCGTCCCCCGGGGCCCCGTTCAACACCTCGAATGCTACGATGCACAAACAAACACCCCCAGATCTTCTTCTTCTCACAACAAACGATCCCACCCACCACCGACCACCACTCACTCACCCTTCCTCCCTGCCATCCATCCATCCACAGGTCCGCTCAACATCCCGCTCAACACCAAAATACACACGGTCAAGGAGCTCGTCGTGACGGAGTGGCCGACGGAGAAGGTCGGCAAGCCGCCCCCCGAGGACCCGCGAGAAATTCGACTCATCCACAACGGCAAAGTCATGGAGCCGGGCAAGTGCCTGGGCGATTACAAAGTAGCCGTCGGGTCCTTGGTGACGTGCCACCTCCTGGTGCAGCCCAAGCCGGAGCCCGTGAAGGGCGGCGGGTTCAAAGGGAAGGGTGGGAACGGCGACGGGAGCGCCGCCGCGCCCGGGTGCGGCTGCGTCGTGTGTTGATCTGATTGAACGAAGAAGATTCTTTGTATTGAATACATATGAACACTACGCATGATGACTACTGATTAAGTCGTACGTACTTTACGTGGCTAAGTCTGCGACTCGTGTTTGTTGACGCCGCTCGCCACCTTGTTCGCGCTCCGTCGTTGGAACAGCCGCCCGCCCAGGAAACTGCTCACTTCAGCACTTCCGCCTCGAAACCCCAGCGGACCTTTCAGTCGTCTCGCCGGCGCCTCCGTTTTCTTCTGCTTGACCAGGTAGTCCCGTTCCAGTCGGTGCCTGTGCGGTCGGAAGAGCCGCCACTTGCGAATGGCGTCCGGGGTCACCAGCAGACTCTTACCACTCGCCCACCGCTTCATGTCCTCCAGCGGCATCATGAACACCTTCCGGGTGTGAATCTTGCTCTCCAGCGAGTGCCGCTCCTGCCGAAGATCCTCCGGCACCATCACCTCGTGCTGCAACCGCAAAATCTTAAACTGTACCCAAGCCGGTACACTCGGGACGAAGTACTCGTACAGGATGTACATCGCCGACAGCGACGCCGCGATGACGAAGAACAGCAGCCGTTTCTCCAGCGACGCGAGCTGATCGAACGGCCACGTAAACTGAAACAAAAACACAGAGTCATCAGCACTGGCAAACAGTCAGAGAACAAAAAGAAATATACAAAAATAAAACGCTTAAACACGTACCGCGTTGTCGTCGTGATCGGGTTCGGACGCGTCGCGCCACGTGTCAATCGTCACCGTGATGATCCCCGCGTTGGTGAAACACGCCATGAACGTGAAGAGCTTTAAGAAGACGTACCAGACGCCTATGTCCTTCGCGGCTCTAGGCACAGGCCTTCGACCGAGGTGCACAATCTTCATCAAATCACCGCGAATCTCCTGTACGTTGTTCGCCGCCGCTAATAGGAAACAAACCGGAAACACCGGCGCGAACATGACCAAATACCCGTACTGGATGCACATCTCCGCGTATTCGAGGTATAAATCACGAACCTGCGGCAGCGTGCTCTGCTCGAACGAAGCCTCCTCTTCCGTGAGAAACCCGACGCGGCCGGGCGCGTGCATGGAAGAACCGGCGCGATTCATGTACCTGTAAACACACGTAAAGGTCATTCTAATTGCCATTAGTGATAAAAATATAAATAGAAACTCACCTTCTCTTACGTCTATTCTTCAGCTTGTTCAGGAGCAAAGGAATGCCGTACTCCACGAACTGGTCGACGATGAACTTGGTGGCGATCATCGACCCGAGCTGGACGCTGAGGTGGTATATGTTCTCCTTCACGAACGCGATGTAAAAGAGGGAAAAGTACGCGTTGAAGGACTCGACGACGAAAAATTTAACCACGAGCGCTGTACACAACAAAACACACGTGTCGTCAGTCTAGTTGCCCGTACGAAATAATAAAAAAATAGACTCACCGTCGGTGTGCTTCACCTCGCGTCTGTGGTTCTCCCACTTGGTCAGCACTCGCGCCAGCATCTGGTACAGGACGTTGAAGATTGGTAAGATGACACCGGTGATGACGCCGCCGAGGACTTTGTACTCGAAGTTGTACCACGAGTCGTAGTTTGGGTTGCTCGGATCCCCCAGGCCTTCGTCGCCGTAGTTGAGGGTGAGTTCCAGCACTAGGTACTGCATGGTGCCGCACGTGGCGACGGCGACGAGCATGATGAGGCCGGAGAGTAGCACTTTCGCGCGGCGCCGTCGGGTCGGGTAGTGCGGCTGGAGCGTGAACTTGATCCGGTTAATCTCCACGAGTTCGAACAGCTCCGACGGACCTGTGGTTTTGCCCGACGCGTCCCTGTACACAAAACACGGAGTCAATCTCATTCTAATTGCCGTATAGAAATGCGTAAATGAAAGTAAATAAACGAACCTCTCGGCGAGCCACCTTCGTTCGCCCCGAAACTCGGGCCTCGACCTGTCCACCTCGTCCACCTCGGCACCTTCCCACAGCGCGCTCAACTCCCTTTGCTTGTTCGCCCACGCTTTGGTGTACATCCCCGCCCACAGCAACACGAACAGCACGTTGTACAGCACCAGTCGTATCTGTAAGCCGTAGATGAACTGCAGGGTGGTGAAGAGAATGGCGGGGAAGACGATGACGCACTGCCACGCGGTGAGCACGGTGAGAAACGCGAAATAAAATGCAATCTGCGACCCGAGGTAGGCTTGGACGCTGTTGATGTCGCGCATCAGCTCGCGTGCTCTGTTCTCCGACGGCGCGGGCCACAGGTAGTTGCGCAGCTTGCCGAGGGGCATCGGGAGGTACCGGTGGATCCACTGGCTGACTACTGCTCGGCCGTGTCCGTCGTCGTGGTCGTGAAGAAAAAACACGCAATCGTCGAGATCGTTCTCACCGATGCGCCGCGTGTTCGCGGTCACCACGCGCAGCTGCCTCAGCACCAGCGACTGCGCGGTGGACGGGTTGAACATCCGCGTCGCGGAGTGCTGCTTAAACTTGGCCGCTTCGCCGGCGCGGAAACGCATCATGCGCCCGTCCGTGCGTTCCATGAAGAGCTCAGCCTGGTCGGCGAGCGCGATGAGCATGTCCCTCGACGCGTTCACCGCGACCAACACCTCGCAACGGACGTTCTCTTCATCGGTTCCAGGCTTGGGCTTGACGCCGCCGCCGCCGACGGGTAGCTCCAGTATCCACGCGGCGAGGTCGTTATCTCGGAGTAAGTTGACGAGCCTGGTAGCCTGCAACCTGGCCAGTCGCGCCGAGCGTTGATTGGCGGTTGTCAACGCGAATCGCCACAGTCGACGCGCGCGCCACCTGCGTACCGCGTGGGAGCACTGCGCGAGTAGGTTGACGACGCCGTACTTGCTCCGCAGCGCGTGCAGCCATCGCCGGCGACTGAACCCTTCCACCGCGTCTTTGATCATGTCCAGCGACATGAAGTTATCGGTTCTGACGGATATCAGCACGTGAAAATCGTTGTGCCGACTGATGCGGCCGCGAGCTGGTTCGGGCTTGATGGCGTTGAGGTACTCGCTCTCGCTCTCGTCCGAGTCGATGTGCACGTCGCTGTCGGACGAAGAGTCGCTCAGGCGGAAGCCTTCCTCCAGTAATTTACCGACTTTAGCCAGCCCGAAGCCGGATTCATCGGAGTCGGACCCGGAGCCGCCAGTGAGTTTATCGAGCGCCGCCCTCGGTTCCTTGGGCGGCGGCGACGGGAGATCCACCAAGGTGTCCGCGCGGTCCATCTCGACAACAGACGCGTCGTCATTGTGCGAACGCACGCGAAGCTGCGCGTTCGCCTTGGCGCGCTTACGCCGAGCCTTTTTGTCGTCCAAACTCGCATGCGAGTTTTCCTTTCGCATCGTCTGACTCCTCGGCGCGGGAGCAGACGCGCTCGCGTCATCCATCGTCACATCCACCATCTCCACGACAGGTCCAGGACCGGGCGCCACCTTATTCGTGCGCGATGCGTGCGTCACAGTGCCGGATTCGCGCCGTCCTCGCCTGGAAGTCTTAGGGGTGACCGAGGGTGTCTTTAGGGGATCGACGTTGTTTGAATCGTCACGGCAGGAACAGAAGGAACTCGCGCAATACTCGCATCCGAACCGAGCCCGGCACCGCGTGCGTTGCCTCGCGCGAACCCGTCGCATGTGCCTCGCCACCGCGCGCTCGTACTTATCCCACTGGAGCTGCTCGACGATGTCGTCCGGGCGGGTTAGCCCCACATCGACGAATCCATCCGTCAAGCCCATCGCGGCGTCCTCGGCGGCGAGAAGCATCGAGTGGATCCTGTGACCGACGCCGTCGCCTAGTCGTACTAAATCCCGTGGCGTCCGTCCTTTCGAATCCCTGGACAGCAGTACCTTTGGGTCCGAGTTGGACCGCACGATCAGCCACCTGATCGCCGAGACGTTCCGCGCCCCCACGAGCGAGTGCATCACGTTGGCCACTTTCAACACGTTGTCCAGCCCTGCACACAAAACACGAATTGCTCAATCAAATTGCCCGTACGAGATAACCGAAAATATACTCACCGAGCGCCTCTCCGGCTTCCGGGGTCAAGCTGGCACCCTTCTCCAGCAGTTGCAACGCGAGGTACGTGTGGCCCTTGTTCACCGCGAGGGACAGCGCGGTGTCGCCGTGCGCATCCTTGACGTCGAGCATCGCGTCCATTCCCGGCTGCGATAAAAGTAAATCGGTGAGACGTCGCACGGTGCCGCCAGCGACGTCGCTCTGCGCCAGCGAGTGCAGCGCCTTGCGCCCGGTGCTGTTGTCGGTGTCCGTGGTTAGCCTCACGCCCTCGCGTAGAAGGCACTTGGCGGTCGCGACGTGGCCCATCTCGATCACCACGTGCAGCGGAGCCAGACCGAGCGAGTTTGGAATTTCGAGCAGCTCCGAGACGTACGTTTCCTGTAACAAAACACGCCGTCATTCCAATTGCCCATACGAAAATAAAAAGAAGAACCTCACCGTAAACTTTTCGATCCCGCGAAGTCTCGACACCGTCGCCGTTAACATCCGCGTTCCTCGAAGCGCGGCGTAGAACAACGGTATGCACGCCTTGCTGTCGGGGACGATGACCTGCCGGATCAGGTCCCTGCGCATCAACGCATCGACTGCGGCGATGTCGCAGTTGACCATCGCTAAATGCAAAGCCGCCCTTCGGCCGGAATCGGGAGCCGCCTCGGTTTTCCACGTTGTATCCGCGAGGTGCGACTCCAGCGCGGCCCTTGGGACGGTGCTGTCGAGGTACTCGACGAGGTGCGCGCTGCCCCGCGCGGCCGCGCGTCTGAACGCGGGGCGGCGCGTGAACCCCTCGGGTCCAATCTCCGCGATGTATTCCTGAAGCCAGTCGGCGTAAGGAGCGTGCCACGAAAACTGCATCACGAACTCCTCCTCCAAAACCCCGCGCTCGTGCAACCCACCTTCCACAGTCTCTAAAATAGCCCAGCCGTGCGCGTCCGGTATGACGTAGAACTCATCCGCGGCTTGTTCGAAATCAGCCGCGATCTCTGCGTCGCGTTCGGCGCGTGACTTTGAAGACGCGGCCGCTGCGAAGAACGAACCGAGAAACGCCTGAGTGAACGTGGGCACGGAACCGGCTTTCGATCCCGTCCCCACAGTCATCTTCGCCAGCCTCGACTTCATCATCGGCGACTGCGAAGGAGAGCCTTGTTTGCGGTTCGAGATGTTCGGGTCGGAAGCACCGAGCGGTCGCACGCGGTCGCCGGCTTCATCTCGAATTCGCAGAGAGTTCGATTGAGATGCATCGACGATTGGGGTTGAGATCGAGTCGCCGTCGTCGTCCAGTTCCACGCTGGCGCGTCTGCGCCGGGCGGGATCGCCGAACTGCAGGGGCGCGCGTGACCCCGGGACAGCTTCGTTAAACGTGCGCTTCATGGTCTCCTCGTAGTGCGCGTGCGGCATGAACCCTTCCACCACCGGCCCGGGTCCGACTAAAACGACGAGATCGTCTTCTTCGTCTCCGGATGCGTCTCTTTCGTCCGGTTTGGAAAATTTGGTGTCCGACATGAACGTGGAGCCGAACTCCGCCTCGACGTCGTCGTCCGCCATCCACGTGTCGTCGCCCCATTGGTGCTGAAAGGACTCGACGACAGCCGTGGGTGAGGACGGAGCGTCGGAGATTAGAAACTCGGATCCGACGGAAACCGCGTTGGAAAGTTGATTCCTGGTCGGAGGTTCAACCTCGCCCAGGTCGTCGAAGTCGTCCTCGGGAAGCGGGATGAACTTAGCACCCGCGCCCGGTGGAGACCCCCTTTGCCCGCGAGGAGACGCGGGATACGAAGCGTCACGCGCGGACCCGATCGATCGCCTCGCTCCCGCCTTGGGGGATTTGGACTCGTGCTGTTCCTCGAGCTTGCGCTGAAAGTCGTCGGCGCGCGCCTTCAGCCGTTGGTTCTGCCTGTCGCGTTTCGCCATTCGAGCCTCGTGTTCCACCAGTTTCAGCGCGACGCCTTCCGCGGCGTTGCTGAGGAACAGACCCACGTGCGCCTGCCTGTACTTGTCCCCGCCCAGCTTGGCGCGCTTGCGGCTTATGCCGTACTTGACACCTTCCAGGATGACGACGCGAATCGGCCGATCGATCGCGAACTTGACGGGGTCAAAGGCCTTTTTCGACCCTTTGGATCCCCCTTTGGGATACATACGGGCCGCTTTGACCGCCTCCGCCTCAACCTTCTCCTCGGCGATCCGCCTGGCTTCGATGGCGTCAATCGCCGCCGACGCCGTCGCCTCTAGCTTACGCTGCGACTCGAGGTTATCGGTATCTTTTTCAGCCACCTCGTTCGCCGCCGCCGCCGCCGGGACGGTGTCCATCACGCGCGTCAACTCCACGCCGTACACCTGCGTCCACCCTTCGCGTTCCTTTCGTTCCTTCTCCCTTCGTTTCTCATTCTCCGACAACCGGCGCTCGCGTCCGGACATCGATCCGGATGCACCGGCGCCTTCGTCCTCGGACCCTAGTTGCATACCACCCTCCTTCTCCATCTCGGCAATCTCCCTCAAAGTGTTCCTTCGTTCGTCCCGGACCACCCTTCGCTCACGTTTGATCGTCTCCACCCGTCGTGTGTGGTTGTCCAACACACGTTCCATGTACGCGGAGTTCTTGGGCACCGCGGCGTAGTAGTTCTCGATGCCGCCCCATCCGAGCACCGTCCTCGCGCCCGCCATCTTCTTCGCGACGGTATCGAGCCCCGGCCGTTTCTTGGCGTTACTTGTACCGTCGCCGCCGCCGCCATTGGATCCCCCACCCGGTGAGTCGGTCGATCCGCGACTTGAAGTGTCCGACGGCTGCAGCAGCTCCTTGACCGACGCGGCAACCGCCGACTCTCCGGGTACGGAGTAAAATTGGAAAATCATAAACGAGCGAGACCACTTGGCGACGCGCGCCTTGGCCGCCTCCATCTGCGCGCGCATCTGGTCAGGCGTCGCCTCGCTCACCTGTTTCAGCGCGGCGATGTGCAGCTTGGCGAGTGCGGCGCTGTCCATGCTCCTCGCCTGCGCCAGCGTCGCGCTCAAACCGACTTTGAACGAAAAGGCACCTGCGGAGCCTTTGCCTCCGGTGACCTTTCTGGACATGAGGAAGGAAGGGGATTGACGCCCGGACGCGCCCGGGCCCGTGGGTGAAGCTCTGTCGCTCGCGTTGTTTCTAGAAGGGAGGTGATCCGCGGTGCCCTTGATGGACCGTACCTCGGCGAGAAGACCAGAAGGTTCTCCAGAAGGTTTGATCTTTCGGAGCCACGCGGCGGTGGCGGCTTTGATGCCTTTCTTCCCTCGCCCGATCCTCTGCTCGTCCTCGACGGCACCCGCGACGCGCGGGCGAGGGTACTTCTCACCCGGCCGAGGTATGTACCTCCACATCCACCCCCTGGAGATTTCCTCCACGGAGACCTGTAAGTGTTAAACAAAACACGTCGTCAATCAAATTGCAAAACATGTGAAAATAAAAACAAACTCACGTGAACCACTATGAAGGCGCACTTGGCTTCGTACGCCCTCGCGCCGTCCGCCGCTTCGATGAACTTATCGGACAGCGCCGGGGACGACCCACCGCACCAGTACACGGACACCAAGTTGGCCTCGCTCTCGCGCGCGATCTTCAACGCGCGAAGAAACGCCCGTTCAGTCTCGCAGACCCTCACGTTGGGACACGCCCCGCACCGCATCAACTCTAGCGCCGCAAGCCACTTGCCCCGGAGCATAGCCGTCGCTAAGGGTGTCAGCCCGTGGCCGTCTCGTGCGTGGACGTCGGCGCCCACACGGGACAGCGCGCGTATGATCCCGTGGTGGCCACCCTCCGCAGCCTGGTGAAGCACGGTTCTATTCCCGGGCATGCGCGTGTTGACGTCAATGCCTGTGAACAAAACACGACGTCAATCTAATTGCCCATACGAGATGAATAAAAAGAAACTCTTACCGCCACCCTCCTTTGAATCCTTCCTCGCCTTGCTCAGTATGCCAATCACGCCGTGGAGGTCGCCGGTGACGCACGCGGTGGACAGAAGCTTGATCGTGTCCATGCCGCCGATCAACGCCCCCGCGGCTTTCAGCACCTGCGTGGCGCCCAAACACCCGGCTTCGATAGCCATGCCCAAGGCGGTGAAACCCTTTCGATTGGTCGCGTTGGGGTTGCCCCCGTTCTTGAGCATCCAATCCAGGAGCTCCGCGCAGCCGTCCACGGTGGCGGCCATGACCACGTTGGACCTCCGTTCGAACCCCGCCGGGAGGTTCATGTCCACGCCGCACTGGATGAACCCCTTGGCCTTGATGAGCTCACGTTTTTCGATCAAGTCGTTGACGTGCCCGGCGAGCCACGCGATTAAATCTTCTCGTTTTCTCGCCTTGACCGTGTTGGACACGAGCTCCGCGCCCCGTTCTTTGAGCAGCGATATCACCCCCTCGTCCGCGCCGGCTTCGATCGCGGTGTACAGCGGCGTCAGTCCTTTGGCGTCGGGCGAGTGCAGGTCGGCGCCCGCATCTAACAGAGCCCTGTACACAAAACACGCCGTCATTTTCTAATCGCCCAAATGCGAGAAAAGAGTAAAATAAACACACCTGACGACGTCTAAGGATCCCCTGGCCACCGCGGTGTGCAGCGTGTGTACCTCGCTCCGTCCGCGAAGGTGCGCCTGCCTGCCGTGCGCGGTGGCTTTGGACTGCGCGTGTGACTCGAGTGACCCCGCTTGGCCCGCGAGGTGGTTCGGGTCCGCACCCGCGGCGAGGTATCCTATGAATTTACGTTGGTCGTTTCTGGTGGCGAGTTCTCTCAGTCGATTGGCAATGCGGTTGGCGACGATGCCCTTGTGCGCGGCTTTCTGGACGTTACCCTGTAGCGTCGCGCCCATCTGCATGAGCGTGTGCGCCGCCTCTTTCTGGTGCGATTCGACGGCGAGGACGAGCGGTGAGTTCAAGTCGGCGTCCACCGCGTTGACGTCCGCGCCGAGTTTTTGCAACGCGACGATGGCGAGGACGTTGCCGGCACGGGATGCGAAGTGCGTGGGTGTCATGCGGTTGAGGGGTTCGTGCGAGGTGGCCGGGACGCCGCCTCGCTCGACGATATCGTGGATGAGGTCTACATCGTCCTCGGCCGCGGCCAGGCACAGCCTGATGGGAACGGGTAAGGGGTGGGTGGTCAGCGGGGGCCAATCTGAGAGTTGCATCGATGCGTGATTTATTCGAAGCGGGCGTTTCGCGGGGCTCGGTGAGGCGGGTGCGGGTAACGCGGGGGGGCATCGTACCGCGTCACGTCCAGCCGCGTGTCCGACATGGTCACCGGAGAGCTACGCGCCGCTGGTCGTCGCCGTGACTCTCGCGCTGACTCGCGACTGGGCCATCGGACCGGCCAAAAGCGCTTCTTAAATAAACGGGCTCGGTGCCGACCGTTTGGGTGAATCAGATTCCAGTCTCGGCAGGTCCCAGAGAAAAGAGAAAAGCCACGACCGAGGTCACTTCGCGGGGCGCGGAGGGAGGATGACGACGGTGTGGCGACCGAAGGTCAGGATACCGGTTCCGAACATCGACGGTGCCGATGTTGACGAGAAGTGGAGAGATGAGTTGACGACGAAGGGTACGAAGCGGAAGAGAGCCCCTCCCACAAAGGGGCCGTGCGAGCACGGGGTGAAGCCTCGCTCGAAGTGCAAGGTGTGCGGTGCTTGTCCGCACGGCCGTCGGCGCCGTGAGTGCAAGGAGTGCGGTGGGAAGGGAATATGCGAGCATGGTCGTCAGCGCAGTACGTGCAAGGAGTGCGGTGGTGCAGGAATATGCGAGCACGGTCGTCAGCGCTATCAGTGCAAGGAGTGCGGTGGTGCAGGAATATGCGAGCACGGTCGTCAGCGCTATCAGTGCAAGGAGTGCGGTGGATCATCAATCTGCGAGCACGGTCGTCAGCGCTATCAGTGCAAGGAGTGCGGTGGAGGCTCAATCTGCGAGCACAGTCGTGTACGCTCTAAGTGCAAGGAGTGCAAGAAGTAGCGAACGTATCATCAACCAGAGAAAGAGAAGAGTCGAAATAAGCTCTCGTCAATAACTTGAAAATCATTTGAACCTAGTACACCACCGAACCCCCGATGATCTTCCACGCCCGGTACCCTCCCCGTCCCTCGCCCCGTCTCAGCTCGTACCTCGCCCTGTACGTACTCTCGTACCTGTCATCCTCCTCCGTCCGCGCGCGGTCCTTCAGAATCGCAACCTCCGTCAAAGTCGCCTCCACCATAGCTCGCGACTCGCTCAAACTCTCGACTTTGTCTATGGACAACGAGTTGAGCTGGTACTCCCACGCCCACCCGTGGGACTTGACATCCTCGGCGCGCGTGAGCCACTGCTGTAACATCGGGCCCTCGAGCACCTGCTCCAAGGGCTTGAGGTTGTGCGCGACGCCCAGCGCCTGAGCCTTGGCGTGCTGCCACCGCTTGACAACCTGCTCGGCAACCTTGGCGTCAACCACGGTCGAAGACCCACCGCCGAACACCTTACCGACGAACGAGTCACCGACGTTGCCAACCGTCGATCCGAGCTTCGACGCGATGCCCTTAGGGCTGTACCCGCGTGAGGTGGACGCGGAGGTGGACACGTAGGTGCTGCCGCCCTGAACGTAGTTCACGGCTCCCGCGGCGATTAAAGCGCCGCCGACTGTAAACAAAACACGACGTCATTCAAATTGCCCATACGTAAATAAACGGAAATAGGAAATAGAAATAAACTCACCCGCCACGCCCACGCCGACTGCGGCGGTGCCCGCTCGTCTGTTGGTGACCAAATACTGCATTAAACGCGACTTGGGCCGGAGTGTGAACAGCGACTCGGACGCGTCGAGGGTGTCGGTACCCGCGCGGAGGCCGGGTACCGCGCTGCCCGCGATGGACGCGCCGACACCCTCCGCCAGCTTCCCGAGTCCCCGGCTTAAATTTTCGAGTGAAGACGCGAACCGTAACACTCCCGGGTTCATGTCGTACCGAGTGCAGAACCGTTGGATCTTAGGTCGCTCGAACCACTCGTACGTGGTGGGTGCCGGGTTGATCCGCGCGCTATCCCTGAAGGACGGGAACGCGACGTCGGCGAGCCACGCGTCAGCCATGGCGCACAGACCCTCCGTCATGTCGCCGCTCGGGGAGTTATCGGCGACGAACCTGTGAAAAAAACACGACGTCATTCTAATTGCCCATACGATGATCAAAATGAACGCACCTCTCAACCTGCGGATCCGCCATGCCGTACGCGAGCTGCTCCTGGGTCAGCCCCAAGGTGTACGCCGCGTCCTCGATGCGGCCCATCAGGATCTGGCACACCGCGCGCTCCACGGTGACCTGCTCCTGTTGCGGCGCCTGCGCGAAATTCGGGTTTTGGCCCGCGCGCGTGGCGGCTTCCTGTAGGTTGACAAAACACGCAAAGGTCAGTCTAATTGGACATACGTACGAAAATAAAAGAAACGCACCGCCATCGTGGCGTACTGGTCCCTAGCCTCGTTCGCGGCGACCCACGCGGCATCTTCCAGCTGTGCGAACATCTCGTCCGCGTCCATCAGTAAGTTCGGTCGCACGTGTACGTACCCGCAGACGACGTGCGCGAGCGCGGCGTTGTAGATTTCGTCCACGTCCGCGGGCGCGTCGGATGGGGCGTCGAGGAAGAGGTCGACTACTTCCTCGGCGGCGAGGTGTCTGTTCACTTCTTTCATGTACGCATCCTTGTCGTTCAGCGCGCCTTCATCGTCCCCGGCACCCGCGGCGCCCCACAGTACCTGGCGCAGCGCGCGGAGTCCTTCCGTGCGTTCCTTCGTCGCCTCCAAAGGCATGGAGAGGAGCTCGATGACGTACGCGGGGGCCATCTCTTGGAGGGTTCGGTTGATCGTCTCTTGGAGTTCTCGGCTGTATCCGGGGCCGGCTTCGGCGACGAGAATCGAGGACGCGATGTCGAGGAGCTCGCATCCCTCGCCGACGCGCGGAGGGGTGGCGGTGAGTGCGTCGTGCGAGAGCTCGCAGTGCGCGAGCGCGGCGGACAGCGTGATGTCTCGCCGGGCGCCCTTGACGCTCGACACCACGGCTAAACATTCAGGCGCGTACTCGATGACGGACTCGTGCTCGCCAGCCTCCTGCATGAGCGCGAGCGCGCCGCCGAGCTGCGACGCCGGGACGGGGGTGAGCCGCCCGTTCTTGACGTCGTCTTCGTGCTCGCGGCGGAGGTCGGGATCGGATAGGACCTGCGCGGCGGCGTCGATCAGATCGGCCCGGGCGGCTGTAAACAAAACACGACGTCAGTCTAACTGCCAATACGGAAATAAAAATAAACTTACCGAGGCATCCGTCGCTGAAGCCTTCGACGAGCTCGCGGTTGATGACGCCGGCGTAGGCAGCCTCGATCGCGGCGGGTGATGCGCGCGCGGGTGTGACGTTGAGGATGGAGAAGAAGGAGATGGGGATGGACACGGTTGGTTCGTCGAACATGTCGGCCGGGTCGAGATCGTACCGCTCGTCGTCGAGCTCGACGGTCTCGACCGCCATGGCGAGCGCGCCGGTGGCGCGCGCGCGGGAAGGGCCATTGGGACGTGGCGAGCGTGTTGAGGCGCGAATGGCGGTCCCGGCGATGCGATCGCGCGACGCGAGCGCCGGCGTCTTCGCGGAGCGCACCGTCACGGCGCGGGGAGGCGTCTGCGTGCGCATCATCCCCGGGGAGGCCACGCAACCTTGCCGGTGCCCATGACTTCTTCGAACGAGTGAGGAGCTCGCTGGGGTGGCGCGAACCGCAGCCGCGGGTGCGGCGAAACGCATCGGCGCTCTCTCAGACACTCGCGGGGCGAGTCCGAGGGTCGGTACGGGTCGCGGCGCGACTCGACTTGTGGGGCGCCCGGCCGATCGCCCAGGCGCGATCTTTCCCGCTTATTTTTGAGTTTGTTTTTTTGACATTTGGCATCGCGAGTGGTGATTGGTCGAGCGGGGTTGGGAGTAGCGGCGGAGTCAGGACTCGTCGTTTGAATCTCGTTGTTATTTTCTCATTTTCTCGCTCGAGCCAAGAAAAGCCACGACCGAGGGCACCTCCTCGGATACGCCGCCACTTCGCCCCGCACCGCCGCCATGGAGCCGAAGAGTGGCAAACGTATCAAGATATCGAACGAAGAAGACTTCAACTCGCTGCTCGGTGCACTCATACGGGAGCTGCCCGATGTGTTCGAGGCTGAGGTGCTCACGAAGCTCAGCTTCAAAGACCACCTCACCCTCGCGCAGGTGAACAAAGAGTGCAAGGACGTCGTGTACAAGATAGAGCCCCTCCAGTTCCTACGGAACAAATGCATAGGCTTTCATAATGGCTTCCCCCCCACAATGGTCAGCGGAGATATCATATTCACCCTCTTGCTACAAGAGGCCGCCGACATTGGGCGTCTTGACGTCTTGAAGTGGCTGTGGGAGCGTGAGCCCAGCAGGCGCGGTGGTAACGGTGGTGTCGGTACTATCAGTACGTACATCTTGGAGATGATGAAAGCCGCCGCCGAAATACTAAGACAGGGAAGGAGGACTGAAGCTGAAGTACCTGCATGACAACAAGTGCCCGGGCCGGAAGGAAACTACGATTCGCACGACATGCACAGCGAGTGAAGCGACGGAACGAGAGACGCGACTGAATCCAACGAACACCACCGACGACTTGAAAACTACCGCCGCTCCGCCTCCGCCACTCCCCTGCTGAGCGCCACCTTCAACTCACCCACCCTCGCCCGCAACGCCTTACCGATCCCCTCCGCGCCCTTCTTACCCAGCGGCCTGAACCCCAGCACCGACTGCGCACCCTTCAGCTGTAACATAACCTTCGAAGTAGCCGACAATTCGCGGTATTTATCAACCGTCTTCGCCATACGTTCCAGTTCCGTCACGTCGTCCCACCCTAAGTCACCCATACATCGCCTCGACGCCTCCGCGTGGGTGACCTGCGTGCCGCTGGTCGTATCGACGGTATCGAAGTCGGTGGTCATCAGGTCGTAGAAGAGACGAGGGCGACGCATCGCACCTCGGAGTCGACCCAAAGACCGAAGCGGATTATTTGCATTATTTGCGTTATTTGCCGATGAAGCAGAGTAGTCGTCTTTCGCCAGCTCCACCGTCATGGAATCCGCGAACGTCTCCAGCGCGGTGAGATCCAGCTCGAGGTTCCGAACCCCGAACGCGGTGAACTTCTTAACCTCCGCGGATGAACCCCCATTCGACGGTTCAGGCGCCAGCGGTTTCATCAGTTTTGCGGACACGTGTTCAAAAACGGACGCCGCGAGTTCCCGGGCGTTTCGCTTGGGCACCACCACCGACGCGGTCCTCAGTATGCCGTCGAGGTACACGACGGTACCTTGACACGCGTCGGATGCTGATTGGTTGGGCGCATCCGGCGCCCAATCGGATTGAGCGGACGAAGTTTCCAGTAACTCGTCCACGCGCTCCGTCGTCATTTTAATCAGTGCATTCATCGCGTCCCTCTCCAGTCCGGAGAAGGGACGCCAATCGCGTTCGTGGCACCCGACCGCGTTGGCATCGAACGTATCGTCGGCCGCCGCACCGACCGCGGCGCGCGCGGCGGACCGTTCGAACGTCCCCGCGACGTTGTTTAAGTACTCCGAGTCCTTCACCAGCTGCATGGCGTGCGATTCCTTAAACCCCAGCCTCGCGCTGGTTCGTTTGGGGAATTCAACCGCCAAAGTTTCCACGCATTTGCGGCATTTACCCGCCGCCTCGCGCGCGATGTCGCCGTCGCTCTTCGTCCCGCCGCCCCGGAGCGACGCGCTGCCGACGTAGAACCCGCCGATCTGCGTCGCAAACTCCGTGGCGAACGTCGCGAGGTCTTTCGCCGCGTGCGAGCACTTGCCGTCGGGGAGCGGGTGTAACCTGCAAACAAAACACGGCGTCATTCTAATTGCCTATACAAGCGTTAAAATAAAGAAACTCACCGTTCGAGGGTACACGCGTCCAGGGCTTCGTCCACGGTGTGCGTGGCGAGCAGGTCGAGGTACCTGGACGCCGCCGCCGCGGACGCGGTTCGTTCCAGGCCCTCCAGGTAGCTACCCGAGACATTGCCGTTCGATTCATTTCCAGAGTCATTTCCGCAGTCGTTGACGTTCCGTTCGTTTGATTCGCCGTAGCCTCGCGAGCGTATGGCGGCGCAGGCGGCGGCGATGGCGTCGTGGAGCGCCCTCACCACCGCGGCGTCCTTTGCCTTTTCCAGAGTCTTCGCGACGTATTGCCCGAGGTCCTCGCACGCGCGTCTGCACATCGCGCGGTTCTGCTCGTGCGATGCGAGTGCCCCGTCACTAGCCCTCGCGATGCGCTCGTTGACGACGAAGAATCCAACGAATTTGTCCAACTTTTCGTTGATGACTTCGCGTAGGCAATCGTCCGGTTCTCGTTTTCTTCGAGCCGAGTACCCGAGGTCGAGGTCCGCCGCGAGCTGCGACGCGCGTTCTTTGCGTATGCGTTCCGCGAATTGATCCCCGCGGTTCGTGGCGCGGAACACACCCCAGAGCCGTAGCAGCGGCTTCAGGCTGAGCACCGCGCCCGGAGCGTCTTCGTCGACGTACGACGCGAGGTCCGGAAAGTTCCGGGCGTTTCTAGAAACGTTTCTCTCTCCCGTATCACGAAACGAATCCATCCCGTTCTCCCGTTCGATGACCGGGCCCGCGTCGAGGGACATGACCTCCTGTGTGAAGTCGATGCGTCTCGCCGCGGCGCGTTCGGAGTGCCCGTTGGACGAAGAACCGGAAGAAACACTTCGTTCGAGCGTCTTCTCGTTCGAGCCGTCTTGGGCCGTGAACGCGTCTGTCTCGGCCCCGCGCATCTCTCCGTCGACGTCCTCGTGCGCCGCCGCCACCGCTTGAACCCTGACGGCGTCGATCGATCGTGCAATCGCGTCGAGCGCCGCCGCCGGGTCTCTCCGCTTCGCCGCCTCCGCCGCCGCCGCCGCCCGACCCCTCTCGCGCCTCTCGGAAGATGAACCGCCGCCCGACCCCGACCCCGACCCCGACCCCGACCCGATGCCGCCGCTCATGACACCCCGCCCGGTCTCCCGCGCGATCGCGGCGGCGCCGAACACGCGCCCGACGTCGCGCGCGGCGACGAGCCAATCCCGCGCGGATCGATTAGCGTGTCTCTCCGCTCGAGCCCGAGCTTTCCGAACTCCGTCTCGGAGATACTCACCCAGCGCCGACGCACCCTTGGGTAAACCCGGCACGTGTACCTTCTCAATCTCGTCGCATCGTCGCACGGCGCGGAGCAAGTTCCCGCGGCTCAACGCCTCGTCGCATCGAGCCGCGCATCTCAACGCGTCGGCGCATAGCCGCGTTTTAGTGACTGCTTCGTCTATACTTGCTTCCTCGTTCGCTACGGATCCGAATTTGTCCATGGACTCGAGCAAGCCGCCGCCCGCGCGTTGCACCGCAGCGTTCTGTGCCTTGGTCGCATCGCCGAGGCGTCGCATGCCGTCGCGCACGCCGTCCAGCTCGCGCATGGCGCGTGTGAAGTCTGCGTGATGTTCTCCGCATAAAGTCTCCACGGACTGCGCTTTCTCCCGCCGGATCCATTCGAGCGCGTCGATGGCGTTTGTGCCGGTCGCGCCGACGTGCGCGCCGGAGATGAGGCCCGCGGCGCCGCGCGCGAGCGCGAAGCGCACGAGCGGCGCCGCGAGGTCGTCCGGGTGCGTCATCACTCCGGGTGAAGGAACGCCCGTAACGTCGTCGTTGTTTCGAAGGATCTGGCGAATCTCCTCAGCCATGCGAGCCTCCGCCGGGGATGGGCGCACGGCGGTGCCCTCGGCGTCGTCGTCGTCGTCGTCGGCGCCTCGGCCCGCGAGCTTCGCGGCGGTGTTTGTCGTCATCGCGTCGTCGCCGGGCATGACCGGGGCATCGACAGCTGTCCCCTCGTCGTCCGAGGAAGGCTCCGGCCACAGCGCGATGGTCTCCATGACGAACCACAGCTGTGCCCACTGCTGCGCGGACATCTCGCCGTCGCGTTCGACGTCGTCGCTCCGGAGCCATCGCTCGAACGCGTCGACCGTCTGGGGCCGCATGACGCCGTCGCGCACGCCGAGGAGATCCGTCATGGCGGCCGCGGCGCGGGAGCGCGTGACCCTCCCGCCGACGGACGACCCGGGGGGGCGCTCGCGGCAACTTTGAAAGAACTGGCGTGTGCCAACGTCTTCAAGGTCAAAAAAGAGTGGCAGCAGAGGTCTGCAGCTGACACAACTAGCGACGCGCGCTCGCGAACGCGTTCAGCCGCCGCCGCCGCCGGGAATCCCACGCACGCGTCAAGTGGATCCCAAGCTCGAGTCCGCCCACCCGCGCGCGCACGCGCCAGCCCGAACCCTCGGCACCCTCGGCACCGCGCTCACCACCGCGACGTCCAAAACCAAAGGGACAAACAAAAACACGGAGAGAAGATGGCTGATCCGAACGACCGCGACAGCTTCCGGGCGGCGACGCGCCGCCGGTTCGTGGATGACATGCTCGGCAAGGTCCAGGAAGCGTCGCCGCAGAGCGAGTGGCGCGTGATGATCGTCGACGACGTCACCGTCCGCGTCGTCTCGTCGACGTGCGGCATGTCCGATCTCACCGCCGGAGGGATCTCACTCGTGGAGACACTCGGAAAACCGCGAGAGCCCCAGGGACACCTCGAGGCTGTCTACTTCCTCACGCCGTCCGCCGAGTCCGTCGGCAAGCTCTGCGACGATTGGGCCAAACCGGCGACGAAGAAGAAGAAGGACGATGCGACGACATCGATGTACCTCAAGGCGCACGTCTTCTTCTCCTCCCCGCTCCCATCCGCGCAGCTCTCGCAAATCAAAAAGTGCAAACCACTCGTCGAATCCCTCGTCTCGCTCGCGGAACTCAACCTCGAGTACCAGACACGCGACCAACGCACGTTCGTGACTGGCCAGGAGTACGCCTTGGTGGACTTCTTCGGGGGTAAGTCACCGCGAGATAAGCCCGAGTGGCGGCGTGAAGTTGACGTGTGCGCAACGAGGTGAGTTTATTTCTATTTCCGTATTTGTATTTCCGTACGTATGCGCAATTAGTTTGACGCCGTGTTTTGTGTAACAGGCTCACCACGTTGCTCGCATCTTTGAAAGAGATGCCCAAGATCCGGTACAAGAGCGTAGGCCCAGACGGCGTCAAGGGCGGCAGCGTCGCGGCGGCGGTCGCGGAGAAGGTACACAGGCAGACGGCGTACCTCGCAAACAAATCCGGACAATCCCTATCAACCACCTGCGACGTCTTAATCGTCGACAGGAGCGTGGATCCAATCGCGCCAATCGTTCACGAGTGGTACGTTTATTTCAATCATCGTATTCGCAATTTGACTGACGTCGTGTTATATTCACAGGACGTACGAAGCCATGCTCTTCGACTTGTGCGAAGTTAACCACCGCAACGGTCTGTTCAAGTACCGGATCGAGACGAACAAAGGCACGCAGGACAAAGAGGCGGTACTCAACGAACAAGATTCGCTGTTTTGTGAGTTACGGCACGAACACATCGCGGCTGTGCTGGTCAAACTGGCGGAGAAGGCGAAGGAGTTCAGCGCTAAGGGTTCGAGCGCTCGGCTCAACGGGGAGAGTACCACCGGTCAGATCAAAAAAGTTGTCCAGTCGCTTCCGAGGTTCATGGAGGCGCAGGCGAAGCTCTCGACGCACACCAGCATCGCGGCGCAGATCAACCATTTGTTGAACCAGCGGAACCTCAGCAACGTCGGGCGGTGCGAGGAGGAGATCATCTTCGGCGAGGGCAACTCGAAGACGATCATGGCGCTGTTGCAAAACTTTCGTGAAAACTCGAGCGAGATGGACCAGACGGACAAGCTTCGGTTACTTTTACTGTACGCGGCGACGCATCCGGAGAAGTTCGACGACGCGGAGCGGTCGCGGTGGATGAAAGCCACGGGCTTGACCAAAGAAGACATGAACACGGTGACCAACCTGGTGAGTTTATTTTTATTCTTCTCATACGGGCAATTAGAGGACTGACGTCGTGTTTTGTTCATCCACAGGAGCACCTCGGGGTTCGCGTGCTGAAGAAGAAATCGACAATCGGCGGCTTCAACAAAACCACGAAAGGCAAACGACCGCTGGTGCACCAGCGCGACAGCGAGTGGGACCTTAACAGGTTCCTGCCCACCATTCACCACCTCGCGCTGGCCGTCGACTCTGGCACTTTGAACCCCATGGAGTACCCATCCTTGGGGGGCGAGTCGGAGGCGCCGGCGACGATGTCCGCGGGTGGCTCGCCGGTCAAGCCCGGGCACGTCGGAGGAGGCGGGATGGGCGCCAAGACGCCGGGTAAGAGCGCGAGGTCGCGGCCGGGCGGCGGGGGTGTGCAGATGGCAAACAGGGGATCATCCTTCGGCGGAGACCACGAAGCGCCTCGATTCGATCGAGCCGGATCGTCGAGCGATTTGCAAAGTTCGGATCGCTTGGGCGGATCTCACCACGGGCACAGGCGCACGGGGTCCAACCTCAGCAACGCGGGCGCCGGGCTCGGCAGGCGGCTGATCGTGTTCGTCGTCGGAGGCGTGACGCGGGGGGAGGCGCGCGAGGCGTACGAGTTATCGAGGGTGTTAGGCCGGGACGTTCTCGTGGGCGGTACCGAGATGTTGAAGCCGTGGGATTTCGTAAACAGGCTGGCGGTGCTCGGGGATGGACGCGGGTTCGCGCCGAAGAAGGCGGACGAGGACATCGATCTGGACGATATCATCATCGACGATTGAGGGGTGAGTGTGGTGGGTGTACGCGTGGTAGGTGTAGGAGAGGCGTTTGTGATGTGGATATTCGATTCGATTAAAAAACACCGTTGAACCGCGCCATACCCGAAGTAGCCTTTGGTACTGTTCAACATTGTAGGTCATCATTGTAGATCGCGAGCAGAGATACGTTCGAGCTGATGACCTGGTGGCTGATCAAAAGCTACTTCGGGTGTGGTTCAATGGAAATGGCCGCATGGTTCAACGATGTTTTCACAGTTGTTGCGTATCGTGT
>Ga0302116_1000664_pt1 | contig 20884 bp, 14 predicted proteins | sample AG5_SCM_MG_FD_203124 | JGI IMG/M metagenome (GOLD analysis project Ga0302116, IMG submission 203124) | Marine microbial communities from Western Arctic Ocean, Canada - AG5_SCM | ecosystem: Environmental > Aquatic > Marine > Oceanic | place: Canada: Western Arctic Ocean | collected 2017-10-01 | reverse complement strand
TCCGTTATTCTTAACATTCTTAATTTGGCGAAGAAGAGCAGCGTGATCTTGGCCTCCCAGAACAGCCACTACGCCAAATTGATACTCGTTACCGTCTCCATCAAGGCCACGGTTTTCCGAGAAACGTCTCGATGTATGAACAAGTTCTGAAATGTGCTTCACAGCCTGAGGTATAAACCCAGTAACGCCAGTTGCAGGATTCACTCCTACTGGGTCTGTGACGCCAGTCGCCGACGTACCCATCCATACCGAGGCTCCATGAAGGTGCCAATCGCAATGACGAATGTAGTCGATGGGGGATCCTGTGACGCGTAGTTGGTCATACTGGTTTGACCCCAAGGGGCCCCATCGCAGTATGTTCACGCCGTGACCGACAGGCATTTCTTGATTAGGGAACTTGAAAAAACCCGTTCCGACTGCTCCGGTAGGCTTTCCTGGGAGCTGATTGTTCACTGGAGCCGGCTGATGGTTAACCAATCCAGATGCCTCCAGATGGGAATGTTGCTGGGGATTATGGATTTCTTCCACAGGCTCTTGCTTTAGGGCGCGATCGATGGCGAGTTGCAGTGCGTTTGGCTTTTCTTGTGTAGTTGACATATTCTTTCCTTCCATTTTGTGTGCATGATTGTTCGAACGAGCAACCGGATTATTCGAATCAAAACTGCTTGAATCGCTATCAGAGAAACTTTCGGTTTTGAGGGCATTGATCGTTGCTATTGGCCTTAAGATTGGTTTTGGCGTTTTTATAGGCATCAAAATCTTTCTCTTGTTTGTACTTTCATTCATTTCTTCGACCATTTCACTCAACTCCATACCCATTCTTGATCACTGTAATATCGGCAAGCAATTGTTGGGTTTTAGCCCGCTGTTCGCTTAGATTATCTTGCAATTGCCTCACAATTTGCATCGCCTGTGGTACCGCAGCCCGAATTTCTTCAAGGCGCGGTTGATTTTGTACAGTACCGTCCGTTGCAGGCGGCATTGCCTTAATTTCACCACCCAAGGCCTTCAGGAAACGAGTTTCTGTTTCCTTTGCCGTCCGGATGTCCTCTGTCATAGCCTTAAGGCGGGGATTCAGGGCGTAAGCAGCAAGTTCATACTCAACAAGTTCGTTCTCGATGTTGCTCTTAACGTGCCGGTGCTCGAGCCCGATTCGTTCTTCGATTCCCTGAAGAAGATCAATATCGTTCTTGAATGCGTCTCGCCCGTGGGCATCACGCTCCTCAAATTCGTTGATACGGGAACGCATCATCTTGGTCAAACGCAGCATGTAGAATGCCCCGGCGCCAAGGAAGGCGAAAATGGCGAGAATGTTTTCTTCAGAAATCGAATTATAAAAATCAATAGTGTTCATGTCATATTAGAGACACAACATCTTTCGAGGTTCGAACATGCTATGGTTAAGTTCGAACTGAACCCTCTTACTGGTGCACCATCAAAGGTGGCGTCTTTGAACTTCCAAGGAGGACCTGGGCAGCACGCAAAGCTGCCACCTCTTCACTTCGTTCTCTAAGTAACAACCTGATGCAGCCAAGTTTCTTTCTTGTCCCTTCTAAATTCTCACGGTACGGTTCATCCTCGCTAAGCCGAATGTCTCGTTCGGTCAAAACCTCGCCTCGCCGTTCAACTCTCAGATTCCGAGTTTTTTCATGGATCTTCAATTCAAATGTGAGGGTCGGCTTCAGTACTCCAGCAGGATACCTTATCTCTCCGGAATCTCCAAAGTGCTCAAATTCGACATCGTGCTTTCTGCAGTCTTCAATTTGTTCAGCAGCGTGAGAAGCCCAAGTTCGATCCAAAATGACAATCTGGTGAGGGCTTTTTTCAATCAAATCCTTGATGACTTCAGATTCCCTCCGATACGATTCAGTAATTTGATCATCAAGCATTTCAATTGATAATTTCCCAGACTTTCGCTCTTTGATTAGAGCGTCTCGTTCAACCTTGAACGGCCCACCCGATTCTCTGACATAGCCGTTGAAGATTTTGGCTAACGACTCTGCAGTTCTTGATTTACCAGTTCCATCGTGTGCTTCCAATCCGATTGTAATGGTCATTTATTCCCCTCCAATTGAAGATTGGCCGCCAGGTAGATAGTCAATTTCCTCAGGGGCAGGCACATTCTTTCCTTCTAAAGTGGCTCGGTAATCACTCAAGTTCTTGCTTGCCAGTTTCTCGTTCCAAGTAAGGAGCCTCAAGAACAGTGTCGGTTCTCTTTCTGGCCATAAAAATTTCTCTAGCGAGACCATGACAAAGAATCCGATCCACACAATCAAGCTCAAAACAAACCCAAATGTATACAATGCCAATCCAGTTTTTACTACCCAGTCCATTGGTGTTAAATCAATCATCTTACCATCTCCGTTCCAGAATCTGGCCACAGGCATTCATATTTCTGGAAAAGAGCGCCGTGGCCTTCATCGTGACCCAGTATGGAGTGAAGAAATTCATGGTACAGCGTAGCAGCAAGCTCCCCGTCTTGAGAATGCGTGAGGGATCTTTTCACTAAAACCCTCCACGTCCGCTCCCCTGCATTGGATGCAGTCCGATGGTTGTTGGAGTAGGAGCAAATTCCCAATAAGCGTGGTTCAGGCTCTCTCAGAAACCCGAGGATTACGGTTTCAAGCGACGTTAAATCGCTTTCTTCGAAGAGCCCAGAATCAGCCATCGCAGTCAGAACCTCACTCGCGCTCGTAATCAAAACCGCCCGCTCAGCCAACGTTCCAATGATGCGAGGTCGGTCAGGGCGCCCCCGTCGTCTTGTTCTATTTTGATTCATAATCCATCGCCTCGCTTTTAGAAGAGTCCCCGGGCAGCATAACGAACCGACCTTGAATTCCTTCGACTCCTGACATTACGGCCCGCTGTTTCACCGTCATACACAGAGCAGACGTCCTGACAAGTTTGTTCGATGACATTCCAAACTCGGTAATCTTGGGAGGCTGACTTAATTTTGGACATGCTCCACAAACAACCGAGAAGAACACGATCAACATCGTAGTTTGAAGCCTTTAATTTTCGTGAGAGGTACCATATTTGAGCCGAGAGGGCCTTTGTAAAAAATTGAGTTTTCAATCGAAGGTACATTTGAGAAGGGAGATTGTTTATCATTCACCCCTGACATTGTCGATTTCTACTGGTTCGAATCTTCCACGCTACAGTTCGAACTAAATCGAGTGAACATTCTCCCCATTGAATACACTATGTTGATAGTCCGAAGGCTCAGTAGAGAGCCGTCGGAGTTCAACGATGGGAGGCTTTAGTATGATGCAAGAAACAATTGATGAAATGAAGATAGCTCAGATTCGACAAGAACAAAGGACCTCAAAGAGCGGTATTGTAAAAACACAAACTTGGTCGAGCGGGCATCAAATCATGGATGTTCGACCAGACTTTGCCGACCAAATTCGAGGGTTCAGGAAAGACACGTTCCCCGGGATCAGGAAAGACAAATCCGATTCAATGAATTTGATGATTAAAGCCTCCAGCGGGAGGTTCGGAAGAAAGAGCATTGAACGATTTGAAGCGGGATTCAAGCCAACTTTAGAGGAGGCTAAAACCCTTGAGATAATCTTTGAAGGTCTGGAATTGGTTGAGCAACGGCAGGTGTTCTCTCCAGTCTTATCCGCGTGGGAGACATTCATTGTCGAGAACGGTGGAGAGTTAGAGATATCTGGCTCATTCGAAGAAAAGTACTTCCAATTTCTAGAGCCTTACATTAAAAAAACCCATCAAACGCTCATCACGGCGAATCAGAACAGGTCCGAGAAAGAGGCTGAAGCAACTTGGAATGGAGTTCGTAGATGGGATGGATCTTTGCCATGTCAGAACGCGGGTTGTATTGGAAAACTTGTGATCACAGAGGCCAGCAACACCAGGACCTTCTACGATGTTACAAAATTATCCCTAAAAGTCTACATCAGGGAGAAAATTAACAACGCCCCCGCCTCGAAAATCTCTCCATCTTCGAAAGATGGGGAATCGGTCGATGCCGCTAAGAAACGCATGATAAACGAGTGGGATGAACACCTCGACAACCAACTTACCGGGGTGTTTGACTACAAACAACAAACAATCAACACCTACAATGTTCGGGGAGTGTTTCGGTATTTCCTTTGGGATATGGCTGTAAGCACAAAATTTGGGGATTTTGAACTCGATTTGATTGATTTCTCTAATGAAGATGACGAAGCCGGTTCGATAAAAACCGTTGGAGAGGAATCGTATGGCACAAGAGGGGCTTTCACCCAGCTCGAGTTGCAGGCTATTCACGGCACTGGAGACATAAATGCTACCAAGATCGCTCACCGGCTGAACATTTGTGCCGACCGTCAAAGCATGCCAACATGCAGCCACTGCCGGAGTACACGGTGGACCCTTTCGCCCGACACATACGTCGAATCCAACGATTACTTCCAAACCATATCACAAATTTCAACTCAAGTCGCACTCGAGACTATTCTGTCATCAACAACTCGGGCCGACTCTGGAACATACCATGCCCGTTTCACCTCGAGTGGAGAGAAAATACAGGTGTCCACATCGGGCGAAATCAATGGCCTGAGGCGCCTTCAAACAAGTTCGCAGATTTCAGACGCACTGGAGAGTGCCGTCGGAATGTTTGGATCCATCACAGTTGCAAGCGAGTGGGGGGATATCGAGGTTCGATCGTCTGACAACATCAAAGGTAAAATTTACACCGCAACAAACACGAGTGTGTTGGGGAATCTGGCAAAGCAACTAAAGAAACTGAAGCCAGCCTTGTTCTTCCTTGAGGAAGAAAAGCCGTACATAGCACAGGACGAGTGGGCTGGGAAAGTAGCCGGTCAAATACTCCACGCTATCGGTGCAAATCGCCACCTGTTTAGTACCAGAAAACCAAAGAGCGTGGTGTATTCAGATGGTTCCACTGCTGCCCATTCTCACAACATGCTTACATTAAATCCGGAGATCAGCGAGCAAATCGAGGGGCAATTTACGACGCTTGGGGAAAATGGAACCACTCGAAATACCCTTGAGGAAGCCCTTGGGGAAGATATGAATTTACCAATGCTCTCTTTACCGAGGGATTACAACCAGTTCGGAGCAGGTGGATACCTCACTAAAACAATGCAGTCTCGCTATCCAATGATTTCAAACAACAAGACTGAAGAACTCCTCGGCCACTGTCGATTTCAACCTTCGCAAGAGGCTATTGAATCCTTAAATTACTTGCAAAGGACAGAATGGAAGGCAGATCGAAGGGTTATGGAAGTCGCACTTGAGGTTCTAAAAGAAGCAGTTCGCACATCAATCATAGATAACTTAGAAATCAAACAATTCGAAAACAAAGCGGGCGAGAAGGAGTATGCCTTTTTCTTAAACACTCAGCCACGGATCACCCAAAATCAAATTTCTGCATGGAAGAGAACCGGGAATTTCGTCAAGGATCACGTCTCTGAGCAGGGAGAAGCAAAGAGTTTCTATCATCCTTGGACGTTTGAATGGCGTGGTCGCATGATGACTGGCACCACACTCCTGTCTCCACAGAACGACGATTTGTCACGAGGTGTTCTTCGGTTTGCAAAACTGGCCCCTTTGAGCGGGCGAGGGTGGATTTGGCTTCAACGTCACACGGCGGCTCTCATGAGAGGGCAATCGATTGTAAGTGAAACCGGTCACCTTCACAAAGGGCTGGATTCTTTGGTTGAATCGAAGTCTGAGAGCCAAGTTCTTGAAGAATGGGGGCTCCTTCAAGCCCTTATGGCCGATAAGACTTGGCAGTCTTACGATCGAGCCTCAAAGGAACCTTTGTTCAGGATGGTAGTGGATGCTATCGCTGCAGATCCTCTGGGCACATTTGAGGCATGGGGCCGGGGGGATGTCTTCACTGCTAAGTGCGAAGGGTTCCAACGTCTTTCTGCTTGTATTGCGTTGAGCGAAGCTTATGCCCAAGGGGGTGTCGGGGCGGAAGTCAACCTACCAGTCTCTCACGATGCCTCTTCCAGCATCTATCAACATGCGTCTGCACTTGTACGCGATGAGAAGATGGCAAAGTCGGTGAATGTATTGCCAAATGATTCGGAAAAGCCGTCAGATGTGTACCTTGAAATTGTCAATCATACCAAACGAGTTTGGGAAGAGAAAGGCAATCCTCTCCACACAAACGGGCTAATGTCTGAGGGCGCCAGTAAAGAATTAGCAGACAAGCTCCTAACGCGCAAATTTGCAAAAAAACCAGTGATGACCATTGGCTATGGGGCCACAATTTTCGGAATCACATCGAGTTTCCTAAGTCATAACGGTAAGGCAAAAGGGATGCTTGGACCCCAAGTGTTCGTCAATAAGAACACCAACAAAGAAGTCGAGATACCTGAGCAAAAAGCCGATCGTGAAGCTAACAGAAAGAATCAATGGTGGCGCCCGACAGCTCACCCCTCCTCTCTCCTCGGAGGGGTGCTTAGCATGATTGAACCGGCCCTGCACTACCCAATCGCTCAAACGATTGTGACGGAATTAGAGCGGTCAACCTACGAGGTTCTTCCGGGAATCAACCACGTTCAAAATATCCTTTCCCGTCAATACGCTGAAGCAGAATCGAACATTGTTCATTGGCGCCTCGCAGATGGTTGCTTGGTGAGGAACATGAAGCTCCAAACCGGAGGGAGCCAAAAGGTCGAGGCATGGAAGAGCACTCTTTCAAGCAACCCGGATCGAGAAGCGGCAGTGGCTAAAATCAACAGCTTGCTTGAGGCCCGTGGCACAGAGGTAAGAATGACAAAGGCAGGTATTGATCGCACAACCCTCTTTGATCAATTGAATTCACTACCTAAAACGTCAGCGAAGGATGCCCAAAAAGGGCGGACCAGCACTCGTTTGAAAGATTCAGATGCCGAACTTTCAGCTGCATTCAAACACTATGAGTCGCTTACAATCCGCCCAACATTCTCCAGGCGTACAATTGTCGATCATAGAGACGTAGGGGGGGAAGAACGCGGGTTGTCTCCAAACTTTATTCACTCCCACGACGCCTGCCACATGCGACTCGTTCTTGATGATATGAACTTAGAAGAAATACCTGATGTTTGGTCGGTTCATGATGCGTTTGGCGCTCACCCAAACCACATTGACTTTGTTCGAAAATCAGCAGTCACGTCCTTCGTCCGTACACACAAGAGTGAGCACAAACATGGTATTCTTGCTGAAATGAATGAGGCTTACTTTACAGAAATCACGGAACCAACGATGGCAATTGATGACATTCAATCCCTTGATTCCAACGAACGCCCAGTTTCGAAATATTTGATCTCTTGAGGTGATACTATGAACATACAAACAATGCTAGAAGAAATATACGTAAAATGGGGACCATTAACCAGCGATGAAAAAGTAACACAAACAAAGGCCTTTCTGAAATCCAATCCTTTCATCGTTAACGACAATAATGGGAACATCCGAACTTTAGAAAGGACAGGGTACATCGTGATTGAACTCGCAGACATGGATTCGTTTGAATCAAACCCACAGCCAAAGATCCATGAATTCGATGAAAAAGAGGAAGCCATCAAGAAGGTCGAGGATCTTTACCCTGGATGCAGCCAAGATTGGAGAAAGGAAGTTTGCGTTCCCTGTGTTGTCGACTTCGAAGTGTTTGTTGGAAAAAGGAAAAAAACATCACAGATACGTGCTACAGGTGTTGACATGGTCATTAACCATTCACATGAACACATAAAGGAAAAAATCCAGGGGCACATGGATCTCGTTGGCAAACACGGTTCTACTTCAATCACAGCGACCATCCCTTTCCGTAATTATTCCAGTCTTGAAGAAATAAATTCAGACTACACGCGACCTGTTGCTCAAAGGATGACAAAGCTTGCCAATTATATACAGAAAAACCATGCAATGAAGGAAGGACAACATCGGGTTTTGAGCAATGCAGAAAAGATGGAAAGCACTGCGCACAGCAGCAGCGATGTCAAACCTAAATTAATCAAGGAAGTCGGGTTGAGGGTTGCCCCGGACCCCGACTTCGTTTCTTTATTGTATTCGTTTTTCTATCCGGGCAAAGAACCCACAGTCGGTGAAGTCATTGCGAGAAGCCATCATATCATCGCTGAAAATTTTGAGGGAGAAAACCCCTCATTCAGGACATCGCTCACATCAGAAGGGAAAATAGGAGTTATCCCCTCATCAGATTTTAGGAAAACAGTTCGCATGATGACGAAATATCACTTTACAACACAACCTATTCTTGATCCAACCACCGGTGCGTGTATTGGGAGTTTGAACTTAGAACAGATGGTAGGGCTCATCAAGGAGAACTCGGACAATTTACCGAGCACACTGGATTTGGAGGAATTGCGCCAATGCGGCATATTGGGTCCAAGGCCGCCGATGTTGGATGAAAATGCTTCCATTTCCCTTGCAGAAGCATTGTTCGCTAGAGGTTGTCAGGCTATCTTGTTCGAACATCGAACCAGCGCCTCCTCGGGGTCAGAGGGTCCTCGGGAGGGATATGCGGAATTAGAGGAAGGACTTCACATCATGACGCCCGTGGATATTGTTGCTTACATCACTGGATGATGTTGCTACGTGTGTTGCCCAAACATCGATCTCATATTTTGCCTTCGAACCAGTAACAGGGTGGCTCGCGCCTCAATCTTGCAACGTTCGCCGTAGGTACAGGCGAATCAAATGATAACAATTCCAAGACGAACTTCAAACCTATGGGTCCGAAAAAAAAACAACCGTTCCTTGAGGGTTGGGCCGAGGTGCAAAACGAACCCTCTCCCTAAAGTGGGGGGGCCAATTTGACGTTTCTCCTGTACCTTTTAGGAATTGTATTCTGCCTCGCTCTTGCCTACCCGCTATCGTTATTTATCGCAGTGATTGAACAAATATTCTTTGCCGTCATTGGGGTTTCAATTGGCGTACTGCTTGTTTTCTCACCGCTTCTACTGGTCGTAACATTCCCCCTCGGCCTCCTCTATATCTCTACACCTTCATTGAGCGATACGTTTGGGTTTTACATGATCTTCCTAAGCCTAAGCCTCCCACTTTACCCGTACTTCGGGCTTTTGATCCTCCATTTCGGCCTTGATAGTTTCGACCAACCTGCGGCGTACAATGCACCCATCAATGGAATCTTATTTTCCCTATTATATACCCTCGACGATGTGAGTGGTGGAGCGCTTATCTTTGGGGGCATTATCTGCCTTCTTGGAACCCTCGGAGGCTACCTTCTGTCCAAGGATACAGCGCTATTGGAATCTGAATATGGATTTGCAGGATGATATTATGAAAGAAAAGAATGAGAGCAATGCAGAACCATTAGAACAACAAAACAATACAGAACTCAAGGTGCCAACGCCAATTTTTACCGTTGCAACGCCCTTAGGAGATTTCTCCGTAGATATGAAGGAGTATTCTGAGGCCAAAGCTGCTGCTAATAGCCTCATGCCGAAGAAGGAGCGGAAAAACCTGTTTGACAGCAAGATGTTCACCTTCCTCGAAGCGCCAAAAACACAACGCGACTCGAGGTATTGGAACGGGCAACTCGGCGCATTGATGAAGATGCATCTGGACCTCTATCTCGAACCCGAGTACGAAGTGACAGAAGAATTCGGTATTGAAGACGGCATCTTGCGCCCTTGTATTTACGATACCATTCCTCTCCAAGGAAACGTGCGCCAACGCATTATGGTGATTGGGACTCGCTTCTATCAAAGTAAAATCACACCCGAACACCGCTTCATTCTGATTTCGTCTGTTGATGGCGACGGGGACCACCGCATCACCGTTCATGTCCCAATCGGGAAAGAGATGAACACAGAACGGTACAGCTTTGACAACTTCATCGACGACCTCGAGAAAGACTTCTACAGCCGTGGCCCATTGAACGGAGCCTTCTTCGACCTGAAGTACAACTTCATCGAACGCGATGCAAACATCGACTCCTTACTCGCATGGGACCCAGAGGTCAAGGACACCCTTTGGAACGATGTTATTACGTTTCAGAAAGCCATGCCGAAACTGAAAGAACTCGGCCTTGCTAACTCACGAGGCATCATTCTGGCAGGGCCACCTGGCACTGGAAAAACCATGATTGCAAAGTGGCTTGCTGCCCATTCGGACATCACCTGCATCCTCATCTCTGCTGAGATGATCACCGGCCGTCAAGACATCAAGAAGTGCTACGAACTTGCACGCAAGGTCTCACCGACCCTTCTCATCATCGAAGACATCGACACCGCGGGGGCGCTCGACCGCCGCGCTTCCGACCATCCATTGCTTGGTGAATTCCTCCAATCCATGGACGGTGTTGTGCCGAACCATGGCGTCATCACCCTTGCCACCACCAATCATTCGAACAAAATCGATCCTGCAATCGCAGACCGGCCCGGCCGGTTTGACCGCATTGTCGAGGTTGGCCTGCCAGATAAAGAACAGCGGTTCCACATCCTCCACCATCACCTCAAACCGATGAATGTGGCACCAACAGTCAATCGGGGAGTCATCGGACGCCTTGCCAAAACCAGCGATGGCCTCACTGGCGCCTGGCTCCGCGAAGTCGTTCAATCAGCGTTGATTACATCCATCGCCGAAGAGCGCGACATCATCACGAAAGACGACCTCACTGCTTCACTCAAAGACATCCTCAAGCGCCGTGGCATGGCTTATCGCGTGGGGCAATATGACTCGGATTCCAAGGAGTCGGCGAACGCATACGTCCAGTGAAGCAACGGATGATTTGATGGCAACCCCCATGCTCGCAAAAGCATGGTCGAAGTCACTCTCCTCGGCGTCGCTCAAGATGGCGGGCGTCCACAGGCGGGATGCACACGCCCTTGTTGTGCTGGGCTTTCAGCCGATCAAGCCTCCTTCCCAGTGGCACTTGGGATCACCGATGGGGCAGCCAATCACCTCGTTGAAGCAACCCGTTTCTTGGGGCAGCAACTCTCTATCTGGGGCCAAACTAAGATTGACAATGTCCTGCTGACCCATGCTCACTTCGGTCATGTGGATGGATTGGGTTTGTTCGGCAAGGAGACCATGAACGCGAGGGGGGTTGGACTTCATATCTCAAGCGAGATGGAACACCTTGTCGACCGAACGCCTCAATGGTCACTGATGGTGGATCAAGGCGTGTTCAGTCCGCATACCTTCCACGACGGCGACGCACTTCACCTCAGCGAAAACGTGACCGTTCAGCCGATTCGCGTGCCCCACCGCGATGAACTGTCAGACATGCACGCCTTCATCATCCGCGGGCCCAATCGCTCGCTGATGTTCCTGCCTGATCACGACACCTGGCAAGAAACACTTGCCCGCCACCACCAACCGACCATTCGCTCTTGGCTGGCTTCGCTCGAAGTGGACATCGCCCTCATCGATGGTACTTTTTGGTCGGGTGACGAACTTGCTGGGCGCAACCAAGACAAGGTCCCCCACCCACCTGTGAGCCAAACCCTCGACATGCTCGGTCCACGCACAGAAAACGACCCGGAAGTCCATTTTATTCACCTCAATCACACCAATCCACTGTACGATTCAAACAGTGAAGCAACAGCAGCGCTCAACGCCTCAGGGTGGTCCATAGCGGTGCAAGGCCAAACGTTCAGCCTGTGATCAAGCAGGGACAATCTCGCCGGGCACGAGCAAGAGCGCTCTCCAAGTGATGGTCACTTCTTCGCCAGAGTCCTGAAGTGGGGTTCCAGTGTTGGTTACCACAGTGACACCAGCCCCATACGCTCCCGCCATCCGAGTGATGTCACTCATGCGGTCAGAAGCATCGTCAAGTTCACCCATTGTTCCATTCAATGTGTATGTTCCAAGGCTTGTACCGTATTCAGAAAGCGTGCTATCGGTGGTGACTGACCCCATCATTTGCTCAGAAGAATCACAATTCGAGGTTGATTTCGCTTCATCATCGACTTCATCGTGAGGGCCCGCCGTTTGACTGAAATCCGGCTCTACAGTTACGTCATCACATTGATTGAATGGGCCATTTGGTTCATTGCTCTCGCCATAGGCGATGAAGAATTGAATTCCCAAGGTTGCGGTGAACATTTCATCATAGGTGAACGAGAACTGTGCCGTTTGGTCGTTACCGATGAACAGCGTTTCCGTTTTCTCCCATTCTTCAATGGTGTAATTCATCGTGTATTCGCCACCGGCGCCAACTGCAGATTCATTGGATTCGGGTGCGAAACTGACGTAGGAAACTTCGGTCAAAGCCACGATTGCCACAAGAATCGCAACCCCAACTGTCACCGTTTGCTGTCCTGGCAAACTGTATCGGCCAAATGCGTTCGATGGCGACTCATCGCGCAACCAACAGAGTGCGAAGTGAGTTGCGAAGGCAGCCCCTACACCGGGCACTGAAGGGAAAATACCCTCTGCGCCACCGTAGCCCAAGATGGTCCAAATAACGACGCTGGTCATCGCCGCCATCATCATCATGATCGAATGTTGGGTGTCTGGCTCATAGCCCGACATGCGCACTAAGATGAGCGGCACAAAGATGCCACCCAATCCGTAAACTGCCAGCACGACAAGGCTGAATACAGAATCGCCAAAGCCAGGGAATTGCTGACCGATCAGCGAAATGACGGTTGCGAACACTGCAACAGCGAGGGTGACTTTCTTGGTGGTTTTGTGGTCTTGGCTCCATTCTGGTCTGACGTCATCGGTGATGGCGGCTGTGCACGCCAACACTTGACTGTCAGCTGTGGACATGGTTGCTGCAAAGATCGATGCGAGGATGAGGCCGCCAAGGAACGGGCTCAATTCACTCATGGCGAGTTTCGGCAAGCCAGTCTGAGCCCCATCAGCGCCCAGTTCAGGCAACAGCACGCGGCAAGCAAGGCCAATGAGGAACATGAGGACGATGAACGGCGTTTGCCAAACGAAGAACCAGGCCATGGCTTCTTTTCGCGCTTTGTCGTCCTTCAACGTCATCACACGGGAAACCACTTGCGGCTGGCCAGCGACGCCGAGGCCGCCAAGGAAGAACGCAGCAATCCAAAGGGACGCCCCAAACATCAGGCCAGAAGGAAACACATTGACCATCGCCGGACTGACGTCAGCCAACTGATTATGCATGCCTGAAAAGCCGCCTGCAGCTTTCAAAGCCACCACGCACAAGATGGTCGAACCAACGATCATTACGCATGATTGGGCAGCATCGGTCCAGATTGAAGCGCGAATTCCGCCAGCGTAGCAGTAGGCGACAACGAGGACGAAACCAATCAAAATACCAATGGTTGGTGACCATTTGAGCATCGTTTCCAAGGCGATACCGCCAGCGGTTAGTTGCGCTGCAGCATAGATGGAGAGGAAAATAACCGAAAGCACAGCAGCCACCTTTGCTTCTGGTGAGCCAGTTGTGCTCGAGACCAGTGAAGACAAGGAACGAATGCCTCGGGCCTCTCCTTCTTTCTGAATGTACTTGTAAAGCCAAATCCAGGCAACAAGTTGTCCAAACGTGGAAACAAGAGCGATCCAAATGGCGGAATAGCCTTGCAGGTAGATGAATCCAATGAACCCGATGAACATGTAGCCGGAGTTCCATGTGCTGACTGCAGAGAGTGCTGCGAGGGCTGGATGCATGCCTCGGCCAGCGACGAGGTAATCGTCAGTGGTGTCTTCTTTGACCCTCATTGACGCAAGGCCAACGCCAGCGAAGAAGATCATAAACAGGAGAAAAGAGAGCAAAATCATTACTTCATCGGACATGGGGTCACTCACCTTCATTGCCAACGAAGCAAAGCCTTCTCTTCAACTTCACTGGGCTTGGACGGGAAGACGAGGCAGTTGAGCCGCCCCCCTTCGATGCCAGAAAGAGCGCCGATGGTTGTGGTGACCATGCGCTGTTGGTCGGTGCCCATATCGGCGCTGAGCACCACTGGAACTTCGTCTAATGGGCGCTTGAGAAAAGCAACACACGCTTCGTAGCGCATCGATTCGAGGGCGGTTTCTCGAGGCATTTCTTCAATCGATTCTCCAAGTTTCTCCCACATAAGGCGCAGTGAACCCACAGCATCAGCGGGTTTCATTGGCACTTGATGGCCAACGCCTTCTCCAGTTGGGTCTAAGTCCAGCAGCGCAAGGGTGTGGAGGTTTTGGTGCATGTTGGCTGCGATGACTTCCAAAGGCGAAGTGGCGACCCAGCCGCCATATGGGTAGGTGAGGGTGGTTTGTCGTCCGAATTTGTAGTTTGAAAGTCCAATAGCCCCGGTGACCAAGGTGGTGATGGATACGCCGTGGAACACACGGCATTCAATGCCGGCTTCGGTCGCTTGGAGTTGGAGGTCAACGTGCGTGGTGGCTTGCAACGGATCGCCAACAACCAACAAGGCCACCAAGGAGGTTCGGGCCAGTTCAAACAAGACATCTGGCTGTTCGACTTCAGGCCGCATCACTTTCTCAATTGAGCCAACGGCGTCTTCAAGCGCATCAAGTTCAGCCTGTGGCCATAACGCAGTGTAGGCCTCATAGCGGCGCACATCAGACGATTTTGCTGCCTCAATGGCTTCCAAACTCATGCCGGAAAGCCGACCTGGGCCCATGCCGATGAGCAACAAACCCGTCGGTGGAAGCGAGGTGTTGGTGTTGTGCTTCGCCGTCATCCTCAAACCTCCGCTTCGCTTGGATGGAGCGAGCATCATGCGTCATTTGAGTGTGCCGAGCGCGCAAACCCAACAATGGTTGGAGCGTTGCCGTTCTGAAAAATGGTTGGCTGAGCACACCGGTGTCAGCGCCCTTGCAGACGGGAATAAGGCCATACCGCTCAATGATTCTGCGCCACAAGCGGGCGACGAATGTTGGATGGGCAACGCTCTTGTCGATCTTGAGGCGAAAGGAAAACCCCCATCGCACTGGACCGAGCACCTTGATTGCGAGCTGTACGAAGCGCACAAAGACGACTGGCCGAAAGCCTACGAAACGCAGGGCGACGTTCTCATCGTAAAAATTGAAGATGGCCTTTGGGATTACGCTGAAATGATGGCCGACGCCATGCTCACACAACTGCCAAACATTCGCCTTGTGTGCGCGGACCTTGGTGTTCATGGAGATTTCCGCGTCCGAGACCTGCACCCCCTCGCGACCCGTGATGGGAGCGTGGAAACGCGAACCAGGATTCGAGAAAACGGCTACCTGCTCTGGGTTGACGCCTCCAAGGTCTACTTTTCAGCGCGCTTGGCGAACGAACGCCTCGAAACGCTTGCTACGGCAAAACGACTCGCAGCCCGACTCAATCGAGGGATTGTTGTTGCCGACCCTTATGCTGGCGTTGGCCCAAGCATGGGTGCATTGCTTGGCGAGGCAGATCTTCTCACCGGCTACCATGCAGGTGACCTCAATCCAGACGCAGTTGAACTGCTGTCTGCCAATTTAGCCCAGCTGGCCGCCAAAAGGAAAACTATTGACGGCAACGATGCGCCGATGATTCACCCAGCAACGGTGGTCTGCAGCGATGCGACAACGTGGGCGGATGATGAAACACTGAAAGGTTCGTGTGATTTGTTATTGGTCAATCTGCCTCACGACAGCATCGAGCATTTGCCCCTTGTTCTGCCGCTGCTTCGCTCCAACCAAACCTCCGTACTGCGAGGCTGGGCCATCGTTGAGCGCGCCTTGGAGGCCGAGAGCCAACAACGCATTGAGGCGGCGATCGCTCAAGCAGGTGCCCGGATTGAAACCATTGTTTTGGATGAAGTCAAGGGCTTCTCTGCAAGCAAGAGCTTCATGTGCTTTGAAGTATGGATGCGCCTTGAAGATTGAGCGTTGAGTTCATCAATCATCACCCATTGGCCATCTTCATGCAGAACACTGTCACCTGCGTTTGTGGTGTAAAAATCGATGTTGCGGGCGCTACGCCTCGCAAGGACGGCACCAAAGTCTGGTGCAGGGTGTGCGGAACCGTCTCGGTTCACCACCGAACATGAGGTTCTACCCCACATTAAGACCATCCGAGCCGCTCTGGTGCGTGCAATTCTTCACACCTCTTTGATACCAAAAGGGGAGCCTTCAAGAGCCGACCAATCCGGTTCATGCCATGACCCGTAGCACCCTTGCCGCTGGAAGTTTACTTGTTTGCCTGCTGTTGACCCTCTCTGCCCTTGCAGGATTGGCCGCTGAAAACCACGAACAAGCACCTTCAGAATTAACCGAAACCGAACCAATGCACATCGGTGGAACCGACCCTACCTCGTTTGTCGCCCCCGACACATCAGGTGCTGTGGGACAATACACTTCAATCGCCATCGATTCCAACGATGCTGTCCACATTTCCTATCGTGATGCCACCAATGGTGACCTCAAGTACGCCACCAATACCTCCGGCTATTGGACAACCGTCTCCGTTGACACATCAGGTTCTGTGGGACATTCCACTTCAATCGCCATCGATTCCAACGATGCTGTCCACATTTCCTACTATGATGCCACCAATTCCGACCTCAAGTACGCCACCTGTTCAAGCGGTTGCACAACCGCAAGCAATTGGGACGATGCCTCCGTTGACACATCAGGTGCTGTGGGATATGACACTTCAATCGCCATCGATTCCAACGATGCTGTCCACATTTCCTACCTTGATGACACCAATGCCGACCTCAAGTACGCCACCTGTTCAAGCGGTTGCACAACCGCAAGCAATTGGGACGATGCCTCCGTTGACACATCAGGTTCTGTGGGATATTACACTTCAATCGCCATCGATTCCAACGATGCTGTCCACGTTTCCTACTATGATCTCACCAATAATGACCTCAAACTTGCCTACGATAAAGACACTGACTTCGACCAAGTGTTGGATAAAAACGATGCATGCCCGTACAATTATGGAACCAGCACCGAAGACCGCATTGGCTGCATTGACACTGACGGTGACGGATGGTCGGACTTAGGCGATGATTTCCACAACAAAGCCACCCAATGGAAGGACTCTGACGGTGACGGCCTTGGCGATAACTGGGCCAACGAAAACTGGAACAACACCCGTGAAAGCCATTGGCCGGGTGAATGGGTTGCCAATGCATACTTGTCCGATGCAGGTCCGTTTGATTTTGATAACGATGGCTATGAAGACGAAGACATCGATGATGCAGAAGAAGGTGAAGGCTGGGATGCTTGCCCTACTTTGTATGGAACCAGCAGCGAAGACCGGGGCGGTTGTATTGACAACGATGGAGACGGTTACTCGAACCCAACATCCGATTGGGATGAGGATGATGGCGCGGATGAATTCCCTGGTGCCTCAACCCAATGGGAAGATGCGGACGATGATGGATACGGTGACAACGCCCAAGGAAACTATCCAGACAGTTGTACCTCTACCTATGGCACCAGTTACATTGACGTTTACGGATGTGTCGATAACGACAATGATGGCTACAGCAATCTCAGTGACGTCGACGACGATGACCCTTCGGAAACAACCGATACAGACGGGGACGGCTACGGCGATGAAGGCGATCAATTCCCTTACGATTCGACTCAATGGGAAGACAACGATGACGACGGATACGGCGACAACACCACGGGAAACGATCCAGATATGTTCCCTAACGACGGCAATGAATGGGGGGATTCCGACGGTGACGGCTATGGAGATAACGAAGCAGATCAGTTCCCTTACGATTCCTCCCAATGGAACGACACGGATGACGACGGATACGGCGATAACATAACCGGTAACAATCCAGATATGTTCCCATTCAACGATGAAGAATGGGGCGATTCGGACGGCGACGGCTATGGCGATAATGAAGCGGACAGTTTCCCGTATGATTCTACTCAATATGAAGACAATGACAACGATGGATACGGTGACAACACTTCGGGAAACAACCCAGACATATTCCCTGACGATTCGGGAGAATGGGCTGATACCGATGGCGACGGGTATGGAGACAATTACGAAGACTACTGCCCGTATGTTTCCGGCAATGTTACAATGAGTTTCTACCAAGGTTGCCCTGACACCGATGGAGACTCCTTTGCCGATTTGGATGATGCCTTTGACAACGATCCAACACAACACTCAGATGAAGATGGTGATGGATATGGCGATAATTCAAGCGGCATGAATCCCGATTCTTGTATGTTTGATTTCGGTTCGTCAACCAAAACAATCCTGTACAACTCTTCCTCCGGCATAAATGAAAACGCAACTGCATATGGCTGTCCTGACAGTGACAGTGACGGCTATGACGATTTTAGTGATCCTTGCCCCTTCACCTATGGCAACAGTTGGGTTGACTTCTTTGGCTGCCCAGATGCAGATCAAGATGGAATCAGCGATACGTATGACCCATACCCGAACACAGCGACCGATGACATCGAGGATTGGGACAATGACTCCTACCCCGACAATGCGCCTGATTTCAACGACAATACGGACGCCTTCCCGAACGATTCAAGCCAATGGAATGACACCGACATGGACGGGTACGGCGATAACCCAAACGGTACCGACGCTGATGCATTCCCCTCGGACAACAGCCAGTGGGCCGATTCCGATGGCGACGGCTATGGTGACAACGACTTTGGCAACAACGCCGATACTTGCATCTATTCAGCTGGTAATTCGACCTTTGATCGGTACGGCTGTGCCGACTCTGACGGTGACGGTGTATCGAACCCAGACGGGGACTGGACCGTGTTTGATGGCGCAGATGCATTCATTTCAGACATCACCCAGTGGGAAGATTCCGATGGTGATGGATATGGTGATAATTACGAAGGAACGACCCCCGATTCATGCGTCTATGATGCTGGAACCTCAACATTCACTGCCCAGTACGACAATTCAAACGGCCAATGGAGCAATGAGACAGAATACGGATGCCCTGATGAAGACGGTGACGGCTACGAAGATTACAGTGACCCTTGTCCATTTTCGTATGGAAACAGCTGGGTCGATCAACTCGGATGCGCTGACGCCGACCAAGATGGCATCAGCGATTTGTACGACCCATACCCAAACCAGGCGACCAATGACACCACTGACTGGGACGGTGACACCTACCCAGACAATGCGTTCGATCAGTCTCTAAACACAGATCGATACCCTGAAGACTCAACCCAATGGGCCGACACCGACAATGACGGCTACGGTGATAACCCGACAGGGTTCGAATCTGACGCCTTCCCGTTGGAATTTTCTCAACATGAAGATACGGATGGTGACGGCTATGGTGACAATTCAAACGGTTACGAAGGCGACGCCTGCCGATTTTCACCAGGAAACAGCACAATGCCTTACTTTGGCTGTGAAGACACAGATGGCGACAGTTGGGCTGATGATTACGATGCCTTCCCGCTCGACAACACCCAGTGGTTCGATAGCGATGGTGATGGCTATGGCGATGAGTACAACGGAAACTTCCCGGACGCTTGTCCAAATCAATCAGGCGATTCAACGCTTGCTGCCGGCCCGGACAACACCAACGAGACCCTCTATGGTTGCCCAGACAGAGACAACGATGGCTACGACGACCAATCAGATCCTTGCCCAACACAGTACGGTGACAGCTGGGTCGACGAACTTGGTTGCGCAGATGACGATGGTGATGGCATCAGCAACAAAGCAGATCCGCTGACCGACAACGCAACAGCCAATCCTGAAGATTGGGACGGCGACGGCTACCTCGACCACGCTGCTGATGGAAACAACACCGATCAATTCCCTAACGACCCAACACAATGGGTCGACGGCGATGGCGATGGTTATGGTGACAACCAAGACGGAAACAACGCCGATGCCTTTGTCGATGAAGCCTCACAATGGAGCGACATTGATGGCGACGGCTATGGCGACAATCAAGAAGCCTGGGCTTACGAGCCTGATGGTTGCATCTACGATGCAGGCAACAGCACAGCAGACCGCTTAGGTTGCATCGACTCCGATAGCGACAGTTACAGCGATGCTTCCTCGACCTGGTTGGCTCATCCGTTTGGATTGGCAGATAGCCACCCCTACGAACCCACCCAATGGGAAGACGCAGACCAAGACGGCTGCGGCGACAACACAGACGGTGTGAACGGTGACGAATTCCCTACCTTGCCAACTCAGTGCAGCGATGCAGACGGTGACGGCTATGGTGACAATCCATTTGGCGTCCTTGCGGACGAATTCCCGAACGATGCAAATGAATCGACAGACACTGATGGTGACGGCTATGGCGACAATTCAGACGCCTTCCTACTTGATGGAACTCAATGGGAAGATGCAGATGAAGACGGCTATGGCGATAACGCAGGTGGACGAAACCCAGATGCTTTCCCCGCAGATAGCGAACAGTGGGTGGACAGCGATGGTGATGGCTATGGTGACAACAGCGATGTCGAAAATGGCGATCAATTCCCGAAGGACCGATACCAGTGGAACGACACCGATGGTGATGGCTGGGGCGATGCTCCATACAGTTTGACCACAGACGCCTTCATCAACGACCCTGAACAATGGCAAGACCGTGACGGAGACGGCTATGGAGACAACGGAGTGGTTGAAGGCGGCGACGACTTGCCTGACAATCCGACTCAATGGCAAGACAGAGACGGCGATGGATTTGGTGACGATCCCACAGGGACAGATCCGGATGAATTCCCCGATGACGAACTCCAGTGGTTTGACGCCGATGGCGATGGGTTGGGCGACAACGAAGTTGGGCTCAATGCTGACGTCTGCCTCGATCCTGAAAGCCAGGAAGAGCGGTTGTGCACACATGACTTTGACAACGATGGTTACGATGATGATGAGGACGAGTTCCCACAAGAACCTACACAATGGTCCGATGCTGACGGCGATGGCCGCGGTGACAACATGGAAGGCGACACGCCTGACAAGTGCACCGATAAGCAGACAGGATTGTTCCGAGATTGTACCCTTGAT
>Ga0302116_1000659_pt1 | contig 21023 bp, 32 predicted proteins | sample AG5_SCM_MG_FD_203124 | JGI IMG/M metagenome (GOLD analysis project Ga0302116, IMG submission 203124) | Marine microbial communities from Western Arctic Ocean, Canada - AG5_SCM | ecosystem: Environmental > Aquatic > Marine > Oceanic | place: Canada: Western Arctic Ocean | collected 2017-10-01 | reverse complement strand
AAACCTTCCACATCCACATCCACATCCACATCCACATCCACAACAAATTGGGACGAATACTTTTCCTCCCTCCCCACCCCAAGCCCCACCCCCACCCCCACCTCCCTTGCAGTTGCAATTCCCAACCTTCACACCTCTTCCAATCCTCTCTCGTGCGCAATCACGCCAACAATCCTCATCACCTCTGGTGCCGACAACAATGTCAAGTTCACGCAGTGGGGCGTAGCTTGCGGTCCTGGCGGTCCCTCCTCTGCAGTTTCCGATGCTCTCTCGGTCGGCACCGACGCTCCCGTTGTGACAATGGCAACAGCCCAAATATCCCACGGCACAACTCTCTTGGCTGTTGGGTGTATGGACGGTAATTCCTACCTAATAGAGCATTGCTCAGGCTCAGGCTCAGGCTCAGGCTCAGGCTCAGGCTCAGGCTCAGGCTCAGGCTCAGGCTCAGGCTCAGGCTCAGGCTCAGGCTCAGGCTCAGGCTCAGGCTCAGGCTCAGGCTCAGGCGCAACAGCAACAACAACGAAAACGAAGCTAACCAAAAAGCACGACAAGTTCGTGAAGAGCACCTCGTTCAACCCCACCAACTCCCTGCTTGCCACCGCGAGCAGCGACGGAAAGATTCACGTTTACAAGTCGGACTCAACCTTTGCGAAATCTATCTTCACCTCGTTGTCAATAGAGTCGATAGTTTTCACAACCGACACCCAGCTCTGCGTAGCCTCGCGGGACTCATCATTTTTGAAGTATTTTGACGTAGAGGAAGACGCCACCACTGCGGCGTTTTGCACAAGTTTGAACGGCGAGAGGGGCAGGTGAGTCTCAATCAGTCTTTGCTTGCTTTGATGAAGACGAGAAAACGAGCCACTACTAAACTAAAACCACAACTCACTCGATTCGTTTGGCACCTTCTTCGCTCGCGCGCAGCTTCGACGAGCACTGCTCGTTCAGCGTCCTGTCGCTCAAAATGTGCGACAAGAACCCCAAGCTGCTCGTTGCAGCAACGGACAAGGACAGGAACATTGTTTTCGAGACTGGGACGAGCTGCCAAGTGCGGAACTTGTACGGGCACAAGGCGAACTCGTTCAGCAACCCGCGAGCCGTGTTTGGCAGTCCAAGTGGGGACGTTGTGATTGGCAGTAGGTGAGCGAGCGAAGCTGTAGGATCCGTTTAAGTGCTGTATTGGCCAAACAATGATGACCAAGCTAACCCACCCAATTCGATTGATGACACCTTCTTCGCTCGGCGCAGCGAGGATAACAAGATATACAGCTGGGACTTGAGGGACGGAAAGGTTGTAAGCACGATCGACGATGTCCACAGAGGTGTCGTTAGAGACATGAATTTTAGCTCAGGGACGCTTGTGACGTGCAGTTTTGACAAGATCGTGAAGGTTTGGACTTGACTTGACCATTGGTTAGGAATCAATAAACATTTTATGCGAACATTAAGGTATGGTATTGGCTTTGCCATTTATATTACACGATCGGAGGTAAGAAACCCGCATCGTCAAACTCCCCCGGCTGATCCCAACCCAAATTCTCAATTTCTGCCTCTCTGGCGACCTTCGCGAAGGTCGCCGCTGGTGGCGTCTTTTCTCTCGATTTCTTCGCTCTACTCCACCCCGCGGCGCTCTTCTTAAGCAGATCACTCGCACTTGCGTTAGCCTCAGCAACAGTTCCTCTGATGCTCTCAATGCTAACGTCATTTTCTCCCCTCTTCCCAGAGACAACCCCAACCCCACCCCCAACCCCAATTTCCACTTCCATTATATTATCCGTTTCCGCTGCCAGCACCACCGCCTCGTTCTTCTTAACCACCACCTCATTCGGCTTCTTAACCAGCGCATTCCTCTTCCACGTTTTTGCCAGTTTCATGACGCTCATGCTCCTCATGACCTCCTTTTTGAATACTGGTTTTTCGATTTTCTTGGTAATTTGTGTGTCCCCTTCCCCACCCTTGAGCTCATTTTTGCCCTCCTTCAAGTTCCTCCTGTCAACGTTGCAAATGGGGCATACGCAGCTGGCTCCCTCGCTCTTCTCATCCCCCAACCCCAGCTCCTTCAGCCGCCTCCACCTCTCCCCCGACCACTTTTTGTGCAGTTTCCCGTACCTATTTTTGATCTTGTTCAAAACTGGTACGCGAACCTGTCAAAACGGAATTAAATTGAAATTGAATTAAATGGTTGGTGGTGGCTCATCTCTCATTCATTGTTGTCTGCAGGCTCAGGCTCTACTAAGACAAATTTTTGATTTTTTGAGGTGTGAAACCCCACCCCCCCCCCTTTCCGCTGCGCTTGGCTTTCCGCTGCGCTTGGCTTTCCGCTGCGCTCGGCTTGATGGACGCAGCTCCTCCCTCCCTCGCTACCGCTCGGTCGATCGCAATGGACGCAGCTTCGCTCGCTGCGCTCGCTCGCGGGCTCACCTTAACCAAGTTCTCAACACGCTTTTTCATGTCGTTGAAGCTTATGTGCCCCCCGTTGGCTCCCCCCTGCAGCGCTTTTCTTAGATCGGAAATTTCTCCCACCGTGCTGCTCAATTTCTCCTCAAAGTTCCGCTCCTGCAAAAAGCTGAAGAACATAAGGGCACCGTAGGACTCGTCGCCTTGCATTAATTCTTCGTACTTGTTGGAGTTCAAAGCGCTCACTTCTGCGGTGAGCTGCAGGAGCTGGAGCTGCGCCGAGCGAAGCGAGGCGCATTTTTAATGAAGCAAGAGCAACGAGCGAGTCCAAGAAATGAGTGGGTTAGTTTAGTGGGATGTAGCCATTATGCTTTATGTCTGTAGCCATTTCGCGGGATTCATCGCGAGCATTCTCGTCTTCATCAAGGCTCGCTCGCTTCGATCGCTCACCTGGAGATCTTCGTACTTTTCGATGGAAATCGTGTCGCCATTATCGTTGTTGTTGTTGTTGTTGTTGTTGCTGTTGCTGCCCATATCCACCTCCAAATCGAACTTCCTATCGAAACTCGCCGCCCTCCCTCTCGCGCCCTTCTTCAGCTCGCTCTCTTCGTAGTCAATCGCAAGTGATTCTGCAGCGGTGTTGATATTTGAGTTTTTTTCAAGCAGCAAATTCAGCCTATCATCGGTTCTAGAAACTGACTTGATCAGCTCGTCGCAGGAGGACCTCATGCTCCCCAGATTCAGAGCTTCATAGAGCTCCTCGGAGCGGTCTACGTTGTCGTCTTCTGCTCCGTTGACTACAACTTGCACGAAACTCCCCTCGAGCTTGTCTAGCTCGTTGGCTGATTTGTCGAGAATCTGTTGCCGACCGAGGAGCTTTCCGAGCGTTCCGCTCGCTTCAATCCAATTCGTCATTAATTTTCGAACCGCTGGCCACGATTTCTTACTCGAGGAGCTGATTCTTTTGTCAATCGAAGTGAGCTCCTTGGTCAACGTATCGATCATGCCGTTGTGGCGCTTCACCGTTGATCTCAGGTTGTTGCACCGCGAATCTAGCATATCCTTAACGTTTTGACCACTGTACGGGTGGCTGAATTTTTTCTCCGCTTGAATGATAACGTTGCCCAAATTACGCCGTAAAGCAGGCGTTAACTGATCGTCAATGGCGCCAAACAGGTGCTGCAGCGGCGGCAACAATTTCTCTGTCAAAAACAGCTCAACCCTGCCAGCATCTTTGATGACAACCGCGTTTGTTATGCTTTCCCCAGCCGCTGCTGTTTTTTTTGCCCGTATCGAGCCAACCCAGCTTTCCACCAGTTTTAAGAAGCCCTCGTTGTTGGCGGAGGCGGAAAGATCATTGTCGTACCAATCGATATTTATATTGTCAATAGCGGAAATATTCTTGTTTTCTTTTGCGGCCATTTTCTCCATTTCCGCGTTCAAGTACTTTTCAACCTTCATCATTTTCGTTTCCATTTCTTCCTCTCTCTTGCTAACGTTCTCGCTCATAATCTTCATGTTCTTCTCGCTCTTCTCCAGCTCCTGCTCCATGTCGTTAAACTGCTTCTGCAGCTGTTCGATTATTTTTTGCTGGCAATACATTTATATATTATGTTAGTTTGAGAAATTGGCTCGCTATTCATTTCTCGTTCCGCTCGCTCACCTTTCCGTTCTCATCACTCGTTAAACTCATCATCTTCATCTTCTCCTCGTTCTCGGCACTTTTCTTCAATTTGTTGAGCTCCTCGTTCCTGTTATTCGACACCTCCTCAAGTTCCTCGAACTTCACCTCAAGCTGTTTGAATTCGATGTCCTTCTCCGTCAAGGACAAATTGAGCAAATCTATGTTTTCCTGCATGGCCATTTCGCTCAGCTCGAACTCTTTTTTAAGCAGCTTGACGAATTCCTGGTTGGTAATTTCGCCCGCCTCCTCGTCCAATTTCTCAAGGCCCGTTTTCAGCGCAGCTTCCTTCTCACGGAAAATGTTTTCCATTACCGACAACCGGCGTTCCTCGACGTCCATCTTCTTGGTCATTTCCACCAGCGTCTTGCGCTTAACAGATTGGGTAGTTAGCTGCTCATCCACTTTTTGTTCGGCAGCCATGTGCTCTTCTTTCTTTTTCAGCAGGAGCTCGTTGGCCTGCTCAAGATCGTGAATTTCCTGCGCCGAGCGAAGCGAAACACATTTTTAATGAATCACAAACAAACAAACCAAGCGAGCCAAACGAAATGGGAGGGTTAGCTTAGTAGTGGATGTAGCCGACTGCAGCCATTTCGCGAGATTCATCGCGAGTATGCTCGTCTTCCTCAAGGCTCGCTCGCTTCGCTCAATCACCTTGAATTTCGTTCTTAGCTGCTGCATCTCCTCATCCAGCGCTAACCCCTTCGTACTGTGTTCGAGATGCTTAGCTTTTTCGGCCTCCAACATTGAATTGTATTTATCTTCGAGCTCCAGCTCCCGCTGCTTGGTATTTTCCAGTATCGTGCTCGTCAAGTTTTGGGAATTTGCTTCAAGATTTCCTTGACTTTTGCTCAATTCGTCCTCTCTCATTCCCAGCTCCTTCTCCTTTACGCCCAGTAGCACTTCCCGCTCTTCCACCGACAACTCTAGCTTGTTAACGCTCTCCTCGCGAATATTTAGCTCATTCACCAGTTTCATTTGCGCGGCCATTTGTGAATTGCTGTCTCCTGAATTTTTAGCCGCCATCTCCTCAAACATTTCTTTTTGGCTCTTCATCATTTCTTCTAAATTCCCGACCATCTTGTCCTTTGATTGGACGAGATTCTGCAATCCTTCGCTCTTCAGGAATTGCGACTTCAAATTTGTTTCTGTGTCGGCCAGAGAGCTTTCCGACTGCGCCGAGCGAGCAGGGGGGAGGCGAGCGAGCCGAACGAATTGAGTGGAATAATGTAAGTTTAGTAGTGGACGTGGGTGGCTGTAGCAATTTCCGCTAAATCGCTAGCTCACCTCCGCAAGTTTTATTCCCAATCGTTCCTTATCGCCGACAAGTTGTTCATTTATTTTGGTGAGATGATCAATTTCAAGAGCAAAGTTCTCGGTTTTCTTCTGCTTCGACTCAGATCCAATTTTTAGTTCTTTGAGTTGGTTGGCGGACTGGGTGCTTTTTTCGGTTGCTTCGTTGAAAAGCTGTTCATTTTTCTCAGCACGCTTTGCAAACACACGATTTTCTCGCTCAAAATCATTGGCTTTTTTCGTTAAAGTTTCCTGCTCCGGCGCCGAGCGAAGCGAGGCGCATGGTATGGTTAGATGCAGTAGTTTGTGTGGTGAAGCCGTCTGTAGCTATTTTCGCGGGTTCATTGACGAATCTTCCTCTTACCATGGATGATTCCAATGATCGCCACTCGCTCATGTGCTCGCGCACAATAAGGTCATCGCAGTCGTACTCTTTCAAAAATTGCCCGAAATAGTCTAAAGAAGTTTGGGTCGGGTTTCTCTTCCCCCACTGTTTCTTCTCAGTTTGAATATCAACGTTAACCATTATCTTCTTGCTGCTCGACTGGGTCTTTATTCTCATCGACTCCATGTCGCTCATCGTTTGCATGTCCATCTGCAGGCTGTTGATCTGCTTGTCTTTCTCTCTCATAAGTTCCTTCGCCTCTCGCGCGGCAATTTGGTACGAGGAGATCATGTCGTTGTTGGCGGAGGCAGAAGCAAATCCCGATGAGGAGTTGGAATCGGATGACGACTTTCGGAGCAATTTAGGGGATTTGAGGGGGGAAGCAACCTTGGTGCCGTTCGTGTTTGACTTGGCGAACAGCTCTGCACTGAGCGTGGCATTGTTACGCTGCTCGTTCGCGAGCTGAAGCTCGAGGAGGTCGGTATTCTGCTCGAGCTGGCGCATCTCGTTGGTGAGCTCTTGGCGGTTCTCCTCAAACTTATCCCGCATCGTGTTCATCTTACTCGTCGCCTGCGTTCTGTACAGGTCGAACTCCTTGTGCTTCGCCGAGCGAAGCGAGACGCATTTTTAATGGAGCACGAGCGAACCGAGCCAAGCGAGCCAAACGAATTGAGTGGAATAATGTTAGTTTAGTAGTGGATGTAGCCATTATGTCTGCAGCCAATTCGCGGGATCCATCGCGAGTATGCTCGTCTTCTTCAAGGCTCGCTCGCTTCGATCACTCACCTGCCGCTCCAAGGTTTCACCCTTAACCTTCATTTCTCCCTCTAAATCGTGAAACACCCCGTTTTGCTTCTCCAGCTCCTCCGCCAAATTCTTTAGCTGCGCCGAGCGAAGCCAGGCGCATTTTTAATGAGGCAAGAGCAAAACGAATGAAACGAGACAAAAAATAATTGAGTGGAATTATGTTAGTTTAGTAGTGGGTGTAGCCGTATCAGATCATTTCGCGGGATTCATCGCGCGCTCGCTCGCTCACTCACCTCCTCCTTGGTCAGGCTCTTGTCATGCTTCATGCAGCTGCTTATCTTGGCCAGCGTGTCCACAATGTACTGCTTCGCCTGAGTACAGTTGTCCATCACCTCCGCGTTCTTGCTGCTCGTTTCGCTCTCGTTCAGCATTTCGATGAGCTCTGTGGCGTTCGCCTCGCTCAGCTGCAGCGAGCGAAGCGAGCATGAATTGGAAGGTGGTTAGTTTTGTGTTCGCAAAGAGGTGCGCTTGGCACGCAACGCCTGCTCGTCGTTCCGCATTCACACACACACACTCGCTTCGCTCGTCGCGGTATCTCACCTGCAGGTCGCTCGCCAACGTTGTCAGGGTTTTCTTGCCATTGTCAGCCATGAGCGTGAAGTCGTCGAAAATGCTGTCCATGTGGTACTTTGACGTGTGCTCTACAGAGCTGTCAGCGTCGGCGGCATCATTCTTGTTGTTCCACTCGGATATTATGTTCTCGATCTTTATGTTCACGTTGGAGAGGTCGTTCTTGAGCGCCCGTTTGGGGCCAGAGATAGACTGGGGGGTGGAGGGCGTGGGATTTTGTGGCATTAGGGGGGAACGGGTAGGTTGGGGCTTCTTCTTCTTAGAGTCCTTTCGTTTGATGAGGTGGGCAGGGACGAGATTCTTGTCGTGGATTGAAGTCATTTTTCTCATTTGGAATTTCTGCGAAGATTTTGGTGCCGGGAGAAGGGAAGTGATGGAATTGTGGGTTTCCATGCTAATCTATGATTCTAATAATGGCCTCATGGTTTTTGGTTGCTGTAAGAAAACGGTGGCGTCGTAGAGAATATCTTTTGGCAACGGCGAAATCGCGAATCAATAAAAAGAAAAAAATTGATTTAAGTACAACTCGAAGAGTCATGTCCACGAGCAAAACACAGGTAGCACTCGAAATCGAGTACTCAGCCCTGGCCCAACACTCCCCAGGAGGAGTTTACGTAATCCCATCGCTCGACGATGAATTGATTTGGTTTGGGGTTGTCTTTTTACGTGCAGGTGTGTATAAGAACGGCATTTTTAACTTCAGGATAGACCTACACAACTACAACGAGGTAAACTGCTGGCCCGGCATAACGTTCAAGAACAGGGTGTTCCACCCTATGGTTGGGGAGGAGTCGAACGATTTGGACCTGAAGGAGTATTTCCCTAATTGGGAAAGCAAGAACACGTCGCTCGTTACGGTGCTCACGTACGTGAAGAAGATCTTCTACATGAAAGCGAGTGAGTACGGCAAGGAGGTACTAGAGTCCCCTGGGAACGTTAGGGCATGCGAGTTGTTCAACGGGGGGGAAAGCGAGAGGGCAGAATATATAGAGGAAGTGAACCGGTGTGTTGAATTGAGTCAGGTGGAAATGTTCGAATGCGAAGAGTGTAGTAGTTTGAAGTTTAGCGAAGAGGAGAAGGCGCATGGAATTTTGAAAAATCTCTTGGTTGGGGATGAAAGTGAGGAAGGCAGTAGTGTATTGATGAAAGTAGCCGCAGTCAAGGAAATGATTTCAAGTTTCAACTGAGCGCAGTAAAGAATGTAGTAATGCTTTTAGAGTGTGTGATATCTTTAATATTATCCAAATCTACGTGTGTTATTTGTGTTCGTGTTTATGATTGTTGTTTCACCAACCGGCCAAACTCGCCCCAGCCAGGAACCATGGATGCGCCAAATATGCTAAAGTTGTCCCTCCCACGATCAACAGATACGGACCCCGCAAGAACTCCTTGTAATAATCGCTCGGCAGGACTTGCCTTCCGTCAAGTATGGCCGCAAAAGGCACCACGGACGTCCTCTCCTTGATCAGATCGAACTTTTCACCATGCTTCTGCTGCAACCGCCTGTCGCCATGCCACACCGAGTAGGCGTGGTGTCCGATTAGGACTGGGAATTGGAATTGGAATTGGGTTAGAGGGTATGAATGTGAAATAAATAGGCCCTCCTCACTCCACTCACCTGTTGAAGCGGCCAGTGCAGTGCTCGTCCCAAGCCACATCGTGTGCGCCGCGCACCACAGCACCTGCCCGACCGCTTGGGGGTGTCTGGTGATTCGGGTGATGCCCGTCTCCCACAGGTGCAGCTGCGGCTTCTCGATAGCTGCAATCTCCAGCAGATTGAAGGTGCTCGGGTAGAGGAAAATGAAGGAAACGAAATTCGTGATCCAGAACACCGTGTGAAGAGCCGGGCTGGCATTGGTGGAAATGTCCCAGAGGTGGGCGCCCTCGTGGCAGTGATTCACAAAGTAGGAAATGCACGAGAGGGCTAGGGGGAGGGAAACAACCGCGAAGATCACGCGGTGCGCACGTGCCCCGATCAAAGCTTCAGAGTAGGGCCGAAGGCCAGCAAGCCCAGAATGGGCAATGGCAAACACGGACAGCATCGAGAGGACCGTGAGGTCAGGGCGGGTGGAGTGGATGGCATGCTGGCAAAACGCCAAGAACTCGTTACCCCAGTGGGGGCCATAGGGGAGAAACCAAACGAAGGAGGTCGCTAGAAGAACTGCAGTAGTTGCTGCCGTGAACTGCCCCCACTTGGAGGCTGATTGCTCCGAAAGGGAAAAGGCAGCGGCGTCATCTCCGATTAGGGGAGGCGGAGGAGAGGAGGGGGTTGCACGGAGGGGATTGGAGCTGGAGTCGGGATTGAAGGAGGGAGATGTGATTGTGATTTTCTGCGATTTTTGAATGTTTCGGTAGGAGCGTGATTTAATGCTGTGTTTAATGCTGTTTACGGGTGTGAATGCCAATACATTTGGTGTGCCTAAGAGAAGGAGGATAAAAAGAGGGAAAATCATCTTTTTGTGAGCAAGAAAGGGGAAAAAAATTAAAATTTATTTTTCGATCTTAAGATTTTTACATTCCGCACGTGCCGAGAGCAAGCAATACATCTAAGAATACGCCTGGACATAGCTACACACCCAGATTCAACCCAATAAAATAAAAAATGTCGGCCCTCCTCACAGCGAACGACCCAATCCTTCCGGCAGTGCATTCTCTGAACCAGCTTATCCCAACCCTTCACCCGGACAACCCAAACATTCAGCCTTTTCCACAATCCCTCACCCATGAACTGTGCCCCACCCAAAACCCTTTAAACTACTCTGATCACACGGCGTTTGAGACTCTGTTTGGTGCCGAGATGGAAACCAAGTCCACTTTGGAGCAATTGCTTGATGAAGGTTCTGGCTTTGTTCAGATGCTCTACACGTTCAGGTCGGCTAGCCGGGCGATACCGATGATCACCGACCAGAACGCCACCAACAAGGTCGAGATGAACTGGGCGGCGTACAATGTGCTGAGGCCTGAGATCACAAAGTTGAAGAAGTTGATGGAATTTCAGGATTTGGCCATTCGGACGTTTTGTCAGAACATCCAGCAGCTAGTAACGCCCGAGGTGTGTACTAGTGCATGCTAACCTCAACCTTAACTTCCTCACATTCATTTTATTAACCCCACCCAACCACAGGCCCGAAAGAAGTTCGTCCCAGAGGGCCTCTACGACGCCCTAATAAAGGTGGTCGACTTGCTCCAGAAGCTGGACAACTTGAAGGACATGAAAGCGTGCCTAACGAACGATTTTTCCCGCTACAAGCGCGCTTTCAACTCCATTCGAAGCGAGCTCAAGGACGGCGACAGCCAGTCGGAGGAAATCCACCAGCTGCACCTGTTCTTGGGCAACCCGGCCTACCCAAAGCAACTCATCTTTTACACGCTGAGGGACGCCGTGAAGCGTATCACTGGGCACGAGACCGTGCTGTGCGAGATGATTGAGCAGTGCGCCGATTTTCTCGAGCAAGAGAACTTCCTGCTACCTGACGAGAAATACAGGCTGATTCGGGCGATTCCGCACCTGATGCTGCTGGCGGACGGGGAGAAGGAGGTGAGGGGGGGGGGGAGCGAAGCGGGGGGGGAGCGAAGCGAGCCGCGAGCGAAGCGAGCCACGAGCGAAGCGAGCCACGAGCGAAGCGAGCTAGTCACAACAAACATCCTCTAAACTCACTCGGCACTTCACTCGGAGCAGGCGGGAAAGAGCTCCTTCAACATCTTCAAGAACAAGAACGTGAATGCGGACAGGCTGAAGAAAATCTTTAAGCGCTACCCGTATGTGCCAGAAGTTGGCGATATGAGCATCACCATGAACTTTATTTTGCAGCGCGCTCCCCACTACTTGCCCGAGTCGATGGATAAGGAGTGGGGCGTGGCAAGTACAAACGACAAGCACGCCTTGCCGCACTACATGCTCAAGAATCAGTGGTCGGACTTTAGGTCGAATCATTTGGCTTGGAGGTGAGCATTGGAGTGGAGTGGAATGGAGCGCAAAGAGGTTGTGGCTCACGACTAACCAACCCAACCTAACCCAACCCAATCCAACCAATACCCAATCAATACCCAATCAATATCCAACCAACACCCAACCCAACCAATACCAATGCTCTTAGCACAAACTTCGTCAGCGCAATAAATATATTGAGCGACACCAAATTCGAGAAGGAGACCAGGCATGCAACCTTCTGCGGGGACGTGTACCACATCGTTCTAGACGGGTTCAAACTGGTCAGGGACATGACCTGCGCGGTCATTGAGCAGAGTGCGTGGAAATTAACCCACCCGTGCACGGACGCTGACCTCGATAGGATTTTCAAGAAGGAAGGAAGTGAGCGAGCGAAGCGAGCGAGTTTTGAGGAAGACGAGCATACGAGACACTACGAAACTAACGTTATTCAACTCAATTACATTCGTTTTGTTCACATCGCTTCATTCTGCTCCATCAAATGCACCTCGCTTCGCTCGGTGCAGCAAAAAAAACAAAACCCAAATCCGCCACCAACGACGCTGACAACTTCATGAACTACCAAAACGAATACCCTGACATCTCCGACTATGAGCGAGTGGTGAGGTACAACTACACCCCCGAGGAGCTGAGTGTTTTGGTGGACACAATCTCAATGATTAAATCCACCGCCAGTTTGCTCAAGGCTCACGAGGCGACGCTGGCCCCAGTGCTTCGGTTGTACATCCACTCTGAGATCCAAAACCTGGTCCAGCGAGACATGATCGAAATTCTTCACAGAGCGGACAAGAAGAAGAGGGCGATCATGACAACGTTGATGCAGGTTAGGACGCTGGCTGTGGACTGGTTGAGAGGGCAAAGGCACGATGACTATAGAACGTGGAAGAAAAATATGCCCGATCCGGAAACTCCGGCGAGGGTGGTCGCTGCAAGTCCGACGCAGCTGCACTTGATGAGAGTCATGGTGAGAGCGCTGTACGACGACAAGAGCGATGCCCGCGCCTCGGCAGGGCTCTTCTCGAAGCGCGATTTGACCGACCCAGAGGCAAAAATCTTCGAGCAATTTTACTACACAAGTTTGAACTTCCCCTACCTGCTCAGTTATGGCACGACGATCAACACGATCTCAGATCTGGGGGATTTGTGGTACAGGGAGTTCCATTTGGAGGTGAGCGAGTTATGTCTGACAGTTGATTTCACATATTATATTGACCCACCCTTTTTTTGGCGCAGATGACCAAGCAAATTCAGTTCCCTATCGCCCTTAGCTTTCCTTGGATATTGATGCAGCACGTTATTAAGAACGTTACCAGCGACACTCCACTGATAGAGGATCTTGCGTTCACCATGGACGTTTACAACGACACGGCCCAGAGAGCCCTGCACCACTTCAACTCCCAATTCCTGTTCGACGAGATCCAGGCAGAAGTGAACCTAGTCTTCGACCAGCTTATCTTCGCCATTAGTGACGAGACCTACACGTACCACAAGGACTTCGCCGCGTCGAACGTCTTCGATAGTGATTTAAAGGCGGTGCTGGAGAACGCCAGGAAGTCCAAGTATTTGAGCAAGAGGTGAGCCACACCACACCCAGCAATATCGCACTTCGGCGGACAGTAAACTAACAAACAACCCAACTCTAAATACACAGCGTTCGGCGGCACACAATTCCCATCTCCCAGAAGCACATTCAGCTACTCGGGAGGTCGATCGACTTGAACTTCCTCATCAACCAGCACGTGAGCAACAAGATCTACTCGGACCTCGAGGCGATACTGAAGGTGAGCGAGCGAGCCCTTTGGAAGACGAGAGACAAATAATCTAATCTAATCTAATTCAATCTAAATCTAAACTAACCCACTCTTTCGCTCGGCGCAGCGCTTTGAATCGTCCGACCTGTCGGCGATACTGGAGTTCGAGCGCCTGCTGCTCGTGGTGCGAAACACCCACGGAATGCTCGTCAGCTCCGGCCTACCCTTGGACCCCTTCCCCCAGATGTTCAGCGTCGCGAACGAGGCCGTCGGTGAGCGAGCGAAGCGAGCGAGCTTTGTGGAAAAATAGAGCGATGAAGTGTGCAAATTACTACAGACATGATGGATATATGTATTTCTAAACTAAACTAAAGTAAACTAACCCCACTAAATTCGCGCTTCATTGAGAACGCAGGACCAACCTCAAACAGGGGACGCGTGGCAATGCACACTTTGCGCTCGCTGGTGACGGACCTGTGAGCGAGCGAAGCGAGCGAGCCTTTTGGAAGACGAGCATTCTCGAGATGAAGTGCGCGAAATGGCTACAGACATAATGGCGACATCCACCACTGTGAACTAACATGATTCTACTTAACTCGTTTGTTCGCTCGTTTTGCTCTTGCTCTTGCTCTTGCTCTTGCTCTTGCTCTTGCTCTTGCTCTTGCTCTTGCTCTTGCTCTTGCTCTTGCTCTTGCTCTTACTCTTGCTCTTGCTCTTGCTCTTGCTCTTGCTCTTGCTCTTGCTCTTGCTCTTGCTCTTGCTCTTGCTCTTGCTCTTTGCTCTTTCTCTTGCTCTTGCTCTTGCTCTTGCTCTTGCTCTTGCTCTTGCTCTTGCTCTTGCTCTTGCTCTTGCTCTTGCTCTTGCTCTTGCTCTTGATTCATTAAGGTTCCCGAACTACAGCTACAACGTGTACACGGCCAGGTTTGTGAGGTCACCAACCATCTACCGGCCGAGTCCGAGGAGCGAGAATAGCGGCGGAAAGCACTTGGTCGGAAGCGAGGGGTATGGACATTTGTGCGCAAAGAGGTGAGCGAGTGAGCGAGCGAGCGAGCCTAAACTAAACTAACAGTATATTTCCACTCGGCTTGATTTTCCTCTCGCGCAGCTTTGAAAACACCCAGGACAAGGCCCAGAGGGGCTTCACCGGGAACCCGCACATCGGCGCGATCGTGAGGGTGCTCGGGAAGGAGTGCCTGCCGCTCATCGTCGGCGAGTGCCTCAACAACCTGGAGGAGCGCCTGGTGGATTTGAAGAGCTACGCCGAGGCGATGAAGATGGGCCTGCCGCCGATAAAGCTGCCCAAGTACATGTTCCGCACGGGGGGGGTGTACGGTTTCTTCGAGGGCAAGCTGAAACCTTTTTTGGAGTACGAAGCGCTGAAGCCCGAGGTGTTCCAGAACTTTCGGGAGATCGGCAACACGCTGTTCTTTCTGAGGGACCTGAGCGACGTCATTGATGTATATGATGCCGGCGGGTTTGTTAATGCGAGCGCATTTGTGGGGGTGGAGTGCCCGAGTGAAAAGAGACCGCACGGGACGAGGTGAGCGAGCGAAGCTGCGTCCATTGCGAAGCTGCGTCCATTGCGAACCGAGCGTAGCGAGGGAGCTTCGTCCATCAGCCGAGCGCAGCGGAAAACTGAGCCCAGCGGAAAGCCTCGCGCAGCGGTGGGGTGGGGGTGGAGGGCCCTCTCCCCTCCACAACCAATGTAGTTCCACAACGCCTTAAAAACTACGCTTCTCTACTTTAACTAACCCACACCTTCGATTTTTGTTTTTTTGACTTCTCTTGGTTCATTAAAAATGCGCCTCGCCTCGCTTCGCTCGGCGCAGGTGCAGCTCGACCTCAACGTACAGGGCGGCGGGAGAAGGGGAGGCCAGCCCGCTCGGAAAGCTTGGGGGGATAGCCAAAAGCGATTCGGATGTCAAGGCGGCGATCGACGGGGCGCAAAGGGTCCACGGGAAGGACGTACAGGGGATGAGCTCGGTGTTCAAGAGTGCGCTCGAGCACGTTACGAAGATTATGGGGGAGATTGGGATAATGAAGGGTGAGTGCGGAGGAGGTTGTGCTACAACATTAATGTTAGCGTAAAAAAAGGCAGTTCTTCTAACACTTTCAACACGCTTTCTTTAGAATGGGCAACACGCCCCCCGTCAAACGGAATCCCGTTGGAGGTCGCCGAGCCGAACGACTTCTACCGGCTCTTCTCGGCGTTGAACTTTCTCTTCTGCATCCACGAGGAGGACCCGATCGTCGACGAGGAGATGGTCGAGCTGGCGAAAACTACGGGGATACCGATTGATGAGTTTGTTCTGACTGACGAGCAGGTAATTGAACGTGGAGCATGGAACATTGTTAAACCAACAACTAACGCAACGCAACACATACACACATAACATGGCATGGCATGGCATGACATGACATGACATAACATAATTCTCAGGAATTCGGCCACGGCTTCGCCTTCGCCGGCGTCCTCTTCATGCACATTCTCCGCCAACGCCCCTCCTTCACAATGCTCGACTTCTCCTACCACGTCCTCTCCGTCTCCGCCCACGAGCTCTGCTCCTTCGAGTCTGGCTCAAGCGGCAACCTGGGAATAGGACGGGTCGACGACGAAATGCAGAGGATGGCAGATAAATTCTGCGGACAGGCGAGGAGCCAACGGGCCGTTATTGAGGGCTTGTTTGGAACGCTGGAGGCAAATGATCCGAGGGGGGGGGAGAATATCGTTACGTTTCACCCCCCGGGGAGCGACGAGGATATGAATAAGGCGAAGGGGAAGGGGAAGCGCCCCTCTGCCGTTGGCGTTGGGAGGCAGGAAAGTCTTAAGACCCTTCCGGTGATGAAGGAGGTCGCAGAAGCGCCGGAGCCGCCGCCTAGGCCGATGCCTAAGGCGGCGCCTAAAGCGGTGCCGCCTGCGCCGCCGCCTAGATTGGGGGGGGGGGGGACAACCAGCGGCAGTGCCAGCAACAACAATAGCACCACCGGCAGCACCACCGGCAGCACCACCGGCAGCAACAGCGGTACCTCGGGCGCAGGCACCTCCTGCGCCTCCTCCGAGAGCGTCGACGGCTGCTGCTCCGGTTGCTGCCGCAGTTGCAGTTACAGCTGCAGCTGCAGTTGTACCGGCACCTGCCGTGAAGGCACCTCCTCCAGCCCCCCCGAAAAGAATGTCGACCGCCGCGCCTGCGCCAGCGGCGGCGGCGGCCCCAGCTTCAGCTCCGCCAGCTCCCCCGAAGTTGAGAGGAATGGGCGCCCCCCTCCCGCCGCCAAAACGACAGACGGGCAGCGACACGGCCACAGACGCAGCGGGGGCTCAACCAGCGGCAGAGGTAGCGGCTGCACTAGCCCCACCCCCGAAGAAGGCTCCCCCCCCGCCCCCCCCGCCAGGTAAATCTGCGCCTCCCGCTCCGCCGACGAAGGCGGTGGCGGAGGTGTCGCCTGTGCCAGCGAAAGCGGCAGCGCCTGTGGCACAGGCGGTGCAACAACACAAATCCGCCCCTCCCGCTCCTCCGCCAACGAAGGCGGCAGCGACAGCGGCAGCGACAGCGACAGCTAAGGCGGGTCCTCCTCTGCCGCCGATGAAGGCTGCTCCTCCTCTGCCGCCGACGAGGGCGACCCCTCCTCTGCCGCCGACGAAGGTTGATCCTCCTCCGCCGCTGGCAGCGGCAGGGGCTAAAGCCGCTCCTCCTGCCCCGCCTCCGAAGCGAGGGTCCGTTACGGCAGCGGCAGCACCAGTGGCAGCGCCAGTGGCAGCGCCAGTGGCAGCGGGAGCGGGAGCTCCTCCCCCAAAGGCGGGGGCCCCCCCCCCCCCCCCCTCGTCCTCTCGGAGCGACGGCGCCCGTTCCTTCAACGGACTTCCCGCCTAGCGAAGTCAGCAACGACCTCATGAAGCAGCTGGGGGGGCTGGAGATAAAGAAAAAGGCAAAGGCAAAGCAAGCGGAGGAAACACCGCCGAGGACAGCTCCGCCGCCGCCTCCGGGGAAGAAGGCGCCGCCGCCGCCGCCGGGGAGGAAGGCGCCGCCTCCTCCTCCGGGGACTGGGACGGGGACGGGGACGGGGACTGCGTCAGTTCTTCCGACTGGGCTTGGGAAGGCTCCTCCTCCACCGCCGCCGAATAAGGCGAAGGGGAATAGCGTTGACTCGACGGAGAGTTGGGAGGGTTAGAAGAAGAATCATGACGGGGGATTGTATGGGGAAAATTTGTTGGAGTTTGTGTTAATGCCTTTTGCGAATATTTATGATAGAAGGAAAATTGGAGAGATCGGGAGAGAGAGGGCTAAATTAATACGATAATAAATGAATCCTTCCTGTTCTTGTCGAGTTTTATTTTAATTGGGGGTGGACAGTTAACAACGGTGTTTTAGTTTAGTTTAGTTTAGTTTAGTTTGTGGAGTGGAGCGCTCGGTATTTGGATTGTAGTAGTGCGTGAAAGAGGGGGGAGATCGTTGATTGCTTTGATTTAGCCTGGGCTGGCTATCCATACTATCTGCATCTTGCCGTCGGCGTTATATATTGCTCCATTCCCCATATCGGTCACGGTTCCATCCGTGTTCTCCATGTGAATAAAGCCCTCGTATTCGGATTCCAAGGTGCCAAGCCTGGGCAGTTGATCCCAAGAGTGAAAGGGTTGCAAGTGCAAACTTCATGCTTGGGAGTGAGTTGAGTTGGATCAAGGATACTGTGCAGTCTCCACAGCAGTTGATGGAATGCGCAGAGCAGCTTCTATGGCCTTTCTTGAATATATACAAAGTCATTTTTTGTATGAATGCTGAAATTCTTATTGGCTTGTGAGAAAGAAAGATTTCTAGTTTGGAGAAAGGTCTATAATATACCCAAATACGACCACGTAAGTCATACAGCAGCAGCCACCTTGTCATCTGCCACCCCATAAGTGCTGTTAGGGTAATTGCTCACTTGAGAGTTGTTGCCGATCCTTTCGTGAAGACTGCAAAGAAAGTAATATTCTCGACTGATCCCCAAATCAACTAACACAACCTCCAAAGCATGAAGTTTACACTTGCAACCCTTTCCCTCTTTGCGTCAACTGCCCAGGCGTGGGATGTGGACTACGAGGGCTTTATCCACATGAAGAACACGGATGGAACCGTGACAAGTACAGGAAGTCATGAAATTAAAAATGCAGACGGCAAGATGCCCGTATCTCTGTCCAAAGACTGGTGCTTCCTTGAATCTAACTGTGAAACGTTTATTTCGTCTTCGGGGGAGTCACAATCCAACTTCTATTCGAACACCGTAAGCAGTGAATTGGGACGTGTTCATGTCCTACACGGACACTGCGGTCACGGGCGACCCGCTTTGCACCATTGACGCAGCCGTTGGACCTGGATCAGTAGACACCAAGTGGCTGAAATGCGATTATTATGGATTTCGGTTTGAATCCAATCTCATTGCGGAGTTTGATCTCCCCCCCGACATCATTGCCAGCACTTGCGTGTCGAATCCGGCCTGTGTCGGTGAGTGAGCAAGAGAGCCTTCCTTAAGAGAGCCTTCCTTGTGGTCAACGCTAATTGGTTTTCACTAACCCTTTCAATTGTTTCGCTCACTCCTCTTCCTCTTTAGCGTTTGCGGTTCACAACGATGGCGCGAAGGGGAAGCTTTACAAAGCTGGAGGAAACTCGGATATCTATTACGTGAAGCTTCCGGAGGGCCAGCCCGCGGCTACATCAACAAAGATCTCCCCCCTCCAGTCCGACCCGTCTCCCACCCCCAAGCTCCGAGGCGGCAAAGTTGCCATTACCAACTAAGACCCCAACATGTAATTAGAGTTATAAAAATTGGTGTTAAAATAATTCTTCCTCACAACAAGTAATCGCTGTACAAAACTGTTTCCTCCCCATCCTCCCTTACCACCCTCAATCCTCCGTCCCTCTCTACCCGCTTCACCACAACCTTCTCCTCTCTTCCGTTCCCGTTCCCTTCCTTTCCATCCCGTCTAATTTCCAGCGTCCTCTTGCCCATCATTGCCCCCTGCACGTCCTTCTCCCCCCTGTACATGTTCGTCTCAAACTCTTCGAGTATCGACTCCAGCGTGACTGTCACGCCCTCCCCTCCCCCCCGGTAGATAACTTGCTCGAACTCGCCCACCAAACCATCCACGAACTCCTCTTGCAGCTCGCGCATTCTATCTTCGCCCAACAACCCCTCTCCGCCCAAACTGTCACTTCCGAACAAGCAGCCCGCCTCTCTGCCCCTGAAGCTCTCCTCAACCGTCTCGCCAACAACCACTCCGTCGCCGCTTGCAGTCAGCAGCGTGGGAGCGTCGAACAGATTTATGCCAATTCCAATCAGGAAGAAGTCGTCCACGAGCTGAATCAGCACCCCCCCCACCTTGGTTGTGGTTTCCTCCCCTTCCTTATCAATGACCGTCTTTAGCAAGTCGTTGGGCCACTTGGCCACGTACTGCGTGCGAGTGTGAGTCGAGCACTCTTCATTGTTGTTGTTGTTGTTGTTGTTGTTGTTGTTGCTGTTGTTGCTGTTATTCTCCGCCTCCTCGGCAACCCTCGACACAAATCCCCTAATCACATTCGCCACAAACAGCGGAAACAGCACCACGCCCTTCATGTCCAGCTTCCCCACAGCCGGCCCCCCAGCCCCGGCCCCAACCCCAAACACCTCCCCCAGCTCCCCGGTGATCAGATCGCTCTGGTGGACCCCCAGAGTCACGTAGCAGCTGGGAGAGTTGCTAGGCGAGGGGAACCACGATCGGCTGTTCGTTCCGGACCCCACGGGCTGGTGGGGAGTCGACACGAAGAACGGGGCGGTGCTGGGGGTGGCGCGCCTCTCCGAGGCGACGGTTTTGGCGATCGACTGGGTGGAGGTGGTCGGTGGGGTTGCTGGGATTTGGGTGAAAATCGAATACGAGGGCAAATTTGTGCTGTGGCTCATGCTTCGAACGTGTCTCGCGGAAATGAAGAAGAGGGCAATGATGATGATGGGTACGAGTTGGGTTTGCATAGACTTGGGATACGTTGTTAAGGGAGTCCCTGAAACTAGTGAAGAACAAAAAGAGAATATACCATTTGAGGAGGGTTCCACTGGCCCCTATCCCCACTTTCTCTATCCATCCCTACCCCTTACCCAATCCATCTCCCGCACCGATGAATAAAACCCAGTCCCTTAATAACTTAGCCATTCTTGAAGATCTTGGTGAAGTGAAGTCCACTCCAAGCATCAACAATGCTATCAATGTGTCAGACCACAACTCAGACGGCTACCTGGTGGGTTTCGATTTTGAGGATGAGGATGGGAGTTCTACCAAGATTGTTTCATTGAACGACATCCCTAAACCACCTCCTAATCCCAAACCACCTCCTAAACCACTTGTAGAATCCAGCACCCCTCCTCAAATCTTCCAACCCTCCTCCCCTTTCAAACCCTTGAAGCGATCGACCTCCTTCTCTTCACTGAAAAGCAGCAAACTGAGCCGCTCCTCTTCGTTCAATTCGCTTGCGATGTTGTCAAAGAGCGCCCCAATTTCCAGGTCCGTTTCCTTCGCCAAGATCAACATCAGGGAGCACTCGCAGGTGCTCGGCGACCACCCTAGCTGCTCTAGGGGACCCCCCGTGTCGTTGGGCTGGGAAGTTGAGAGGGAGTGGGAAGGGGATTTGGACGCGTGGGAGGGTCAGCGAGAGGGCGAGAGGCGCGACCGGCGCGCCATGCACATGGACGCTTCCGAGCGGGAGGAATTGGTGCTTGAAAACGGTGCGAATGTTTCTGACATTACCAGGACCACCGAGAATATAAAACGAGGTGAGCGAGCGCTGCTGATGGCTTACATTCCACTACTAATTACTAATTCTATTCCACTCATTTCTTTTGACTCGCCATGTTCATGTTCATGTTCATGTTCGCTGGCGCAGTAAAAATATCCAGGGCGGAGAGCGCTGTGATGGGAGGAAAAGCAATATCCATTTCCGCCGCGATGGAATCCATCGGACGGAAGATGAAGCGCAACTTGACAGTTTCAGGCAAGAAGGCGCGGATCGAGGACAAGAAAATTTTGAAGCAGGGGGAGCTGAGTGCTGAGGTCGATGAGAGGAGGCGGAAGAAGGAGGAGGAGGAGTGGGAGGAAAAGGAATTTTGAATTTTTGGTTACATTTTGGAGGTCACATTTTTGGGGATAACAATAGCAAGTGCATGGACTATACACATTTTTTCAATATTATA
>Ga0302116_1000657_pt1 | contig 21046 bp, 16 predicted proteins | sample AG5_SCM_MG_FD_203124 | JGI IMG/M metagenome (GOLD analysis project Ga0302116, IMG submission 203124) | Marine microbial communities from Western Arctic Ocean, Canada - AG5_SCM | ecosystem: Environmental > Aquatic > Marine > Oceanic | place: Canada: Western Arctic Ocean | collected 2017-10-01 | reverse complement strand
TTGGGGTCAATAACCCCCCCCCGGTTTCTCCACCCCCACCCCCTGTCCTAGAGTTCAAATCCATGTGGTGGCTAATTTGGAAGTTCGGCACAATTGTTTCGAGCATGCTGCTGCTGCTCGAGCTCCTCAGCCCCCCCACCCTCTTCTGTGGAAACTTGAAACCGCTCCTCATGACGAAATTGTTGTTGTTCAAGCTCCCGTCCAGCTCTCCTTGCATGAGCCCTCCGTCTTCTATCCCCCCGGACCTTCCTCCAACGTAGCCGCCGCTTGACGCATCCATATTCCTATCCCTGTCCGTGTTATTCGCGCTCGTGGGTCTCCTTTCCGTATTTTTGAAAGCCGCCTGCTGCCCCAAGTTACCAGTGATTTCCCCCTCCCCCCCCCCTCCCCCCCCCTCTTCCATTAGCTTGCCCTTCCTCGCCTTCGTCCGCAGCGGCCGATCGCAAGCAACGCATACCGGAACGCTTGCCTTGATCCTGCTCGCCCTGCTGCTCCCAGTGATGAGAACCTGGTCGTGCTTGCTCAGCGCACTGTCGATTCCGTCCATCAACCTTGCCACAAACTTGGTTCTAGCTTCCAGTCTCAAAGCACCGGGCTTCTCGCTCTCCTCCTCCATCAGCTTCTCCCATTCCTCTCTCACTTCGCTCATCAACGACTTCCTCCTGTACTCGATTTCTTCATCGGCGTAAACCATTTCTTCCGGATTCTGACCAACAACGACCCTGCTCAAGGCCTCAAAGTCGGCCCTGAACGCGATCCAGCTGCGCCGAGCAAAGTGAGGTGCATTTTTAATGGAGCAGGGAGCGAGCGAGAAAACGAATGTAATTGAGTGGGATAGGGGTTAGTTCTTACAGTGGCTCGCATATATTTCTCGTTTTCCTCAAAGCTCACTCGCTTCGCTCGCTCACCTAGCCATGTCCACGCTGAACCCCGCAATCGCGTCTGGGATGTTATTCAGCTCGCCGCTGTTGATCGGTGGGCACCACTTCTTCGAGAAACTTAGAGACTCAAATGGCAAGCACGCGCTGACCATCAACTTAAGGTCAGGCTTTGGCGCTCCGTGTGAGAAAACCACCTTCCTAATCTCGTCCAGGTCGCCGTTCACGTTCTCTTCCATATCCCTCGCGTACTCCTTCTCCCGCAGAATCTCGTCTTGAACCCTCCCAACCCTTTCACCCTCTCCTAAAATTAGAGCTCTCAGTTCCTTCATTTCATTTTCAATTGTTTTGTCTTTTGCCAACATCAAATTCTGCGCCGAGCGAAGAAAGATTGTGCGCATTTTTAATGAAGGACGAGCGAAAAACGAATGAAGGCGAGCCAAAAGAATTGGTTGGGTTAGCTTAGAAGTAGATGTAGTCATCTGCAGCCATTTTTTCGTGCATTTCATCGAGAGTATTCTCGTCTTCTTTTAAGGCTCGCTCGCTTTCGCTCGCTCACCTTCAACTCATCCTCCCTTTCCCCCGCATCGTCCAACCTGTGCTCCAACCTCTCGATTAAACCAAGCGCACTATTCAACTGGCCCTCCTGCACCCCTAACTTCCGTTTCGTCGTAACAACTTCCGTTTCTAGCTCGAAAATCCTCGTCTCGATCCGGCCACTGTTCATCAGCAAACTGTCAATATTGCCCTTGTTCTTCCCCACTTTCAAATCCAGCTTCGAGCAGTTCTTTTCCAGCCCCCCCACCTTCCTGCCCTCAGCCATCATCATCGACTTCATCTTCGGCACCTCCAATGCCAGCAAGGTCAGCTTGCTGCGCCAAAAAATGTTAGTAGAGTACTCGCAATCACTCTAAACCACTCACTCACTCACTCACTCACTCACACACCCACCTGCTTATTTGGTTTTCAAATTGTTCCGCCCTGTTCTTGATGTCGTCGAGCGTTTTGTTCAAAACCTCGCTGTTCTCCTCCTTGCTCCTCAACTTTTCCTCCAGCCAATCTCTCTTCAAATTCGCCAAGTCCTCGTTCCTTATTCGAATCAGTTCCCTCGTTAGTACGTCAATTCCTCCCTGCAGATCGCCGTGGAAAGTACCCATAATGCTGCTCAAGTCGGTCGCCCTTTCAACCCCTTTCTCGTCGATCTCGGTCAGCTGCCCCTGCCGCAGTAAATTTTCGTTCGCGAGCATTGTAAACCGATGCCAGTGCTTGAAGCCGGCCTCCTGCGGCCCCATAATCATCTTAGTAATGGTCCTCTTCAAAACAAGAATTGCGCGTTTTTGGTCAGCTTCGAGTTGCCGCATACAGGAACAGTGCTTCTTCCACATAGCCATGCCGAACCGGACGAGGCCGCAATTCTGCGCCGAGCGAAGCGAAGCGAAGCGAAGCGAGGTGCATTTTTAATGAAGCACGAGCGAACCAAGCGAGCCAAACGAATACGAATTGAGCGGGTTAGTTCAGTAGTGGATGTAGCCATATGCATGTAGCCATTTCGCGGGATACATCGCGAGTATTCTCGTCTTCCTCAAAGCTCGCTCGCTTCGCACGCTCACCTGCTTCGCGGCCATCTTCATCATGCAGCTGTACTGGAGCTGCTGGCGCTTCTGATATTCGACGGTTTTTTCGCTGAATTTGTACCAAGTTTTGAACCCCATCAGCAGCAGCTGCTTGAAAAAACCTAACACTCTCCTGTTAAGGTTCTGCATCGTTTTCTTCTGATCCGAGTTGCCAATATCGAAAAGAGCTTTTTTCAACATTTTGGTAGCTTTCACAACCTTGGAAGTTAGTATTTCCCCGTCGGACTCCAAATTTTCCTTCAGCTCGGCCAGCTCGTTGGCGCGAGCATATGATGAAAACTTCTTGTCAAGGTTGGCCTGCCTCTTCGTGGCCAGTAAGTCGTGCTCAGTGAACCAACTCGACAACTTCTTCAAGTCTTCGCCCACGCGACCGTCGATTGTTCTCGTGAACCTGTTCTGCTCCTCCTTAACCGAAGACAATATTTTACTTTGGTTGGTTGCCAGGCTGTGATAGAGCTTATCAAGGTGTTCCTTCGTCAGTGAAGAGGACAGCTCCTTGCGAAGTATCATCAAGTCCGTTTTCAGCACTTGGTGCCTGTGGTCGGCGTCCAAGAAGTGGGTAGCGTCCTCGTCTTGCGAATTTTGCAACTGTTTGACAATCGTTCGCAGACCAATAAGCTCCTTCCTGTTGTTGCGCAATTGTTCCATGAAGATGTCACTGTTATCGTCGTCGACGCTGAATAATTGTTGGTTTGTTGCTGTAGCTTTTGTTGTTGCTATTGTATCATTTTTTAAATTTGTTGATAACATTTCTTCACTAACTTCATGAGATGCAAAAGATAAAATCTTCTCATTCGACTCAGTTTTCAACTCGAGAAGGCGTAGCGCTTTTCGTATATGTGTCTGCTCTTCCTCGATGCACCCGATTCGCATGCATTCATTCTTGACATGTGATACCTGAGAGAGAATGTTTTTGATTTCTATGTTTAATTGTGAAGTGTTTACAGTTAGTAGGTCATTGCCGTGATCTACTGGGTTGTTGGAAACAGATTCAAGTCGAGATCGTTGGAACGGAGCTACATTTGTTGCTTCTGGCTCCATGCTTGACGTTGCTTTCATTTAAATTCATTAAAAAGAAACTTTTTCTTTCCATCGTAAGCATTTTGAAATTTACAGTTATATTTTCAAACCTCACTCACTCCCCATGAAGCGCAGCATGTTTTCCAAAGAAAGAGCAGACAAGCTGCCTAACCCTCCTTCACTTATAGGCAGACTTGCGAGTGAGAAAGAAAATCACTCAAGGCACGTGAAACAATTATCAACTCACAACAACAATCTTCAGAATTCCAACGAGCAGCAACAAACGCAAACGGACGAGCTAACCAAACAGCTATGCGCGCTAAGAAACCAGACCGAAACCCAGGCAAGACAACTTCTCACAATGAAGAAGATGCTGGGTTTCATTGCTGACGAGAAGAAATTTGAGCAAGCAAAGGTTGAAGCCGCCAAATCAAAAATATCGAAGCTTGAATCGAAGCTTGGCTTGTCCATCGGCAACACCGGCCTTGGCAAAAAAAACGCGGAGGTGAGCGAGCGAAGCAAGCGAGCCTTTTGGAAGAATGGATTCAGACGGGTAAAACCACTACTAAGCAAGCTAACCCCTCTATTCGTTTGGCTGTCTCGTTTCGCTCGTTTCGCTCGTCTTTCATTAAAAATGCGCCTCGCTTTGCTCGGCGCAGCTTCGCAGCCACATCAAAGACTTGTCCAACAATTTCAAGTCGCTGAAAGAAAAGTCAACGGTCCAAGGGGACGAGCTGGTCAAGGCCGCCAGCGAAATTAATGTGTTGACGAACGCGCTAGAACTCAAGCAAAGCGCAATCGAAGAGTACTCCAACGGGAGGAAAGTCACGGTGCGGGAGAGCTGTCTCTACCAATTAAGTTTGCGCAAGAGCGAATGCCACAACTTGGCCCTCGAACTTGCCGAGAGGTCCAAAAGAGCAAAGGCTACTGACGCAGAAATTGGACAGCTTCTGAACGATAGGACCGTCAAGGATAAGGAACTGGAAGTGTCCGAGGCGCACATCTCGCACTTAACAGAGCAGCTCGTCCAGTACGACAAGTCCAGCACCTTGCTCAAGGCCGAGCTGGAGAGTAAGCGCATTGACATCAGCGAGTTACTGGGATACGTAGAGAAGCTAAGCGCTGACAATTCGAACTGTCTGCGCAAAATGGAAGGCTTTCAGGTGAGTGAGCTTGAGAAGCGACCGAGCCTTGATGAAGACGAGAGCACTCGCGATGAATCCCGCGAAATGGCTACAGACACAATGGCTACATCCACAACTAAACTAACATTATTCCACTCAATTCTTTTGGCTCGCTTAACTCATTTTTCTCTTGCTTCATTAAAAATGCGCCTCGCTTCGCTCGGCGCAGGCAGAAAATGAACAAATGAAAGTAAAAATTGAAGCATTTGAGGAGGAAAAGAGAAACAGCAGGTTAGATCAGCAGCAACGGGTTGTGGGGTTGGAGGAGGAGGTGGGTAAAAAAATCAAGCTGCACAAGGCAACAGAGGAGAGGTTGATGGTGTCAATAAACTTTGGCCGAGCACAGGAGGAGAAGGTGAAAGCGATGCTGGCGGAGAGGGAAAAGTATGACACACTGGAAGACGATTTGGGGGCAATAAGAAAAGGCCTGAGGGCCGAGAACGAAATGAGAGTCGAGGGGGAACTGGAGATTGTCGAGCTAAAAGAGCTTGTGGCAAATTTGAATCGGACGTCCCAGTCCATCAGCAACGATGTGAGCAGGAAAGACGATGAGTTAGCTAGAGTTAAAAAGGAGCGCGATTGTGCTCTGCAGCAGGTTGTTGATATGGGCCTGAGCGTCCAAAACTCCGGCGTTCAAAATGAGACAACTGGTCGAATGATCTTGCAGCACAGCCTGCTGGAGCAGCTCAGTCACGAGAGAACCTTGCGGAAGTCAGCTGAAGAAAACTCGTTAAGGCTGCTGACAAAGTTCAAAAGTGATTCCGACGGCGATGAAAGTTACGACCATTAGATAACAATTTTGTTCTTTCACAAAGGCGAATTTTCCTTGTTATTTGCTTTATTGTTGGTGGTGTGTCAACTTGACAGAAATTTTCGCTGCAAGGGCGAAATTCGCTTTTGCAACTTGGTTGCCGAGGGCGTTGTCGTCTTCTTAATATTTTTCGGCGAGCTTCTCAAGACTCCACCACCACCGCCCTTCGAGCTCGCCAATTTCTGAATTATTCCTCGTCGTCCACCGACGCTCGAGAAGTTCTTTGGCGTCGTCCCCTTCCCCCCCTTTGCCTCATCCCCACCCCCACCAATCAGTTTGGTTGGGGTTGGCGAAAATTTCAGCCAATCATCAGGAGGTGCCTGTTCCTCGCTAACCCCCACCCCCCTCCTCTTCTTTTCGGCGCTCATTGGAAGTTGACACTTTAGCTTCAAATTTATCAACTCCAATTCTCGCACACGTCTTGAAAGCACCTCCGTTTCCTGCTGCGTTCTGGAGTAAGCATTAGATTGTTCCTTCGCCTCCGCAAGAGCCATCTTGTAAAGGTCAACGCTAACCCTGGCGCCCTGCAATTCCAGCTGCGACGTCAGCAGCTTAATTTCGTGCTGGTAAATTGCCTCGTTCTTCTTCCAACTTTCCAATTTAACAAGATCAAGCTCTCCTCCCCAGACTGCAGCCCCCCCCACATTCACATCCTTCGACCTCAGCTGGACAATCGTCACCCTGCTTTCGTCCAGGTTGCTCTTCGCTTCCTTCAATTTGCTCAGCAAACGCTCGTTCTCCCTTTCTCGGCTCTGAATGTCCATCCTCAACAGCTGCGACTCCGCCTCACGCTCCATGCTGTCGCACAGATCTTCCTTCTCCTTCTCAATTCTAGCCAGCGTCGATGCTAACGCCGTTGCGGCAGCTACTGCTGCGACCGTATCTTTCTCGGCCTTTGCGAGCGAGAAGGAATTCTCCTTACGCTCTTCCCTTAGTGCAACCAGTGACTTTTGGTCGGTGATCGATCTCCACTCGATGGACTTCTTCTCCTGCTCAATTTGTATCAGCCTGGTCTCGAGCTCGTAGTTGGACAGGTTGGCCCTATCGAGCTCGTCGCAAGTGCCGCGCAGCTGCAAAACGACGTCCGCGACGTCCTGCCGCGAGCTCTCCATTAAGTGGTTCGCGGTGTCCTCCTGGTTCTGAATGACGGCGTTGAGCTGCTCGATCTTCTCCATGAAGTCCTTCTCAGCAGCGGCGTGTTGCAAGAGACTAGCTTTGTGCTCGGCTCTACTTTTAGCGAGTTGCTTCTTTGCAGCTTTAAATTGTTCGGTTATCGTTTCAATTTCAATGTTTGCGAGGGCAATTTCGTTGCTCGACGAGGTAGTGGGTGAAGTGGCCGAATTGGCCACCTCGAGTGACAACTTCAGTGATTGTACCTCTTGTTCGAGGGATGAAATGTTTTCCTGGGCCTCGCGCTCCTGGGAGCGCTTAATAGTTGTCAGCTCCTCCATCTGGGCGTTCAAGGTGTCAACGTGGGTGGTTAACTGGGAACTACGCTCGGAGAAAGAGGATTCAAGCAAGTTGATCTTCTCCTCGAGGTGGTCGTTGGCAGCGTTCGTCTCATCCAGCTTGTTCTTGAGGTTTTGGAACACTTCTCGAGGGATCGTTTTTACCAACTTCTGTTGAACTTTCTCGCACATCCTGCAGTTGACTGGGTTTGGGTTTGAGATGGATGGAGGGGGGGGAGGGGTGAGGTTGTGGTGAAGGGGTTTGATTGTTGTTTTTGATGTTGTTTTTGATGTTGATGGTGATGTTGATGGTGTTGTTTTGGGAGATGGGGCAACAACACTTTTGCGAACTTCAGCAGCAGCAGCCGCGCCACCATACATCGACAGCATGCTCTTTGTCCTGGGGCTCAGCGTGTCGAGAATGTCCGCTGATGGTAAGATCTGGTCATTTGATTTTGTTGGGGTTGAAACGGACGCAGAAATTGGGGGAATATTCTCTTTAATCTCCTCCTCCTCCATGCGTCCATAGATAGTTTCTAGCGACGGTAGTGCTGGCACGTCCGTTAGTCTGCTCGCATCGAGCGGAATTTCAGAGAGAATGTTTGATTCGACGTCGCTGGTGATGCTATTCTTGAACGAATCGTCGTCGCGGTGGACGTTGAAACTGCCGTTGTTGAAAACTTCATTTTGGCTGTTGTTGACATCATCATTTTGGTCGTCGCCCTCAACCGCATCAGCGTACACGCTGACGTCGGAAACGAAGCTAACATTGGAATTGGAATTCATGCTGGGGGTGATTCCAACGTTGCGGAGCTCGTCCGACTTTGGTAAGGTTTGGGTTTGCGGTAGGAATTTTACTCGTTTTTCATGAGTGATTTTAGTAGTGATTTGGGGTGTAAGTGTAGGGGTTGTGGGCTCTTGCTGCTGCTGCTTCTGCTCGAGAGTGGCGCATTTTGCCGAGGCAATCTCAAGCAGAGCAGGGTATTTATTTGGGAAGTCGACGATCAGAACGTTGACGATCGACCTAACCACCGCCACGTCCATTGACGACTTGATGTAGTCGAGGTCAAGCATGTCAAGTGTTACGACGCAAGTGGTCGGCTGCACGGGAGATATGAACGAGGAGCTGGAGGAAATCGAAGTTAAGTTCTGAGGAGAAGAGGAGATTGAGGAGGATATTGAGGAGGAGAGTTTCGGAGAGTTTTGCTCATTCAGGTATTTTAGCGCCTTCTGGACTGATTCGGGTAGCGACGAGTAGTCCGAATCGTCAATCTTGGCATTGTTATAATTGCCAGCAGGGGAGGGGTTGCGATAATAAGGGGTCATCGACTTGGTTGCAGCAAATTTCGGTGAAGGTGTTGCCAGAGAGGTTGGTGTTGCCAGAGAGGTTGGTGTTGCCAGAGAGGTTGGTGTTGCCAGAGAGGTTGGTGTTGCCAGAGAGGTTGGTGTTGCCAGAGAGGTTGGTGTTGGTGTTGGTGTTGGTGTTGGTGTTGCTGTTGTAGGGGTGGAATGTTGAGTTTCTGGCGAGTCGTGTCTCGCCACAGAGGAAACACAAACCGAAGGAGAAGAGATGCTGCGCTCTATTGCGCAGGTAGAGCTAGTCTCAGGGTTTGAGTTGCCGTTTGGACTTGAAACAAGGTGCGGCTGCTCCTGCTCCTGCTCCTGCTGCTGATCTTCTTCTTCGTCACTCTCAAATCGCACCGCATCATTGTCGTTGTTGTTATCGCTATTAATATTTATTTCCTCGTTGACATAATTGCCGTCCGATTCGCTCTCAATTGTCGAATAGGTTTCATTGTTTGATGCAGTCGCTGCTTCAGGGGTGGCAAGAGGCACAGTCTCCTCGTGGATACTAGCCTCGTTATTTTTGTTTTCAAACTCATTTAAGATCTCTTCTCGGCAATTCACTGTCGGCGAAAATAAACTTTGTGGAGTGCTGATATTTGCTTGAGGCGTCTCAACAGCCGACGAGCGTATCACTTCAACAAAAGAGCTGCTGTCACAGGATATGTTCAGCGATGGCCGTTTGTTGACATTGCTGTTGTTGCTGTTGCTGTTGTTGTTGTTGTCGCTACTCCTGCTGCTGCCGGGCTTTTGAACGAAGAGCGGCGACGTTCGTGGTCGTAGATTCAGCGAGATCCCGTTCGTAGACGCCTTCTTCGAATGGGACATGCGCTCTCGCTTCACTCTGGCATGGATAGGGGTCGCGTGCATCGCGCTCTTCTTCTTGCTAGTGGTGCTGATTACGACTGTTTTAGGGCCGTCTCTCGTCTTCGCTATCAACGCCAAAATATCATCATATTGCTTCGTCTTCAGCAGCAACCCATCCATGCTAATAATCACAGAACCAATAGGGAGGTTCATTTTCTCGCCCTGGCCAATTCCCATTACGTCCTCTTCTTCTGGAGATGGCTTACTGTAACCAACAACTCGAGCTCCAAGTTTTCGTCCATTGCTGCTGGTTTCCAGAATTGGTTCTGCGTTTGTTGTTGTTGTTGTTAGTTTCGTTGTTTGGTTCAATTACAATTTTTGAAGTTCGCCTATTTAATTATATACCTAATACAAGTCCTAGGGGGCCAGCCGGGAACGTATATTCGTCCATGATAATGATAAATATTTGAATATTTAAAAAAATATGCAAATAGGTTTCAATGCAAAGAAGTGAAGAAGAAAATATTTCCTTCTCTAAATATATCACTTTGCACGCTTTGGGCGTGGATTCCTTTGTCAAATTAAGATCAAGTAACATGGAGCACATTTGCATCTCCAAATTTATTCCTCCAAACTAAACACCAACACACCCCATGGCCATGGACAATAATGCCAAAGACGACGATGATGATTCGTCCACTTCCTCTTCTCACAGTAATGATGCTGACATTCATTCTGATAATGAGCTGGCGTACCCTGATGAATCTGCCCTGCAACAATTTCTCCGTTTACGAAGGGAGAGGTGGAAGATTCGCCTCGGGTCTATGAAGATCAATAGACGTTTGGTGAACACAACTTTTCAAGCTTGGGCGAAGTACCAAGACTACGAACCGAAGTTTACGCAAGAGGAGCTTTTGGCCCAGCGGCAAAAAATCCACGATGAAAAGGAGCTGAATCGAAAAGCTTTCCAGCTACCGAAACCTTACTACGGACAGAATTCGGTCCACTCCGACTACTCGATTGAGCCTCAAGACCAGCAGTGGAAAACCCTTAGGTGGACAGACCTGTTGACCCAGAAATATTCCCTCCCAAGCGTGTATGCCACGGCCGACCCCCTCCCCTTTCAACTTCCTCCATCACGTAACAACTGCTTCAAAATCATCATAGACAACGGCCACGCAACCTACCTTCGCCAAATGCTCCAATACGTCGAGGAGACTCCAGAAACTCTAGACCCGCTGATAGTTTCTTACGGGATCACTTCTGGCTGGCCAACAATAATCAAAGTTTTCCTCGAGTTTGGCGTTGACCCCAATTCAATTGCCATCATGCCCTACACGCGGTCTCTGGCTAAAACCAACAAATCAACCGAGAAGAACACCCACTTGCACCGGGCAGCCCACACCAACGACGTGGAGTGCATCAAGCTCCTGATTCAGTACGGTGCCGCCGTCGACCCGAAAAACGTGCTCGGTCGCACTCCCCTCCATCTCTCCTGCTCGTCCATTCCGGAGGCTAACTTCATGCGAATGGGCAACTCCAAGGTTCATCCGGCTGAAGTCCTCCTGCATTACGGTGCCAATCCCAACTCGTCCGACGTTAACCACCATAGGCCCCTCCACCACGCGTGCCTGGCGCGTGACTCAACCGCAATTCGGTTGCTGATCAAACACAACGCCGACGTTTTGTGCGAGGCGCAGAATTTTAAGCTGCCGTACGAGCTAATAGCTCTGAAGATCTCCGACACTATGAAGAGAGAGAACCAGCGGAGCAAGGATAAGGAAATGAAGGCTAATGCGAAGGTGAAGGCAAGCCACAAACAGAACCAGAACCAGAACCAGCTCCAGCTCCCAAAAACAAAAACAAAACACAAACACGCCTTGCCAACTCACACCCACCACTTTGACCGACGGGGCGAACAAGCTCTGCTAGACTTGAAAATGGCGCTCGAAACAGATGGGCGAGGGAGCGACTTTGGCGCAATGTACGCAAAGAGAAACGCAAGGCAAGTGTTCCGGCGAATTTTGTCGTCGTTCACGACAATTTGCCCAATCTGCAGGCGGCGCCAAACAACTTGCGACCACAACAAGAGGACAAAATACGCGTACTGGAATTGTACCCACAAGTACATCCCTCGCGATTGCAATGTTGAGAAGTCCGCGCGAAAATCGGGTTTGCGCACGTACACAGATCCAATTCCCCCGAAATTTTCAGCTCCTTGGAACGGACCTTTGTACGACTCCCCCAACATAGTCGACCAAATTGAGCGAAGGAAGCTTCCCCCGATGGCCAAGATTGGCATGGGAACGCCGATGGAGAAGTCAATGTTCGACAACGCGATTGACCCGATGGGTAATTTGCCGTGGCAAACTATGCTCTCGCCCCAGCAAGTTGCTAGGCGAAAGACCACAATTGCGCTGAGTTTGAAGGATAAGGAGGAAAAGCCTTGGCACCGATTAACGTTTGCGGAGAGAAAGATTGAGCTGAAGAAACAGGCACTGCTAAAGGCGCAAATGAAGGAGGTGTCCCGTAAATTCGATGAAAGTGACGAAAGCAGTAGCAGCAGTAATGATGGCAGCGATGGCGAGGACAACGATGGTGACAGTGACGACGAATTTAATGAAAACGGCGGACCTGGCGGAAGCGGTGGCAAACGCAGCAAAAGCAAATCATCGAAGAAGCGGAAACAGTCTATTTTGACGCCGCTGCGAAATCCGTACGAGAGGCACCGAAAAGGTGGTGATAGCCCAGGTTCGGGGAAAAAGAAGCTTCCAGTCCAGAGGCGGAAGCAGCGAGTGTCCAACAGCTGGGAGGAGGGAGAGAATTATGTTCCGGACAAGAATGCTGGAAGGAAAAGTCGGCAATCTCGCGATTTTAAGGGCAGAAGCTCGCGAGCCTCGCAAGGGTTCCGACAGAGTGGCAAGGACATGTTTATCACCGAGGAGCAGGTGAGTGAGATTTATTTTTTTAATTTTCCTCGATCATCCGTCCACCTTCCGCTAACCCCCTCTCTTCTCGACCAACCTTAAACCTAACTTTAGAAAAAAAATCGAGCAAAAAAAAATTGGCGACTTTTGAGAAACAAGCTGAAACCAGCAAGCAGAGAAATACTCCGCCAGCAGCTGATGCGCGATCCGACCAACTTGGTAGCCATGGTGTCTCTCGGGTTCGCGTGTGTCGACACGGGACCGAAGGCTTCGCCAGTGTTGTGCCGCCTTGCTACTCTTCTCCTCGAAAAGTGCTATTCCTCTGGCTTTGACCCCAGGGATGCGGATGGGGGCGGAGGACAATTTTGGAAAAAGTATGCGCAAGCGCACACATGCTGCTGGGAGGCCGGTGGAGGAGCAGTCACTTTGATCGATTCTTCTGCAGAGTATTCCAACGCAATTGGACGTGAACGAGGTGAGTCATATAATTGGATCCACGTTTTATTTCACACCCAAAACGTCCCAACCTAACCCCCTCTCCTCTCCTCTCCTCTCCTCTCCTCCCCCTTTCCCCTTTCCCCTTTCCCCTTTTCCCTTTCCCCTTTCCCCCTCCCCCCACAGTTCACCTCGAACGCGCCCTTCAAGGCTGGGAGCAGGCCCTCCGATTCATGCAGAACGCAACTGACATGAACTGCTGGACCAGCGCGGCACTCACCTCCCAGCGGCTGGGAGACTACGAGGGCGCCGCTAACATCCTCGGCACCATCATCAAGTCTTTCCCAGCTTTGAAGAATGCGAGCCTCGTTTCGATCTCCGTCTCGGCAATTTTGGCAGAGCTCAACCAATTTGAGCAGGCCATTGCCTACATGCACAACGCAATGGTTAAGGGAGCAACTCAGCCGCTCTCGAATATTCACCTAATGTTCTTCATGTCTCGTCTGTACGAGAGGTGGCACAACGCGTACGTTGAGAGCCCCGAGAAGGTGGACCCCCCTCCGGTCAACGCCCTGACGCAGGCGAAGGCTGGTTTTGCCCGAATTTTCGAGTTCGAGGCGGAGTCAGGGGGCATTATGTTCAACGCGGAGTGGGCCGGTCTCGGCGCGCCCGGCTGGGTAACCTCCTCCTCCGTTTGGAAATCATTTGGCGATGCGGCCTCCTCTGCTTTCCAGTTCGTTCTTGCCGCCGACTTGTATCGCGAGGGCCTTCGGCGAGATCCGCCCAAGCCCTTGCGACCTGGACCCTTTGCCTACTGCTCCAGGGCCTACGTGAGAGCTGGTAAGAATGCTGAAGCAACCGAAATGATTAAAACGGCTGCGAGCGTCGCCAGCAAGGACCCGTACACGAAAAAGGAGGACATGGCCAAGTACGAGAATTCGTGGGAAAAGCTCATGTACCCGACCAAGTACTTCGAGAAGGAGGTGAGTGAGCGTGCGCGACATGGCTACAGACGACTACATCCACTACTAAGCTAAACCACCCCAATTCGCTTCACACCTTCTTCGCTCGGCGCAGCTCCAGCTGGACGTGCTGTCCACTCTTGATAGGTACGCCTCCGCAATCCCTTCGGAAGCACTGTTTCGACAGGAGGACAGCTCCACTATCAGCACCAACAAGGAGAGGGAGAGGAGAACGACCAGGCTGGTTCTCGCAAATAAGAAAACGCGATCCGGTCGGCCGCAAAAGTCGTTGGCACACTGGGGGGCGCTCCGCGATCGGCTAAAGGGGGCCGCCCGGGCGTACTACCAAATGCAGCTGCTGAACGCGCCCCAGCACACCATATCGGGGACCATGCTCGCCACCATGGGCAGGCTCTGCGTCGACACCGGCCCGAAGGCTAGTGTCGAGCTTGACCGCTGTGCAGCCATTATTCTGCAGAAGGCCGCCGACTCGGGCTACACCGGCAACCCCGATGTTCCCAACAGGTGAGCGAGCGAAGCGAGCGAGCTTCGAGGAAGGCTCGAGCGATGAATCCCGCGAAATGGCTGCAGACGGCTACATCCACTACTGAACTAAATGAACTAACACGCTCAATTGTTTTTTACTCGCTTTAACTCGTTTTGCTCTTGCTTCATTAAAAATGCGCACAATCTCGCTTCGCTCGGCGCAGTGCCGCGGACTTTTACTTGAGCTTTGCTAGGGCCCACTACAAGCTCTGGCTCAGAGACGGGATTCGCGCGGAGCGCATTCATTTGATTCGGTCCGCTTGGTCCTGGGAGAAGGCGTTGGTGCACGTCAAGGTCGCCTGCGACGTTGGGTGCTGGAGGGAAAGCGCGCACGTTTCGTCCTGCCTCGGGGACTACTCGAGAGCGGCCCAAACTCTTGGTGTGCTGGTGCGTTCATTTCCTCGCTACCCGCAGGTTGGGTCCGTCCAGCTTGAAGCGGCAATTTTGCTGTTCCAGCTCAAGCAGTACGAGCAGGCGGTGGCGTACTGCGCCAGCGCGTTGCGGGCCAAGAACTTGGGCAACGGCATTACTCACGTCGATGTGATTTTTTTCATGGCGAGGTTGTACGAGAAGTGGGCCGAGGAGGCTGATAGAATTTGGCTTAAGGATAACCCGATTCCCGATTCCGACGATTCGGACGCTGAAGCGGAGAAGAAGGAGGAGGAGGAGAAGGAGAAGGAGAAGGAGAAGGAGAAGGAGAAGAAGAAGGAGAAGGAGAAGAAGAAGAAGAAGAAGAAGGAGAAGGAGAAGGAGAAATCGGACTCCGACTCGGACTTCAACCCGGAATCTAACTCGGAATCCAACGACTACAACGGACTTTCGCCAATCGGCAACGAGAGGCGCAATATCGCTTTCCTGGCACGAGAAAAGATTTACAACGCCAAGGTTGAGAGCAAGGAGATCGACGAGGAGAGCGGACCTGATGTTGACGAGTGGGTTTGTGATCCTCTCACCTACCGATCGTTCGCAAACAGGGCTTACGAGTCAAACCACCCTTTACTTGCCGTGGATTACTTTCAGCGCGCAATCAAGTTTCGCATGGACGAGGAACCGAAAGAGGAAGAGTCGGTGGAGTCTGTGCCGCAAGGGAGGTTTGCGGTAAAGCCCAAAACCGACTCTGTGCCGCAAGGGAGGTTTGCGGTAAATCCCGAAATCGAACCAGAGCTGGCCCCTCTGTGGTTTGGCCTGGCAAAGTCTCACTGCAGGTGCGGCCAGATGAATCTAGCGGTCCGGGCCTGTAGGCAAGCCTTGATGCAGCCCGAGAGCGACGCAACCCACAAGGCAAGAACTTTACTCGATCACTGGGAGGAGCTTTCGTACGGCTCCCAGTTCGACGACGAGGCAAGTTTGCCGCTGCAGACGATCTTCGACGCCTACTTGAAGAAGGAAGACAGGACGCTGAGGCTGATGGACGACGAGGAAAACAAGATTGTCGAACACAAAACTGTTGCAAATCAAGAGGGCGAGTTAGTTACAAAGTACAGAGCAGGTGCGCTAGCCTTGTGACAAAAAAGAAGAGCGTGAAGCTCCGTGTGAAATAGCTCTACAACATGGCTACATCCACTACTGAACTAACCTACTCAACTATTAAACTCGCTCGCTGCTCTCGTGCCTCGTTAAAAATGCGCCTCGCTTCGCTTGGCGCAGGTTTCGATTCGAACAAAGACGGCAGGGTGAAGGACATCCACACTATTGAGGACATCCACGCTCACGTTGAGTCGCGGCGACGGTGGCGTGTGTTGAGGGAGGGCATTCGCGGCTTGGCGAGGGAGAGTATTCGCGAAATTCTGGTAGACGGGTTTTCCAATCTCGTCGGCAAGGCGGAAACCGACTGCGGGGAAGAACTCGTGATGGAAGTTGGCCGCATGGGACACTCGTGCGCTAGCGAGGTTAACGGTCCAAACGCGACAACCCAAATGGCTCTGGCGTCCTGCATCATCCTTGGAAGAGCTCACGAACTTGGCTACTTGAACCTACTAAAGCAGAACTACGACGTCGACTTCTCGGCGCACATGGAAGGGAGGTTTTGGCTGGCCAGGGCAAAATCCCATTGGAGAGTCTTCACTAGCCAGGGGAAAGGCGCTGGCAGCGGAGAGTTGGCGCACTTGAATTACTGCCTCTCGGCGTGGGACGAGGCGCTCAAGTTCATGGCCACCACGGTGGATCCGAGCAATTGGCACAACTACGCGTTGGCAAACGTTGCCCGCGGCAATTTTGATGTTGCAGCGCAGGCGTTTGGCACAATTTTGAAAAACTTTAGCAGCTACAACTCGTGCACTCTGGCCGTGTTGTGCTCGAGTTTGTATAAGGCTCTGGGGTTCTACGACCAGTGCATTGCCTACATGTTCTCTGCCATCAGCATGGGGGCCGAGGCTCCTTACGATAGCATTGATTTGGCGTTTTTGTTGGCTCGTTGTCACGAAGAGAAGGCTGCTGCGGAAGGCGGTTTAGTGGTTGAAGAGAACGACGAGGATGTGGATGAGGATGTGGAGAATGAGAATGAGAATGAGAACAAGAAACAAACAACAACCCAATCGCACCAAATTGCAATTCGTGCGTACTCGGCGGTGTTTGACCAGCTCAAGCAATTGGAGGATGGCAATCCACAAGATCCGGCCACGACCGATGACACTGTCGTCGATCCAAAGCGCATCGCCAACCACAGCCAGAGCCTCGACAGCGGCAACGGCATGGTGCTGATGAGGCACAACACGTGCGCCAAATGGTTAGAAGATCACAACACGTGGGTCCACTTCGGGGATGTTTGCTCATCCGCTGGACACGACGTGATTGCGGCGGACTTGTACGAGCAGGGGATGCAACGCTTGAACACTTTGGGGGAAATTCACATTGACAAACCGTTGCTGGGAATCAAGCTAGCGAAATGCTTGCGGAGATGCGGACAGCACGAGAAGGCCGTCGACGCCATTACGACCGCAATTGCCAACCAGAACCTCAACAAGGGCGTCACGCGCGGCGCCAGCAACAACAAACCCAAATCCAAGGGCAAGGTCAGGGAAAATGCCGCCAAGGACACCTCCACAAAGTTGGTAGCGCTCCGAAAGTGTTGGATGGGGGCAGGAGAAAAGGTCGGACGGCAAAACAGGCGGTCGATAAATGTGGACGGAACTATGGTCTACAAGAAGGCTTCTGCTCTGCCCCTTTTGACCGTTTTGGAAAAGTTCGTTGCGCCGCCAATTAGCCGCGAGGAAGATTTGGAACTTAAGGAACTCCGCAACCTGTCCGTGAGAAAGGCATCCGAGGGAAAGTGGAAGTTCCTCAGGCGGAGACTGAAAGAATCCGCAAGAATTCAATTTGCGAAAGAGTATGTCTCAGTTCTGCGAGACAAGAAAAACACCAAAGGCATGAAGAAGCAAATTTTGGTCGGTGTGTTTGAGTCCGAAGAGGTGAGTGAGTTAGCGAAAGCCTTGTGACAGTAAAGTACCAACTTCGTGCGAAATTACTATTCATGGCTACATCCACAACTGAACTAACCTACGCAACTATTTTTTGCACGCTCACTACTAACAACATTCTTTTAAACGCCTCGCTTCGCTCGGCGCAGATTCTCGAGCTGAACAAGAACGTAACTAGTGGATTTGCAAGCCCGACGCGCCGAGCGAGCACGCTCGGGTCATTACAGATAGCAGCGAGAGATGAAATTAGCGTCGCGCTCAACATGGTCACCAAGCTGGGTTTGTTGTGCCACGACAGCAGCAGCGAGAGCGGTCCCATGCACAGGTGCGCGGCTGTTCTTCTGCAGCGCAGTGTTGACTTTGGCTACAAGGGCGACGGGGATTTCTGGAAAAAGGTGAGCGAGCAAAGCGAGCGAGCCTTGATGAAGACGAGCAATACTCGCGATGAATCCCGCGAAATGGCTGCAGACATATAAGTACATTCACTAAATAATGAACTAACCTACTCAACTCAACTATTTTTTGCTCGCTCGTTTTGCTCTTGATTCATTAAAAATGCGCCTCGCTTCGCTCGGCGCAGCTCGCGCGCTCGCACTTCCGAGCGTACCTCTCCGGCGGTCCCAAAGGCGACCGAAACCACCTGCAGCTGTCGTCCGAGGCGTGGGATAAAGCTTTCGAGCACATTGAAAACGCCAGCAAGGTAGAGTGCTGGCTGGACGCTAGTTCTGTCCGCATTTACTGCGGAGAGTTTGAGCGAGGTGAGTGCAGTGAGTGGAGAAGAAGAGAACAACACATGCAAACCAAACTAATCAATTCGTTCGCAGCGGCCCAGACGCTGGGGGTTCTGGTGCGGTCGTTCCCAAACTATAAGAACTTGAGCAGCGTCAGCCTGACTTCGTCCAGCCTGCTGCAGAAGCTCGGAAATTTCGACCAGAGCCGAGCGTACATGTACGACTGCATGAGCAGGGGGGCCCCGACGCCTTTCACCCAGCTCGACCTCACCTTCTACATGGCGCACATTTACGGGGAGTGGGGCGACCACGACGACGACGAGAAGCACAGGGCAACAGGGGTGACCGCCTTCAAGGCAGTTTACACGTCGTTGAAAACGAGCAACTCGCCCCTCGTGTGGGAGGAGAATCTCGAGAAGGGCTTCAACGTTTGGTTGGGGTCTGCAGTGACTTGGCGGTGGTTTGCAGAGAAGGCTTGCCTCGGTGGAAACTTCATCCTTGGTGCCAACATGTACACGCAGGCGCTGGAGAGGGACAGTACGCTGAGTTCGAAGCATTTACGGAGCATTTTGTGCTTCGGGCTGGCAAAGTGCAAAGCCAAGTACGGAGACATGCGCGGAGCAAGCGAGAATTTGTTGGACGCCTTGGACGGAACGGATGACTACAGAGGTGGTGGTGGTGGTGGCGTTCTCGGTGGGGCGGCAAGGGACTCCAGCCAGATGCAAATAATTTTAGAGGCATGGGAGAATCCAACATCGCGGTTTCGCGAGGAGATGAACTTGCCCGTGCCGAAGCTGCTCGCCGGCTATGCTCTAATTTCTCCCAGCGCCGCCACGACACCAATTGGAACCCCCCGAACGGCCAGGGGTGACGATATCACCCCCAGGCGCAGCGTGGCTCCATCCCCAAGGAACGTCGTCACTCATGGAGAAGAGGGGAAGCTGATTCAGGTGGACTTGAATGACAAGAAGGCACAGCGCTGGATCAAGGTGAGGAAGAGCATCAGAAAGATGGCCATTCACAAGCTGGTGGAGGAAATTGTCACCTGCACGAGTGTGGAGGTGAATAGGATTGCAGCCAGAATTGCGTTTTTGCTCTCCACTGAAGACCCGCAGCTCGCCTCGAGTATCTACCAGAACTTGTATAACAGAGGCTACAGGGGGGAGAAGGGAGACGACCAGGGGAAGTTTCTATCGCACCTGGCAGCCGCCAACACCAATGCGTGGTTCTTGAGCCAAGGGGGGGGGGCGAGCAAAATGCACCTCATCCTGGCGAAAAAGGCCTGGACCGAGGCCCTTACGCACCTGTCCGCCGCCAGCAATCCCAACTGCTGGGCGCAGCTGGTCGCCGTCGAGACCGCCCTGGGGAACTGGCAGAGCGGGGCGAACTGCCTTGGGACTCTGATTCGGTCGTTTCCGCAAATTGACTCGGAGGCCTTGGCCGTTATTGCGCTTGAGGCGAGCAGCCTGCTCGGGGAGCTGAGGCAGTACGAGCAGGCGTGCGCGTATTTATATGACAGCATCGAGAAGGGGCCGCCGCACCCGATGAATGCATTGGATATGAGCTTTTTCATGGCGAGGATGCACTACAGGTGGGGGGGCGGGGCCAAGGGGGAGTGGGCCTACAACGAGCAGGCGAAGATGATGAGCAGCGAGGGAAACAAAACCATTTTGATCGTCGAGCCGTTATACGACGAGGAGACGGGCGTAACGTTCGCGCTGCCGGGGAGCGAGGAGTGCGAGGAGAACAAGAAGAGGCGCGACAATGCCTTCGCGGCGTATTCGACGGTTTTCGCAAACCTGAAGGAAACCGTCCGGGTTCAGAACCAGCTGGTCGAGGTTGGTAGGGGCAAGAGCAATGTTAATTTGAGGTCGATGAACGCGGAGAATCACAACGACGTGAACGGATGGTTGAACGACAGCAAGACGTGGAGAATGTACGCTGAGCTAGCGACGATTAGCAGCATCTTCGTATTGGCGAGTGATTTATATAAGGAGGCGTGGGAGAGGGACAGAAATAATATTGTGTTGGGGTGTCATGTGGGCAAGAGCCTGCGGCAAATTGGGGATTGCAAGGGGGCAGTTGAGGTCTTGCGCAGGGCCATGAGGGAGAGTACTATGCAAAATGCGAGGAATAGTAGCAAGGATTTGGCTATGGAAGAGAGAGAAATCAACGAGGCTCGGGGAAAAATGGTGAACAGTTGGTTGGTGATGTGGGAAGGTGACGCGAGGGTGAATAGTTTCGAGGATGTGGTGGGGGCTGAGACCGACACTGAGACTGAGACTGAGACTGAGACAAAAACAGAACTCCAAAGGAGAATAAATATGAACCTAAAAACCCTAATAATATCAAACGTCGAAATCATGAGTGGGGTGAAGCTCGAATCGGCCTCAGAGGAAATAGTAACCGGTGGTGACATCGACCTCGGAGATCTTCTAGTGGAGCTGGCCCCATCGTCGCCAACGTCGAAGAATAACAAAATGCTCAACCCCAAAAGAGACGCTTCCCTCCACCCCTGGCAGCTCGCAAAGCGCGACAAGTTCCGCGAACTAATTTGGGTTTCCGTCCTCGCTCGCGTGAAAACCTCCGCCCTGATCGCGCTGATCTCCCGCACCGCCGTAGAGGGTCAGCTTATTCTCGACGATATGATACAAAGGGACGAGAGGCTCACAACGGAAGTATTCGATAACGGGCTGAGCTGCGCGGTCTTCGGGCTCATGTGCCTTCGAACTCCTCGGAACAACCTGTCCCGGCTAGGCCTTGTTCTTCTCGAACGTGCCAGGGGACACTACAAGTTCGAGGGAGTTGAGGACTACGTTGAAAAGTACGAGCAGATGAGTAACGGGAAGAAGCTCACTGTTCACAGGCAGCTCCAGAAGGACTATAACAGGCGGGTGCTGGGG
>Ga0302116_1000656_pt1 | contig 21055 bp, 17 predicted proteins | sample AG5_SCM_MG_FD_203124 | JGI IMG/M metagenome (GOLD analysis project Ga0302116, IMG submission 203124) | Marine microbial communities from Western Arctic Ocean, Canada - AG5_SCM | ecosystem: Environmental > Aquatic > Marine > Oceanic | place: Canada: Western Arctic Ocean | collected 2017-10-01 | reverse complement strand
TCCCCCCCCCCCCTTCTTGGGCAACAAGAACAACCCCTTCCACAACCCACTGCACACGTTGTCTTCGGCGAACCCCCCCAACTTTGTGAGAGTCCCCAAATCGCAGCCCTTGAACCCGATCCTCCGCAAACTGTGCTGGCTCCAAACGAAGTTCTTCATTTCTTCTGCCACGACGACCGTATCCCCAACCCGGTTCCCACTAAGCACGAACGACTTCAAGTCGAACGCAAAGTTGTCCTTGAACGATCTCAATATGCACGCGCACCCAGCCTGCCGGATGCAGTTATTCTCAAGCGTGAGCTGTGCCGAGCCGAGCGAAGAAGGTGCGAAAAGGATTAGTAGTGGCTCGTATTCTCGTCTGTACACTAGTTGAGACTAGCTCGCTTATCGCTGACTCGTATTCTCGTCTTCATCAAGGCTCGCTCGCTTCGCTCGCTCACCTCCTGCAACTTGCGGAACCGCACCTTGTCCTTCAAGCAAATGTTCGTCTTCGACTTGGAGAACTCTGAAGCAAAACTCATTGCACCCTCGTCTCCCAAGTTCACGCCGCTCATAGACACGCTAGTTAGCTTGCTGTTTGGGTCGCAAATTACAGCAGCCAATTTCTTAATGTGAAGTCTGGAGCTGTTTCTGCCCCCGACCAAGACCAGCTTCCGCAGCTGGCACTCAACTTTATTTTCGTCAAGATCCTCCTCGGCTCCCCTATTATATTTCTCCCGCTCATCGTACAGAAACTCATTGTCGTCGTCATCATCGTTTCTTTCGTTTCCCTCGTTTTCCTCATCGCGAAGTTCAAACTTTCTTTTTTCCTCTTCGTACGTGTAGAGCGGAAAGCACTTTTCCAATACCCCCACCAAGCTATCGATTTGCCCTTGGTCCGGGCTGTTGCACACAATGACCGTTGTGCTCCTTGCAAGCTCGAGCAAGTCCGTCTCTGTCATGTTTCTACTGTTCCACTGCATAATTCCGGTACGCTCGATGCTCTGCTTGTTGGCAAAATAGCTCGCCGACAGCGCGTCCTTGCAGTGAACGTTGATCCTTGCATTCATGGAGTGTTGCTTGATTGTGTACTCTAGGCTGCCGCGCTTGCTGATAATGTAGTCCACTGTCGTCAGGGCGATTGTCTGTTTGATTGGTGGCAGAATTTTTGTTGCTGTCGTCGTTGTTGCTGTTTCAGGTTCAATTTCCTCCTGCTCCACGTTGGCAAACTCCTCCTTGAAAACCTCCAAACCCTTTTCTAACTTCAGCAACATTTTCACTATCACACACTCCGCCAACGTCCTGAAGCAGGTTTTCAATATCCTTCCCATTCTCATTTCCAGCTTCAGCTCCAACCGAACCACAATCAGCCTGTCCTGCTCCACCCTCCTCCACAATTCTCTCCTTGCCAGGCTGCACCGAATTCCCCTGTTCAGACAATTGTAGCTCTTCCTCCAGATTAGTTGCATCGCTCCCCATCTTTTCTTGCAAATGACTAAATTCCGGCGCTCTCGAGTTATCCTGGTCTTCTCCAGAATTTCCCCGCAGCGCATCATTTTCCACCTAATCTCCCTCATCTTGACCTTCCACAGGTAACCTTTGACGCACTTGTTGATTTTCCTTGCTCCTTGCCACCGCTTAACAACGCAAACGCTTGCCAGGCCCAAGCGAACACTCCCAACACTGAAGGAGATCAATTTCACCCGCTTCACCCTCATCCTCTGCACTTTCAGTCCAAAGAACCTTTGCAGCCTATTGGCATCGTTGGTCATGATCACGAAGTGGACCATCTTCTTCCACCATACGCTCAACACCTGCCTCCTGTACTCGCTCATAAATTTCACTATTCCAACTTGACGCCTTTTCCTCCTCTCGATGAACCGCCTGGCAATCGTTTTGGCGCAAAACGCGCGGTAACACCTGAGTACTGACTTCTTCGCCTTGCACTTCTTTCGGTTCACTACGAGCTTGGCGATTATGACCTTTTTCCAGCGTAGGTCGGAACGCCCGAGCGCCATTGCAATAATGGCTTCAACCTTCCTCTTCTTCTCGCGGAGTACCTCGACGTTCTTTATCGACTGCTTCATCCGGAACAGCCCCTGGAACTTGGCGGCTCCCTTATTCAGCTCGACAAACTCGAACCACTTCCTCAGGCACATTTTGGCCGTCCGTTCAACATTCTTTCCGAGGGCCATGGCAATCAGTTCCTGCGCCGAGCGAAGAAGGTGCGAAGGGGTTAGTAGTGGCTCGTAATCTCGTCGGTACACTCATTTTGACCAGCTCGCTTCGCTTGCTGCTCGTTTCGCTCGCTGGCTCGTATTTTCGTGTCTTCATCAAGGCTCGCTCGCTTCGCTTCGCTCGCTCACCTCCTTCCTAGCCTGCTCCTTGCGCTCCATCACGACCTTCCGTTTTGCCAGGCAGACCTGAATAATGGACTGGATTCTCGTGGCCGCGGCGCTCTTTTCCCCTCTCTTGAGCTGAATGAAAGCCTTCCACCCGTCCATCGCAAAGGTTCCAGCGCCGCCCAAGCACCTTCGCGCCAAGGACTTGATCTTCCTTTCGCGAGCTTTCTTCCTTTCCAGCTCCTTCCTGCCGTTCTTCCCTCGCAATATTGTCTGCAACTTGACCGCTGCCTTGTCCTCGAGCAATCCCCAAAGGGCCTTGATGAAGATCAGCTGGATGCGCTCCGAGTTCTTTCCCATGACGAGCATGCCCATCTCCTTAATTTTTTCCTCCTGCCGCTTCATTCGCACTAGCAGGTTCTTGCCCAGCATGACCCTAGTTATTTTTTGGATTAGCTTGGCGTTTCTAGTGTGCACGATGTACGTGACGTTGCAGTGCCAAGTTTCAAAGGTTGCCTTGGCCGTGTTGGCAGCCGACTTTCCAAGCACCATCAGTATTATGCGCTCGTGAGCAACCTTTTTGTGTTTGGCATTGGCTGCCACGAACCTACCCAACTTCCCCCTGAACAACCTCTGCATTGCAACTGCCGTTTTGTCCTTCTTGTTGTCCAGAACCCACCTCCGCCAAGCTTTGATGCACTGCTTCGCGAACATTTCCGTCCCCCTCCCAAGCGCCTTCGCAATCAGCCGTTCTTGCCTCATCTTGCGCTTGGCCAAAATAATCCGTGCAAAATCTTGTATTAAGTTGGCGCTTCGGTATTTCTTCTTGGCCGTGACTCTAGACTTCCACGTGGTAAAGGTTCGAAGCTTGCTGTTGCCAAGGAGCTTGAGCAAATTTTCTTTCACGACACCTTCCAAGTGCTTCGACTGCAACTTCCGCCGCTTGAGTTCGTTCCTTGCGTTGATTACCAGGCACGTTGATTGCAGTTTCCTGGCAGCTGAGTACTTTCTAGCCTGCTCGGTGTTCCTGTTCTCCTTCAACTTCTCGTAGGTGCGCTTCACCCAGCCTTGCTCCTTGAACTTCCAAAACTCGACCAACTTTTTCAAATTATCCTCGTCTTTCTTCTGCTGATCCAAAGCAGCCTGTTTCATGTTCTTTAACCTTCTTCGGGCAATCACGTACCGGCCAAATTTGTTCAGCGTACCTCCGGAGCTTTCCTCCGCTGTGTATTTAAGGCGCCAGGGGGTCGACAGCGTGAACAAAAGGTCCCGAACTTTCAAGTTCCATTCTCCGTGCGAGTTGACGTAATTGATCAAGGTAAAAATTGCGTCGTCCTCCTGGCCCGTTCTGTACTGCACGTCGGCAAGTCCAAACATGGTTTCAGGGCTTCCGTCTCCTCGGAGGATTGCCTGCGTGAAGCAAAATTCGGCAATTCCGAGTCCGTCCTGTCCCAAAATGTGGTTTGCGGCTGATGCAGCATAGGCAAACGATGAGGGGGAGTTGAAGAAGGAGATAGGGCTGTTAAAGGGGTGGGCGTGGGTGTTTAGTCGCATAGAATGATTTTATCAAGTATATAAATATTTCACCTCGCTTCGCTTCGCTTCGCTTCCCTTCGGCATCGCATAGCTTACTTTTCGTGCACTTCGTTTCCCCACCCATCCTCCCTCTCCCTGTAGGCAATTGTAAAAGCATCCAAAATCGCCACCATGGCCTCCGCTCTGTTTTTCAGAGTGATGAACAGCTGGGCGTAAACTAGCAAGCACGTGATCTTGATTGCGCGGCAAAATTCCGGCTCAAGCAGGGCCACGTTGAAAAACACCGGAGGGGAGGTTGGGTTGATTTTCCGCTCCATTTCCTCTTTCGCGTGTTCTTTCACCCGCTTTCTGTGCTTGGGAGACGAATTTGTACTACCGCCACTGCTGGCATCTTGATTCGCCGCCGCATTGATCTCCATTTGATTCTTGAAAGCCTCCTCGACATTTTCAATGATCCATTTTAGGATTTTGGTAGCGTTGCTGAGATTGTGCTCACCACCAGATTTGACCAGCGTTGTGAACGATAAAAATCCAGCCATAAGCAGTGTGAGGGAGGTTGCGTGGTCGGCAAAGTCGGGCGTGAAGAGAACCATAACGATGGATGAGCATTGACCGTCCAAACCCAACCGGTTGTAAATCTTCGCAATGTTGAGAAGAATGATTGACCTATTTCCCTTGTCCAGCGGGTTTGTGTACGATAGGGTTGTGGAGACCGAATTGGAGACCGAATTGGAGACCGAGTTATCGTCATTGTCGTTGTTGTCATTGTTGTTGTGGGCTTTGCTCAATAAGTTTTCCAGCATTGAAGAACCCCCACCTCCGCCCCCACCTTGTTTTTCCAGGTTCAGAAGGGGGTATCGCATGTTGTAAGCCGTTTCGTACGCCTCCAACGCAACAATTAATAGCTTATCCCTAATTTTTTTCTTGTTGTAGTCCGTGACGTGCTGCTTACCGCCCAAACCGGAAAGCTTCTCTCGCTTTGCCTGCTGGCGGATGTGCAATTTTTTCAGCTGTTCGGTGTTCAGGAGGTCGTTCCAGCACTGGAAGTGGGTGTTTGCCAGTTTTATGTAGAATTGCTTGGACCGCGAACCAGCATTTCTACTCGCGCGAAGTGCGGCGCAGGAATCGAGAAGGGAACAGTTCAAAAGATGCTGATTCGCAATCTCAATGTTGCGCGTTCGAGAACCGATTGCGAGCTTGTTGAGATCTTCAGCTCTTCGCCTGATCTCCTTGGGAGCATAAAAACCCTCGTGGATGTTGTTGTGGACTTCTTCCTTGGTTGTCTCGAGCTCCTCGGCCTTTTTCGCTGCTTTCGCCTCCTTTTTGCGCCTCTTTATCTCGAGCCGGCGATTGCGATCATACGCAAATTTGCCGTGCGCCCACTTGCTCGCTTGCCGCTCGGACTCAACCATTTCTTGCGGTTTCTCCCAGAGAGTTTCTTGGGTGATTGGGGAGTAGTAGTACTCGGCCTGAGACGCCTCGTCAAAAAGCGTCTGCCACCCTACAATTTTGGGTGTCGGAATGGATACCTGAGCCTGGTTTATCATTCGGTTAATCGCGGGGGTGTAGGTGTCCGAAATCGAAGATGATGCGACGACGTTGGCTCTTGGTGGTGGTGACCTGCTGCTGTCGTCATCGGACGAATTACAGCCGTCGTCATCAGACAAAATTCGCTCATATGATTGGAAATCAAATGTGGATCTCGGGTCAATGAATGTGATTGAGTCTGAGATATCGTCGTAGAAGTAAGATGCTTCGGACGGGGTTAGGCTGTTGGAGAGGTTGGGAGTAGAAGTAGAGACAATTATATCTTTGAACTCAAAGTACTTTCGGTTGATCTTCTTCCCAGGGGTAGTTTGAGGTTTTCTTCGTCTTGGTGCTCGTCGTGTTGGCACTTCAGACATGTTAATATTTATTTATGTTTATTATGAGAAGAAGACGAGGTTGGAGTTTTAAAGTAACGATCTGGAGGTGCGTGCGTCAAAAGGATCTAAATAAATTCGTTACACGTTTCGAGTTTAGGTGTTTGTGTTGCAGGAAAATCTTCTTTAACCTTGCTCTCTCATTTTTTACTGCCTCTTGCGCCGCCATGGGCAAAGGGGGGAACTTCAGAAATGAAGCAATTGCGCCGACCTCTCAGTTCAGATCAAACGTGAGCAATGTGCTGAAACCGATAAATGAGATTGAGTCAAATGTGGCAAAGAAGAAGCAGTTTCTGCTTGGGAAGTCGGGAGCGAAAGGCAAGCCCCCCGACAACAAGCTCAAGCGACGCCCCAAAGGAGACGGCCTGCAGAAGGTCCAAACCAAGGAGGACTCTGGTGCTATTATTGCTTTAAAAAAACTTGAGCAGCACGACAACGAGGAGTCCACTTCGATCAAGAAGCAAGCGCTGGATGAACACATGGACAAACTGAGGTTTGCGAAGGATAACGAGAAGAAGACTGCTGCAACCAAATGTTCATTGTGCATTAAAATGGCAAATTGTTTGTTTTGTCCTTTGTTGCTGCTGCGAGGTTTGCTCAAGTGGCTGGCCCATGTTTTTTCGAAGACTGTGGTGTTCGTGTACGCGTGGGTCATGTGGGAGTTCTTCGGAAAGGTCACTCACGCGGTGAACAAGGACCAGTACATGCTCGAGAAGTACATGGACAACCGTGGTGAGCTTGTTGCTGCGTTTCGGATGCTTTCGCTCTCCGACGAGGACAAGCTCCGGTGGGTGGAGCTGTGGGCCCAAATTGATGCCAACGATGACAACTCGATGGACAAGCAGGAATTTCTCGCCTACTTTGAGCTCAAGGTGATCGATAATGTGTGGACCGACAGACTCTTTGGCATATTCAACAGGTGAGCAAGCGAACGAACGGAAATGGCTATTTGCGCCACCCACATCCGTTTCTAAGCTAACCCACTCAATCCAATTCGTTTGGCTCGCTCGGCGCAGAAACTTCAACGGTTTCATATCAATTCGAGACTTCATCGTCACCGCGTGGCAGTACTGCTCGTTTGACAAGGATCGAATTGCGGAGCTTGCCTTTCGATTGATTAGCAGGAGGGGAGATGTTTTCGACCCCAACATTACGATAGTTGACTTGGAAGACCTTGTCACGTTTGTTGATGAGCGGTACAATCCCCTGAAGAAGAAAAACTCCAAGAGTGTGCGAAAGACTGCGGTGAATATTTTCTCATTCATCGACGTTGACGAGAGTGGGGGCGTTCAGTACGACGAGTTCATCGTTTTCTGCAAACAAAACCCAATTTTCCTTTACTACGCGCACTGGCTGTCTGGGGTCATGAGGAGCAAAATTTTTGGCGATCAGTACTGGCGGGATGCCACCAACGATCGGCCGGATATTTTCTCCCGCGACGTCATGCAGGAGAGCCTGATGCGCGACAACATCACCGAACAGGGGATCAGCATCGGAATGTACGGAAAGGACATGCAGAAGAAGAAGGGAAACAAGTACAAGGTTGATTTCCCAGAGGCGTGGTACGCGCAGAAGGAGAAGGCGTTCAACATGAAGCAAAAGCTGAAAAATAGGCAAGACTTGGCCAGCCAAATGGCCAAGCAAACGTACGCGAGGATGATCAAGGTGTTCACAAGGTTGGTGCCGGACAGCCTCGGGATTAGACCTGCTTTCAACATCTGGAAAGATTTGACTGACTACCAGAGGAGCTTGGAGGAGGACGGCGGAGAGACCTACGCGTTGAATAACATGAGTTTGATGGATGTCCAGGACGCGGTGAAAGCGCAAAGTTGCGGTTTGAGCACCGATAAGCTTCTAGCGCTGAAGAAGAACGAAGCTGATGGAGACGAGCTGAACGTCCACGAGCAAGTGTTGAAGGAGAGTGCGTCTGGGGTGCCAAGTTCGTTTGACGTTTTCTCCGAGAATAGCAGTAGCTATCTCGCGAAAATCAGTGCCAACCACGACAATAAGTTTACGCGAATTTGCAAGTTGAGTGTGCTGAGGGAGTTGATTGAAAACGTGAATGGTCCTCAAGCGTTGGACTTGTACGACAGTGACGACAATGAGGAGGAGGAGGAGGAGGAGGACGAGGAAGGGGAGGGCCACGCATATGACCATGACGACCGATATGAAGATGATGGAGGCGATAATATCGTGTAAAGTAGTAAAAAAGATTTCTACTGGAGAATCAGACTTGGTATTTTTTGGAGACAACACTGCTAAAGTTGTCCGTCTTCTTTTTTGCTGCATTTCCAAAGTACTTGTCGAAGTTCATAGGTTTCGGCGTGGGGGGAAGGGAGGCCTCGGACCAACCCAGATTTTTCCTCGCGTACCGGTCACAATTGTCACTGCAATGGATGTACGTGGACACTGCTTCCTGCTCGAACCCAAGTTTCTCGAACCGATCACAACGCCCTATCTGCTTGACCTCTGGGAGCCCGGCTACGCACTTGTCGCAGAAGCAGCCGGTGCAAGTTTGGCAACGGAAGAGAAGTCCACCAGCAGAACCAGCAGGGCGGGCGCAGCCGAGGCACTTGTGGTGAGGACAAATGTAGCTATTGGGCGCCGACTCGGCATCGTCGTAGCCGACGCAACTGGGGTGGACGGACACAGGGCACTTGTCGCAGCAGATCAGATCGCCGCCTCCGCCGCAACACTGGCAGCGGGACTGTGACACCCAAGTAATGACCTGCGCCGAGCGAAGCGGAGGCGCATTTTTAACGAAGCACGAGAGCAAGACTGGGTTAGTCGCTTCGCACTCTTCGCAACTCCAACGAATGGAGGTTTAACGACGCTCACCTTCTTTTTCCTCTTCTCAACCGCTGCTGCAGCCTTCGAACCCGCCTTCAATTCACGAAACACGGAACCCTCGCCTTCCTGGAGCGTGTAATTGTTTAGTTTGGAGACCATTGTACGCTTTCCCAAGCCTGAGCCAGCACAGTCAACCCAGATCTGTAATTGAGTGGAATTATAAATAATGTTAGTTTAGTAGTGACTCGTATTCTCGTCTTCCAAACTTCGCTCGCTCACCATTGTGGATTCCCGTTTGCGCTTGAATTCTTCGGCTATTGACTTCTCAGAGGTGAGTTTCTTCTGGGTAGAAACTTGCTTGAGAAGGGCCGAAAAGTCGATGCCGTGGAGCTCCTTGGTGTTGAACTGATCGGAGGTCGCATCAAAGTTTCCAACGGTCATCGTTGTGAGGGTGAGCCCGTCGCCGCAGCCGGAGCCATCGCCGGAGGCATCGCCGGAGGCATCGCCGGAGGCTTTTATTTTCTTGTTGGTGGAGACGATTTCCTCCGTGGAGCGAGTTCGATCGCACAATGTTTTAATGGCGATGTTGGTGGGAAGGGAGTTGGATTTGTTTCCAAGGATTGCGTCAGACCCGAATTTAAGGGTGTTGAGAAGCTGCACCGAGCGTAATAAAGTTAGTTTAGTACGGGGCTCGTATTCTCGTCTTCCTCCAAAGATCGCAAACCTCACCTCCTCCGTTCCGATTCCGGTGGCCGCGTCGGCCATGGCTGTTGAGCCACGGTTGACGGCTTGGTCGAGGAAGAGCTTCTTCTGCGCTCTCTCGACAATCCTCTGTTCGACGGTGCCGTCGGTGACCAACCTGTACACGTGGACAAGCTTCTTCTGGCCAATTCTGTGAACGCGAGCCTGGGCCTGGAGGTCCGGCTGCGGGTTCCAGTCGCTATCGAAGAGAATACACGTATCGGCTGTTTGCAGGTTCAGCCCCATTCCCCCGGCCCGAGTTGACATCAAGAAAAGGAACTCCTTCGAGTCGGGGGCGTTGAAGCGGTCGACCCTGACGGTTCGGCTAACTCTAGAGGTGCTTCCGTCCAAGCGAGTGTACCGCCAACCCCTCATCCGGCAGTAGTCGTCGATGATGTCCAGAACCGTTGTGAACTGGCTGAACAAGCAGACTCGGTGGCCGTTCTTGTGGAGGTGGATGAGTAGCTTGTCCAGCACGGCAAGCTTTCCGGACGAGGAGATGAGGTCCTCGAGCGACGTCTCGTCGGGGTCGTCCTCAGCGCCGTCGAAGAGGAAGGGGTGGTTGCAGCACTGAGCGCGGGGAGCGAATTGAAAATAAATGTAAAGTGTTAGTTTAGAAGTGGCTCGTATATATTTCTCGTCTTCCTCAAGGCTTGCGAGCTGTGAGCGAAGCGAGCTGTGAGCGAAGCGAGCTGTGAGCGAAGCGAGCCCCAGCCCCAGCAACACCATACACCAGTTGTGACTAGATCGCTTCGCTTGCTGCTTGCTTCGCTCGCTGGCTCGTATATATGTATCGTCTTCCTCAAGGCTTGCGAGCTGTGAGCGAAGCGAGCCCCAGCCCCAGCAACACCATACACCAGTTGTGACTAGATCGCTTCGCTTGCTGCTTGCTTCGCTCGCTGGCTCGTATATATGTATCGTCTTCCTCAAAGCTCTATCGCTTTCGCTCACCTTGCGAAGTTGCATGATGAGGTTGTTGAGCTGCTTGTACTTGGATTTCGTGACTAGTTCTTCTTTGTTTGTGTCATTGTTCGTGCTTTTGGATATGGCCTTGTCAAGTTCGGATAGAACGTCCGTGTCCTTGATCAACAGGGCGCGGTACCAATTCTGCTGAACGATGGAGAGGGGGCACTTGACCTGAATTTCGACTTTCTTGGGGAGTAGCTTCTCGACCTCGACCTTGAGGCGTCGGAGCATGAAAAGCTTGAGGAGCTTGTGGGCGTTCTCGAGAACCTTGTGGTCGACAATCTGCGCAAAGCGAAGCGAGGTGCATTTTTAGTGAAGCAGGGGGGAGGCGAGTGAAGCGAGCCAAACGAATTGAGAATAAAGTTGATTTTGTTTAGTAGTGGCTCGTACTCTTTTCTCCCTCAAGACTCGCTCGATTTCGCTCACTCACCTGCTTGCCAATGTCAAACGCATTGCTGAACTTCTCGCTCGAGACGAAGAACTTGGGGAACAAGTAGTTGAGCAAGGCCCAAAGCTCGGTGAGGTTGTTCTGGAGGGGAGTTCCTGTGAGAATCAGGGTGCTGCAGTAGTGCATTTTGCGAACAGCAATGGAGATTTGGGCTTGCTCGTTCTTGATTATGTGACCCTCGTCGAGAACGACGAGCTGGAAGTGGAGGCGTTGAAACATGGTGGAAAGGGACGGATTCTTCGCCATCTCGTAAGTCGTCACGATGATGTCGTAGCTGGTGGGGTTGGCCATGACTTTTTGCCGCGTAAGTTCGCGGGAGACCAGGTCGGAATCGTGCATTATGAGGAAGTTGAGTTCCGGATTCCAACGCTTGATCTCCTTGGACCACGAGTTGAGAACGGAAAGGGGGCAGATGACGAGGGAAGGGCAAGTTTGGCCGTGAGTGACCTTCTCCTTAAGGTGGGTTATTAGGGAGATAGTCTGGAGGGTTTTTCCGAGTCCCATTTCATCGCCGAGGATCATTGGGACACCGTTGTGGTACTGGTTGATCTGGAAAAAAAGCGGGTGCGGGGGTGGAGGGGGGGAGGAGGAGGGTTAGAAAGGGTGTGTGTGCGTGTTTGGTCGGCTCAGAATCTCAGACAGACTCACCATCCAGTTCAAACCCATCAACTGATAGTCACGCATGTCTCCTACCAAATCGTATGGCTGAATATTGAGGGGTTTCGGTGTTTCTACAGAAGCGGAAATCGACGGGTGCCGCAGTTTTGCAATCATTGAGTCCTCAAGGAATTCGGAAATCCCATTGTCGAGGTTTGCCTTGAAGAAACGCTCACGCTTGATCCTAGCTTCCTCCGTCATCTTTCGAACCGAATCGTTGTGCTTGATGAAATTATGTTTTTCTTTCTCCTTGACTATTTTTTCTTGTTTCTGCTCGACTGTTAATTGTTTGACAACTTTTGGACCTGATGGTTTGCTCTTCTTCTTCTTCTGGTACATTCCTTCTTCGATTCCATCACCCTCCATTGCCCCAAATATGTACTCGCCATTTGTGACCCTATAATTGTTTCTTTTATCGATAGTGTGTCCATCTATCGTTATGTAGTTGGATTTGCGTTCTCTCTTTCCAATTGGAGTCGTGCCAGATAAGGCGGGAGGAGCTAGGTTGCCAAAAACACCAAATTCATTTCCATTTCCTTTTCCGGGAGCCATGATGTTTTGTGTTTTGTTGAGTTTGTGTTTTGTTGTTGATTGTTAGTGGTTCTCCTATCGACAATGAGAAACGTGGCTTAGGGTTGTTGTTGTTTAATAGACGACCCAAAATGTTTGGTTTAAATTTTGGCTGGGGTCATTCCTTAAAAGCAAAAAAATCGGCTCGAGTTCTGATTTCGACAAGTAGGATTTTCAAGACAGCACAATCTCACTTTATAGCACACTTTCTTCACACCATACTTCATCAATTTGTTAAACTCCTCAGCGGAAAAATCCGGACCCAACTTTTTAGAAAGATATCTTCAACCCACCAACAGCATCTCTTACCCCTTGGCATGTCTCGCGAACCCCCCTTCCCCACAACGCACACACTCGACAAGAAGCACTCGATATTGTCTGGAGAGGGTGGAAAATATAATTCAATAATAAACTATGTTTCGGGGGTGATTGGGGGTATAGCGGTTTGCTTGGTAGGACACCCTTTTGACACGGTGAAAGTCCGGCTTCAGACCCAACCTCATATCAACCCGTACTACAGCGGCATGATAGATTGTGCAAAAAAGACGTTGAAGCAGGAGGGACTGAGTGGTTTCTATGCTGGCATTCTTTCGCCCCTCCTTGGACAAATGTTTTTCAGGGCAATATCCTTTGCAACATTTCACAAAATAAGCCGCCAGCTGGCCATTACGAGCGAGAAAAAAGAGTCCGCTCGTTACAAGAAGCTTTTCCTGGCTGGTGGAATTACCGGGGCGGTCATTGCGTCTGTTGAAACTCCAATAGATTTGATCAAAACCAAACTTCAAACTCAGGTGAGTGAGCGAAGCGAGCGAGACTTGAGCGAGCGAAGCTGTTTTGGACCGTCCACCGTGTCCAATTTTGAGTGGCCGAAGAGGTTGTATGTAATGTAGTTGGGGATGATTCAGTGCTTCGCCTTTTTTTGAGTTTTTTTTAGGTTTCACATTGGCACGAGGATGGCGTGTTTTGGACCGTCCCTGAACAACCCCCTCGCATAAAAAAATGCTCTTGGCCGAACCTGCTACCGTGTCCAATTCTGACTGTCTAAAGGCAATGTGTTTGGAGTTGTGGTCGTTTTAGTGATTCGCATTTTTTTGCCTTTTTTGAGTTTTTCACATTGACGTGCAGAAGGCGTGTTTTGGACCGTCCCTGAACAACCCTCTCTCGTTAATAGATGCGTTTGGCCGAACCCGCCACCGTGTCCAATTTTGAGCGTCTAAGACCTCAATACGTTAGAATTCCGACCGATTTAGTGATTCGCCTTTTTTTACCTTTACGAGTATACTCGCGATGAATTGCGCGAAAAGGCTACAGACATAATGGCTGCATCCACTACTAAGCTAACCCACCCAATTCGTTTGGCTCGCTCATTTCGCTCGTCTTTCATTATAGGTCATTAAGCAGAAAATGAACCCCGCGTATGTAGCTCCCTACAAAACGGTCCCGGAGTGTGGGAAATTTTTGTTCAAGGTGTATGGTGTGGTTGGTTTGTACCAAGGACTACCGGCCACTATCATTCGGAATGTGCCGGCGAATGCAGGTGAGTGAGTGAGTGAGTGAGCGAGCGATTTTTTGTGAAAAAAACTAACCCTCGTGCAGTCTTCTTCCCAGTAAACGAAATGATGAAGGAGCAAATTGCTGCCTCCAAGCAAATCAAACTGGCAGATTTGTCGCTCCCGGACAGACTTATTGCTGGAGCCACTGCCGGGCTTTGCTACTGGGTTGGCACGTGCCCCCTCGATGTGATCAAAAGCCAAATGATGGTTCACCGATACGCGAATTACAAACAAAATTGGTGGCAAACAGTGAAGATAATGTACAAGGAGGGTGGACTTGCGCGATTCTACGTGGGCGTCACGGCGAGCGCGGCAAGGTCGATACCTGCCTGCTCAACAATGTTTGCAGGTGAGCGAGCGAAACCAGCGAGCATTGATGAAGACTCGAGCGACGAATCCCGCGAAATGTGGCTACAGAAATACATCCACTACTAAACTAATTCCACTCCATTTGTTTGGCTCGCTTCGCCCTTGCTTCATTAAAAATGCGACTCGCTTCGCTCGGCGCAGTTTTCGACATAACGAAAATGAAACTTGAAGCGTTGGTTGATCCACACTCGCTCCACAAATAGGATAAAATAAGCTAGAAGAGTAAAAAGTATGGTAAATATTGATATATATTGAAAGAAATAGGGTAGGTTCCTGAAAAAAACATCTCTACTCTATTCTTCTTTTTTCAGGATTGTTGATGTTTTTGTGTGTGTGAGTAGTTTTTTCATGAAAACCAATAAAAAAAACCAAACCACCAGCGATTCTATCCTCCACGCGCTGCCGTGCTCCAAGGTGGCGAACTCTCCCCACCAAACGCCGAGAACAAAAACTAGGAACACTGCCGCCGACATATTTTCAGTTTCGTGGGCCAGTTTGGGCAAATAATCACCCCAATCGCAAGTGGCGAAATAGTACGCCAGCAGCGGTCGCACCGATCCACCAATGATGAGTGGGATCAAACCAACTTGAAGCCCAAGCATAGCCTTAGCCTTGCTGTCATCGCACAAAGCTCCAAGAAACAAAAAACACAGCAAAATTCTCCAAATCCATTTCCCCTCCCCCCCCTGCCACCAGCCCATCACCACGCTCAGTTCCACCGCCCTAGTGCAACTGAACATTGCCGCGTTGCTCCCGCTCCCGCTCCGAGTCCCAATCCCGCGCCCTCGTAGCCAACTCCCACCCTCAACGAAGACAATGTGGAGACATTTTGTTGCAAGAACCAAAATCGAGTGGGCAATAATTGGTGTCTCCTTGCACCACCACAAAGGCACGACCGTGCACACCACCGTCGAACTGAAGTGAGACCCACTGAAATAATACAGCATCGCCAAAACAATCCACACATGCACCACCCGCTCCACAAACTGTCCCGAGTTGGAAACGCATTTGTAGGCAAAATGCTCGAATTTGTTCATCGACCGTTCTAATGAATCGTCCTCTGCGGCTAATCTTGCCCGGAATCGGAGCGGCGACGAGTCGCCAATTCGAGGCAACTGCAACATTAGTATCTCCAGCCGTTTCCTCCCATCAACATTTCCCCCCACGTTGAACGACTCTAATATCACCGGTCGCAACTTAATCAGCAAATTTCGGCACCACACAATGGAGCGGTGGTCCAAACCCTTCAGCAGAGGGGCGACGGAGAAGAAGGTGGTAGACGATGGCTCGTCGGCAACGTCAGACACTAGCAACGTGGCCCCGGAACGAAAAGACGTTTCGCACAGCTCCGGCGCAACGAGCTCATCGCGGCGCCCACCCGAGAACGACAGCAAGGCCACTGTGGAGGTGGGACTGGTGGGACTGGTAGAACTCCAAAACTCGTCAATCTTGTCGTACAGGAGAGACATGGATTTGTCCAGCGACACCGGTGACCTGACGTGCGGCGTGGACAGGGTTATTATCGTCTTGACCGGACTGCTTGGTAGCTGGGCGAGAAACGTTGGAAGCGTAAACATGTTCGTGGCAACGATTCCACCCATAGAATGCGCAACAATCGTAACGGTTTCAAAGGGGGAATTTGTCAGACATGAAGCCTTCGTGTTCAGAATGTGGGAAATGGAGGAAATGAGAAACTCAGATTGCAAGTCGATGATCTCAGAAGAGAAGACGGAAGCTTCAGAGTCGAAATCTAACACAAATGTTGTGTAGTAGGGAGGGGGGGGGGAGTTGGAGTTGAGATTTGGTGTGGCGTGCATTCCAGAAAGGTCGTATCCGTGGGATGCCACAGAACGACCTTGTTCGTGGCTGCCCCAGTGTCCAGGCAAAAAAACAACCGGATGATGGATGCACAATTTCGTTGATGGTGAACGATCGCCCATGCGTGCATCTTTGTACTCAAAGAGCTTGTAGTTATGGTTGGGTGGGGGGGACAAATGTTGGTCCATGTAGATGGGAGCAGAGTAAGTCATGTCACAGTTCGACTGTGCAAGAGATTTTTGGACGACGAAGCCATATATGATGCAGAGAAGAGGTGGAATTGTCACCAGAAAGAGGAGTAGGGGGGGACCTGAGGATATGACAGGCATCATAAATCAATCTGTGTTTTTCAAGTTCGAAAATCATGTTCGAAAATCAGGAAATCTGTTCATCGATGATATAGCGACAACATCTTCACAAGGCAAAACAAAACGAATTGGAAAATGGTTCCTAATGAGCACCATAGGTTACTCAAGAAATGTGATTGGCCCGCGGTACAAAAAATCATGCTCCACCAAAATCATAGATTGATCGGGAGAAAGTACAAGGAGAGAGATGAGCATGGACGACTGCCACATCATTGGATGGCAGCGAAAGCTCAGACACACACACATGTTCTTGCCGCTGTGGGCGTGCGGTCGATTGCCTGGAATCCAGAGGCCCTCACCACACGAGACAATAAAGGCGAAACTCCCCTCGACATTGCCCATAGGAGTGGAGCCTGTGCTGAGATCATCGACTTGCTCTCCCTCACTCCCGAGGAAGCTTGTTCGTTGGGTTTGAAGGGGATGACCCGCTTGTACGCACCAGTGGCTTATTGGAGGAGTGAGATGACTGGGTGGATCAGATCACGATCGTATGCAGACTGTCACAAGTTCATCAACGAGCACGATGACGAGTTGGTGCGTGAAGTGCTCAAATACGACAATTCTATTCTTCTGCGAGATCTTGCCTGCAATAGCCAGCTATACAGCGACTCCCTCGTGTTTCTTGCTCTTCGAATGATCCATCGGAACCCACTTTCCCTCATGGCTAAGGACTCCTATGATTTCACGGCCCTCAAGTATGCTGGCCCATCCCAATACAAGGCGTGCCGAGAGATCGTAAAGGTCCTCCGCCTCACCCCCACCCACATCTCCTCCACCCCCTTCCCCACCCTCCTCCGACAACACCTCCCCAAGCAGTTCGTCGACGAGGAGGTTTACGGCACCTACAACACCGCTTGCACGTTCATCAAGCACATGAAGTACGACAAGGCTGAGCTGGTCGAGGTGGAGGTCATGCTGAAGAAGCCGACCCACAAGTGCGACGTCTGTAAGACCGCCACAACTAAAGCGTGCGCCCGGTGCAAAACCAGCTACTTCTGCTCCGCCGAGTGCCAGAAGACTGCGTGGAAGAAGCACAAGAAGACGTGCAAGGCGCCGACCACCCCTCCCTTGAGTGAGGCAGAATTGCGAGCCCTCCACGAGGGCATGCTCCTCCTCAACCGGTGCATCCAGGAGCCTGGGGCGGGAGACGGTCCCACAAGTGTGGTGTTGGATTTCTTGAAAATTTACTCGGCGGACGATGCCATGACCAGGACTGGGAGCAGCAGCAGCGCTGGAGCTACCCAGAGCTGCAAGGAGTCGACTGGGAAGGTTGTGGCGGTCCCCAAGTGAAGGAAGTACGGCTTGAGGTGAATTAATGGGGGTGGGGATGGGGGTGGGGATGGGATGAGAGAGATGAAGGGAAAGATGCGTAACTACTTTATCACTTTTATCATATCTTATTTACACCGTTTTGCCCAACAAGTACTCGACTTTCTTCATTTCTGCCGCAAACACCTTGAAATCGCCCTCTATCACGTTGACAGTTTTTTTCACCTCAACATCCGTTTCCATTATTCCCTCCTCCACGTTTCCATTGAACTCACTCAACACCGCTCCATTGAACCAATCATCTGTTTCCAGCTCTTCGCTGTATTTGCTGTCAGCCTTAACATTGTCTATGTCGTTCCTCTCACCAACTTCCAGCATGAGCTGCACACTCTCGCCATCCAAGATGTTCAGCTGGTTCAAGAAGTCCGCGACCTTGCTAAAATAATTGGGTAGCTCGCACACGGGGTTTGAGAGGTCTTTCAAGCAGTTTTGTAGGTAAAGACTTTTTAGCTTCTCAAGCCCCATCAATTTCCTAACGTCCTCAATTTTATTGATCAGATTGCCCTCCAAGCAAATGAACTCCAACTGCTTGTTGCCACATAGAGAGTCGCTTCTAATCGAGCTAATCGAATTGCAGCTCAAATCCAACCTGCGAAGCTTGATGTTATACGAGAGGTTGCCAATATCGACAATTTTATTGCTGGAAAGGTTGAGTTCAAGCAAGTTTGAAAGATCATTCAACCCTGCTATTTTGACGATTTCGAGGTGCGACAATCGCAACTTGCAAACGATTGCCACGTCATATTCCCCAGTGACCTTGAGAATAAGATCTCGTGTAATCATGAAAAATGTGCTGTAAATACTGCCACTTAAAAAAAAAATTCGAAAAATTTTTCTCAAAATTTGAAAATTTAAATCTTGGCCGTCCTCGCAGACGTTTTCCAACATGATATAACATATGGAAGTTCAGGAAATCAGTTCTGAGGACGAGGATAGCTCTCCAATAAAAAGCCGAACCCTCACTTCACCGCATAAAGGAAATCCACTTCCCCCACCTCAATTTCCATCTCCTCCCCAAAATTCCGACTCGGATTTATCCACAAACAGCTCAGTTCCAGCATTGATCGTGCCGAGACGAATATCCATCAAGAAAAAAACCAAGAAGGTGAAGTGGGCTAACAGGCAAAATGTGCAGCAGAAGTACAAAGCCAACCCGCACGGTGGCGAAGGCGAAGGCGACGGCGATGGCGATGTAGAATCCCCCCCTTCCGACGATTCGTCTTCCGACGAATCGGATGACGAGAAAGAGCGCCGAAAAATGAAAGAAGAGCGGATGAAGGCGCTCTTTTCGCTGGATAATGTTACCCCTCGCGCCGAACAAGCCAAGGATCTTGCAAACAAAATGAAGCACATGATCCCATTCGGCAACAAAAACGATTTTGCCCGACACATGGTTTTCAGCCGTCGGGACTGGAGCGACAGAGTAAAGCATGTTGTTAACACTATGATGCTTGTTGTTGCGGCAATCGTGGGGATTATGTGTCTGAACTCGCTGTTGAGTTGGATATTACTGAGCCAGATCTACGGAATTGGGCACGTTGGTTGGAGCGCGGATGTCTTGGATATCCACAACGGAGTTGTTCAAATTGTGGAGGAGAACGGCGGAGTCAATATCAACGTTGATTCGCTCTTCCTCGAAGTTGTCTACCCACTTGAAATTGCGGCTAGGGACGACAAAAAATCCATCATTCGAATTTCCAAACAAGAAACGGCACAATATTCGGACCCCCAAAATGTATTTGGGGTCATATTCGGGAACCAAGCGTTAGGGAAGTACGACACAATGGGAGCCGAAATTGTCAGTGACGTCCAAGGGCATTTGAAGATACACAGTAAGAGTGAGATGAGTATGAATGTTATGTTCGGCGACTTATTGCTTGCCAATGAGGAATCTGGGGGAAATGTGGGTGTAGGAACGAACACACCACAGGAGAAGTTCGAGGTGGCGGGAGGCAACGTGAGGCTGGTCGGTGGCGGGCAGCTGATTTTGCAGAACGAAGATAGAGGGAGGCTGCAGGTTATCAACGATGGGGCAAATTTCAACGCGACCATTAGAGTCATGAAGGATGGTAGCTTCAACTTTAATAGCGACTTGTTGGTGAAGGGCAACTTGAAAGCGGGAAATATAACCGAAACTTTTGGAAATATTCACGTGCCGAGCAGGTGAGCGAGCGCGAAATGGCTGCAGACGGCCAACTATCCACCACAATAAGCTAACCCACCCAATTCGTTTGGTTCGCTCGCTTCGCTCGCGCAGTGAAATTGTTTGCCAAGAGATTAAGGCGAGCAGAGTCAACACGACAGACACCATTTTCGCGAAAAATGTAGTGGTAAGCGACGAAATAGATCTGACAAAGGCAACGTTTGTTATTGGGGATGGTTTGGGTGTGGGGGCCAGCAACGTTAGTAACATCGTGGTTGGAAATCTGGAGGTGTCAACACTAAAATTCAAATCGATGTATCTCGATATTTTGTCAGAAACGTCGTTCGGGTGCATTGCCACGAATGCTGAACAACTAGAAATCGACGGAGTGGCTATTGTCAGGAAAACTCTTGAAGTTGACGGGAAAACGACCTTGAACTCAGACCTCGATTTGAAAGGTCACAAAGTTGACATGGAAAATGGAACGGTGGTTGGGGTTGGGGTCATCTCAGGTTTTAACGGTACCGTTGTACAGTTCGAGGGCGGGATAGAGGTTATGGGCGGAGCGGAGGTTGTTGGCGTGATGGAGAGCAAAGGGGGGTTCATTAGCAGTGGAGTCACCACGCATACCGGAGCGAGCCACTTTGAGGGTATTAACGTGAAAGGGGCATTGGTTGTCCAGCAAAACGCCGGTATATTAGGGCAGGTAACGGCGAGTGGGGGGTTCACGAGTAGCGGCGTTACGAGCATCACCGGGGCTTTAACGACTGATGGAACCTTGACCGCCACTGAAGCGATCACGGCAAGTGGAGGTTTAACGAGCAGCGGAGTTACGAGCATCACTGGAGCATTGACGGCAGACAGCACAGTCACCATGACAGCGGCTGTCACTGTAAGTGGCGATTTGGCCGCCAGCGGAGTTACGAGCATCACCGGGGCGCTGACGGCAGACAGCACGGTGGCGCTGACCGGAGTTGTCACTGCGAGCGGCGGTATGACGAGCAGCGGCGTAACGAGCATTACTGGGGCTCTGACGACCGGCAGCACTGTCGCCATGACAGCTGCTGTTACTGTAAGTGGCAATTTGGCCGCCAGCGGAGTCACGAGCATCACCGGAGCGCTTACAGCTGACAGCACGGTGGCGCTGACCGGAGTTGTTACTGCGAGCGGCGGTATGACGAGCAGCGGCGTTACGAGCATCACCGGCGCGGCTTACCTCGACGGAGTCAATTCTCTGACTGGAGCCACCACGGCGAGTGGGGGCTTTACGAGCAGCGGCGTCACAACCGTCACAGGTGCTGCGTACGTGACTGGAGTTGCGCTCACCACCAACGGTGGCATTGCCTCCTCCGGAACGACTTCGCTCACCGGTGCGGCCTACCTCGATGGAACCAACGCTCTAACTGGGGCAACCACGGCGAGTGGCGGTTTCACGAGCAGCGGAGTCACGAGCATCACCGGTGCCTTAACTACTGATGGAACCTTTACCGCAACGGATGCGATTACGGCAAGTGGAGGTTTAAC